>Ga0209737_10004063_pt1 | contig 10283 bp, 9 predicted proteins | sample TergutCu122P3_FD_187284 | JGI IMG/M metagenome (GOLD analysis project Ga0209737, IMG submission 187284) | Cubitermes ugandensis P3 segment gut microbial communities from Kakamega Forest, Kenya - Cu122 P3 (SPAdes) (version 2) | ecosystem: Host-associated > Arthropoda: Insects > Digestive system >...
TGACTGTAGCTCCCTGAAGATGGTTTCTACGTAAACCGAAACATGTTGGAGCGTAATTTTAGAATGTTTTAATAACTCTGTGTTTTTTTAACATTATGTGCATCAGTTGGTAATAAAAAGGTTTCAAGATATACCATATTTTTAGAATTTTTTTTAGTACCCTTAAAATATGCCGGCAGGGGGGATTTTAAAGTTTAAATGCTGGCCAGACTGAAAGTGTTAATGAGTTGTTGGTGTTACTGTATTTCATTTAACTCTGCACACTACAACCACACAGTGATACTGAGTTTTACGAACACTGATCACATACAGGTGGTGCTGAAGAGGAACACACACTGTGCAAAGGTACAAAGTGTGAACAAAGGCTATGTTTTCACTGTTGTAAAACAATCAGGTAAATAAATTCATACACATAACAGTACAATTTGCAAAGCTGGTCATCTTTCTTCAGTAATTTTCAATCCAATGGAATTCCAATTCGAAAAATTTCAGTTCGCTGCAGGTTAATGCATTCTGATGTAAACAGATGGAGTAAACAAATGTTAGTTTCCAAAGTGGCCACAATATGATGCCACTGCAGACAGCACAAAACTCCTCTGCTAGCTGACAACAGAGTACAATATTCACAGCCACTTGCCACTCATTTCAAAACTGCAGCTGGCAATGGGAAAAACAACCTTGTACAGTGCTGCTGTGTGGTACGCCCTCTGCCACTTTCATTTTATCAGAAAATGGCAGTTTTCAAATAACTCTGTTGTGTACTGCTTTTAACAGGCCAAACCGCTACGGAAAACCTACCAGATGTTAAACCTTTCTTCAGACAGAAAATTATAAACACAGATCTCCATTTAATAGGTTTTCCAAATTCAAAAGTGAAGGGATAACAGTTAATGCAAAGCTGCAGGACCTCCACCCACAAGCAAAATGTTTTAAAATGTGGTGGAAACCATGAAATATTTTTCATAACAAGAGGTATAACTATACAGGGCAGCTAATGAGATGGGAATCCCATTTGCAAGCCAAAAAGTTTTCACACACAATCTGAACATGCAATGGATGGCCTTAAGACTTCTGCTGCTCTTCAGTGATCGACTACACTAAAATTCAATGAGTAACAACGACTTTAGGAAAATCTTCATAGGGAGCCAAAATTTCATTAAAAAACCACCAGGGGTAAAAAAAAACTTAAGCTGTATTAAAATGTGAATATTTTATGACATCATTACAATCAAGAAAAACTGCAGGCCGAACCTGTAAAGTCTAAAACGGAGCAGGACCTCTGAACATTTGTCCAGCAATTGTGCAACTGTTAATGTTACTGCCATGAACTTTCAAGGGTGCTACTTTGAAGGGGGAAGCACAAAACAGAAGGTAAATGCACTGATACAATAAATCCACAAATTATTTGACCACAACAAAAAGGAACATCTCTCTCTTCCAATGGGAAATTTTTGCATTCACCTTTTCCTAGATTTTCAAATAACAGTAGTAGTAGTAGTAGTAGTAGTAATGTCATGAAAGCAAGTTTACCATGTTATGGAACCAACAAGTGCGAACCAACAGAACAATCCCCAACAATAAACCGGACATCATAATCCGTAATAATAAACAAGGAACATGCACATTAATAGATGTTACAATTCCTGGAAACAGAAATGTGATCAAGAAAGAAGGTGAGAAAATTTTAAAATATAAAGACCTTATAACTGAAATTCAGCACATGTGGAATGTGAAAGCACAAGTGATACCGGTAATTAGAACCATTCCAAAATCACTCATACACTACCTCAGCAACATACTAGGAAAGCAAAAAGTTAAGGAACTACAAAAAACAGCCATATTGGGCACTGCACACATACTGCAGAAAGTGCTAAAATAAGAGTACAAAACATGTTTCACGGGTGAAGTAACATTACATGTAGCACAAATTGTCAATACAAAACAGCTGCAACACTGTATACCCTAGAAACAGTTTGTTGCAGGTACAAGTATGTAATTGTAAATACCATGCATACAGGTGATAACAATGATGATGGTGATGATGATGATGGTGGTGGTGGTGGTGGTGGTGGTGGTGGTGGTAGTAGCAGCAGCAGCAGTAGTAGTAGTAGTAGTAGTAGTAGTAATAATATCTCTCAAATGCAGTCACATGCCAAAAATATGATGCAGTAATAGAACAGTAAATAAAATTATTGATACAAATTACACACAAAATGTATAACAGTAAACATGACATATACACTACCTACAAAGACAGGGCAGTTGTTGAAGTATTTAGCAAACAATTGGGTGTCAACTGTGGCAGACATAAGGACAAGGCGTAGCGACCGAAACTTAGCCAAAGAATCCCGTAATGCAATTAGAAGAAAGTCTGAGAAACGACTCCGTTCATGTATTTCATCTAGCAGAATATGTGTTACAGTGGCAAGAGTTGAGTCTCCTCCCATCAAGGTCCGCAGCAGAACTCCATCTGTGCAGTAAGTCAGAACTGTTTTAGGAGATACCCTGCAACAGAACACAGCCTGTTACTTTCTGCATTTCATCCAATGCAAAGCTACACATGGGAAATCAAACCTATTCTTCATGGGTGCAGATCAGACTGTGGTACATCAGGGCAATTACACATAATACACAAAACTTATAAACAAATTGTGGAAGTGGTTATCCAGGCCATTTATTAGTCTCCCTGACACGCTGCTCAATGCAGTCAAATCAAGACAGATGTGGCCACAATGCAAGGCCAAGCAACTACTCTCCAACCACTAACTTCTTTGGGTGGTATGGCCATTAACATCGGTTGTTACATGACAAAATTATGTTGCAAGTAAATGTAAAATAACTGATGGTTATGTACACTCCCTTTCTGCTACTTCCCTAACTTTATCAGCTCTTGGTGGATATGGTATGTATAAAGCAACTTCTGCAGGAGGTCATCACTCTGACTGCATCTCAGTGTGAACACCCACCCTGTCAAGCAACCTCTCTGATGGAAGAGAGATTAAGATGCCTCAAGTGCCATCACATCCACCATCCACAGGACTTCTCTCTGTGGCCTCAGTGACTGTAAAACTGAGATCGGCAGTATATTCCTCTGAAACATTTCCCCTATCTAACGAGCTAAATGACATCACATCCAAGGAGAGAAGTACTCTTCACGGACATCAAGTCGCATGTTTCCACAAGTGTTCCTGCTTCAGAATAACAAAATAACGTACAGTAGTGTAGTACATACCTGCTCTCCAGTCTTATCTGGTAACCGACTGATTGTCCGATCTTCTCATCACGCTCTGCAGCAACACGTTCACTGACAGATACAGCTGAGATGCGACGTGGTTGAGTGCAAATAATACGACATGCCTTCCCTGCACTTGAGCAGTGCTCAAGAATGAATTGTGGGATCTGCAAATATAATTATTTAATATGAGTCAGAATGACAAAAATATTTAAGTTTATTAGCTTTGTGGACTTCATCCACCATGTGATGTTTTAAAATAAACAGCAGTAATAACAAATAAACAGTATAAAAAACACTGCATTTTGAGGACAAGATCAGTCCCCATCTCCAGGCTAGAATAACAAGACCTTGGTCGGAACCAACAGGCAGAGCTATGTTCAACCTACAGACCAAAACACCAGTCACACGACAAAGTCCAAAAATCTAAGAATCTGAAGTGTGATATGCCACTGGCAAAATTTTACTGAAAAGTGTGTCAAACTGGTTCACTTTTCTAAATTTTACTGGACTTGTAAACACAGTGGTACTGGAATTTATCATGAAGAATCCAGCTATGTTATGCCGTGTTGCTGGGTCAATAGATCCTGAAGTTCTGAAAGACCACAGTGCCCTAGTACATTGAAATGTCAGGCGGGTCCGAAGTACCCAGTGCCACAGCACATCTCAACTCTTCAGAAACAGCACTGTGAGAAAATCATATCCCATAACAAATATCATAAGTATTATTATAACCTTCTTATCCTTAATAAATAACATGAATATACATTGTAATTCTACTTCACGGTTTACCTAGAGACAATCGCAATAACTCTGACTACACAGCATCAAATTTTCACAATTATAACAAGAGTAGAAAATGTGATTCTCATGTTCAAATCTGCAACACATCACATTTTAAGAAACGTATGATTAATATGGGGATGACATTACATAACATAACAAGGTGCCAAACAGAAATAAAAAATCAGAAAACTTTAAATTGTTTAAAGCAGAATTAAAATCTTTTCTACAGGATCATTCATTTTATACATTGAATGAGATTTTTAGTTTTGATTAAAGTCGGCGAAATAGTAAGAGACAACTGGAAATATGTATAATTCTGTGGGTTTAAAATAATTATGGCTGATATCTTCTGTAAATTATGGAACTGTATATTTTAGCCAATTCCATATATTTATTTAAAGCAGTATCTTATGTCTCAAGGTTAAATGTTTTATGATATTTAGCAAAATTTGTGATTGAGGAATTTACACTTTGAAACATGACTGTAACCTTATTCTCATCATACACACCAATTTCACTTGAACAAGTGTTACATATGTAGCGACATGGATGTTAAATAAATTACATACACATAATATAACATTAACAGCAAACATGCAAACATTATAACCATAAGAATAACCAGTCTCATCATGAACTGCTCATGACAAATTCATGTTACTCAAGGAGAGTTATACTTCCTCTGGCATTTCTCAAAATATCCTGGTGTTCAACCCCAAGATTACTAGAAACGTGATTTCGTTACAACATCAAATCAAATCACTTTTCACAAAACAGGACAGGTGAACATTTTATTACTTCCACAAGAGAATGTAGCAGTCTTAGGGTAAGATGCCAAATTTTCATCCAAAAAAGTCTTGGTAACAGTCCTCAGTCAGCTGTGGATTCAAACTCTCTAATGAACAGACTGAAGGTCACAGCTCTGCTGGAGGTGAATGCTGGATATTTTGGACAATACCCGGCAGCTGACACTGTCACCCTAACACAAGGAGTAGGAAATCTGCCATTCAAGACAGATCCTGTGAATGTGACAGACCAACAGTGGCCATGATGCCTAATAACATGTACTGAAACAGGGGCAGCTGCACCTCAATTTAAAGGTCCCAGACTACAAAGTTTAAAAGTCCACCAAACCCAGAGCAATAAACATTTAAGTACACATACAGGAGCAGCAGTAATGGCAAAAACAAACCACATGACAACAAACTTCATAATCAGTGATCTTCTAATTCTGTTAGTGCAATCAAATGAAAGAAGCTGAGATGATGGGTAAGGTTTGTAGTGCACACAGAACAGCAAGACACAAATACACAATTACAGCTGGAGAAATGTATGTGACAATGACATAAAATCTTGAGTTCTCCATTCTTCCAGGAAACTACATCACATCGCTGGGTGATCATACCCACAGTTTGTGAACAGCGCAGTGGTCCCATCTTCAAGGGTCAAATGTCCCTGAAGATGGGGCAGTAAAACTGTTCTGCAATACTGGGCACCAAATCACCTGGTGATGAGGTGCAGCATCACAAAAGATGGATGAACTCAACTGCACTACTGCAAAACTCGCAAATCATGTCCTCTTACTAGGCTAACAGTAATAGCTGTCTGTCTTATTGTGTTTCTAACGTAATACTTTGTTCTCTGGCTTCCTATTCTTCACATACACTGATGCTTGCCTTCCAATTCCAACACTGACATTGCCTGTTACTGCACTCTTCAGTTAGTGCCATTTCACTACAGGACTAAGAGACCAGTTAGCACCCATAACTACAATGTTACACACTTTGTCATAACACTCTGGGTACTGGAACAGGTACACTCACAGCAATGCGCACATGTACTGTGTGTCTGGCATACAGTTTGCATCGCAACTATATATCACCACACAGAGCTTATATGTATCTGTCTCTACATATGTCTGAGGATAATGGTACAGCAAACAGCTTCACTGAGTTATGTTTTTATTGAATTTACTAATGAAAATGGAGCATCATGAGCTCCAAGCATTTAACGAAAGCTATTACTACCAATGCAGCAGAAACATATGGCATGAGTTTAAGTCTGGAAATTAAATTAGATGCAAAAAAGCATCTGAACTAAGGTGTGCATACACGGGCCATGCACAAGGCTAACATTGGATCAGTCAACTGTGCAGATACTTATTACAGATACCTACGTTTCTGAACAGCTGCTGTTTCTTACCACTGATATTTCATAATGTAAAACAAAATAAATTTATCCCATCCATTACAAGAAGGCGTGCAGGGGGGGTGACAGTATAACTCCACACATTCTTAACCTTGGCACTAGGTTGGGGTGAGTGGTTAACTGCACACCCCTGCTGCTTTACTCCCAAGGAAAGAACTCCCAGCACCCAATGAATAAGAGGCTTGGTGAGCCACATAGCTGGTCTGACAGTTTGAAGAAGACAAAAATCTCTTTGTCCCTGCAGGAATCAAACCCTAAATTGTCCAGCCTGCAGCCTAGTCATTATAGTGGTTACACTAGCCCTGCACCTGATATTCCAAAATATAAATCAATAAAATTTTAACTATATCTTGTGTTATTTTTAAAAATTTATTCTTCTTATACACTTTTTTGAACAATTGTAAGTATTCATGGATTTTACATTATGCTTTTGTATATTTCTTAGCGCTCTACTTTCCAGAAACAAAAACATTTTCCTATCTATAAAATTACTGTACAGTCCACCTCCCCAACATTCTCATCATTTCTACCTCTGAAGATGGAGGCAGTATGTTCCTCCAAAACACAGGGAAATCTCTGCCACTGCTACAAGGCACCAAAACTTGGGAGAAAAAATCCAAACAGGTGGAAAGTTTTGATGAAAGGAAATATAACAGCTAAAACCCAGTCTAAAGACAGCTTTAATTTGACAGCATTTAACCTGAGTTGTTTTTCCAGATCCTGTGTCACCGCAGATAAGCACCACTTGGTTGCTGTTGATCAAGCTTACAATGTCATCTCTCATCGACCAAATGGGTAAAGCTTGCCTGAATGGAAGCAACTCCTGATTTACTGTTGCATGTGGAACCTGCGGAATGCCACCATTCATACGACCCACAGCCTTGTTCATGTCCTTCACTGAAAAGAGTATATTACAGATATGCATCACTTAACGACAGGAATACATTCTGAGAAATGTGTTAGGCAGTTCCGTCATTGTGCGAACATGTACTTGTACTTACATAAACCTAGATAGTACAGTATAGCCTACTACACACCTAGGATATATGATATAGCCTTTGGCTCCTAGGCTACAAACCTGTATAGCATGTTACTGTACTGAACACTGTAAGCAATTGTAACACATTATTCAGTATTATAATATTATAATCTTATGGGACCACCGTTGTATATGCAGTCCGTTGTTGACCAAAACGTCGTCACGCCACGCATACCTGTACATTAAAACTGACAATTCCTATACTGAAATGTAATAAACATTCAAACCAAGTCACTGCAAATGTCACCAATTTGTCCAGTTTGGAAATTAGCCATGTTTCCATCCTAACATAAAGGTAATATTCATCAGCAGGCACAGAAGAAGTCAGAAAAATTGAAAACATAGTGTTCTTATTTTATCTTATCCATACAGAGTAAAACCTCATTAATTTGGTATCAGTTAACTCAAAATACCAGTTAATTTGAAGAAAATGCTGTTCACCAGCATTTGCAATAAAATTACATCTGGTTAATTTAAGATATTGTTAATTTTTAAGGTGGAGCAGTTTGCAGCCCATGGGTGACTAAAAGTTTGTTTATTCTAAATTATTTCATCATTAACATGCCACTCAAAACAAAAACCCTCAGTAATGCCTACTTCATATACCACCTCAAAACACATTCAACCATTCAAGAATGCAGTTTTCCTTGAGCCAGTTTCCTGTTGAGCACCAGACCTATGTAAGGAAATGTGATGGTGCTAAGTCATTAAGAGCACTGCTGGCTGCTTTCAAAGTCAAGACAAAGAAAGCGCAACTTCTGTACTTTGAAAAATGCCTTGCCTTCATCACATATGGTTTTTTTTTTATTTTTTATTCCACACAGTGCAGAATATCTGAGCAAGAAAAAAAAAACATGGGAAAGACAACTGTGGGCAAACTAGAGGGTATTATAGAAATGGACAGAAAGAAAGAAGTAAAGGTAAATAGCCCGGGCATATGGAACCCCAATCTGCACTCTGTTGACACATTTAACAAATCAGGATTTTAATGAACAGCAAGGTTTACAAGAGGGTGATATTTTGCAAATGTATGAGGATTTGTGAAACAAAGCCAGGCACCATGGAAAATGGGCTATTTGAATGGTTGTGCCATACTCAAAAGAACAGTATTACAGTTGGTTGCCAAACGATGACAGTTAATGCTGTTAAAACGGCATTAATTTTAAGGACTTCAATATTGTGTGGCAGCGGCGGTTCAAATAACATTATATGGAAATCAGTGAGCAGAGGTGCCTAAACAGGTATGGATGTGGCAGAGAAGTGGCCAGAGTGTGTGACACAAATCATAACTCGGTACACACTGAATGATACTTTGGATTTGGACAAAATGGCACTGTTTTATAACATGCAACTGAAGAGAACTGACATAAGATGCAGCATTATGCCAAGGTGGGAAAGGGTATAAAAGCATAGTGATGGTCAAGTTATGTTGCAATGCTGAGGGCAGGTGTATAAAGACAAAGTGATGGTCAAGTTATGTTGCAATGCTGATGGCAGGGGTATAAAGACAGAATGACAATCATGTTATGTTGCAAAGCTGATGGCAGGGTTATAAAGACAGAGTGATGGTCAAGTTATGTTGCAAATCTGATGGCAGGGGTATAAAGAGAGTGACAATCAAGTAATGTTGCAATGCTGATGGCAGGGGTATAAAGACAAAGAGACAATCATGTTACATTGCAAAGCTGATGACAGGGGTATAAAGACAGAGTGACAATCATGTTACGTTGCAAAGCTGATGGCAGGGGTATAAAGAGAGTGACAGTCAAGTAATGTTGCAATGCTGATGGCATGGGTAAAAAGACAGTGATAGGCAAGTTATATTGCAAAGCTGATGGCAGGGGTATAAAGAGAGAGTGACAGTCAAGTTATGTTGCAAATCTGATGGCAGGGGTATAAAGATAGAGTGACAGTCAAGTAATGTTGCAATGCTGATGGCAGGGGTATAAAGACAGAGCGATGGTCAAGTAATGTTGCAAAGCTGATGGCAGGGGTATAAAGACAAAGTGACAATCATGTTACGTTGCAAAGCTGATGACAGGGGTATAAAGACAGAGTGACAATCATGTTACATTGCAAAGCTGATGGCAGGGGTATAAAGACAGAGTGACAATCATGTTACATTGCAAAGCTGATGGCAGGGGTATAAAGACTGAGTGACAATCATGTTACGTTGCAATGCTGATGATAGGGGTATAAAGACAGAGTGACAATCATGTTATGTTGCAAAGCTGATGACAGGGGTATAAAGACAGAGTGACAATCATGTTACATTGCAAAGCTGATGGCAGGGGTATAAAGACAGAGCGATGGTCAAGTAATGTTGCAAAGCTGATGGCAGGGGTATAAAGACAGAGTGAAAATCATGTTATATTGCAAAGCTGATGGCAGGGGTATAAAGACAGAGTGACAATCATGTTACGTTGCAAAGCTGATGACGGGGGTATAAAGACAGAGTGACAATCATGTTACGTTGCAAAGCTGATGACAGGGGTATAAAGACAGAGTGACAATCATGTTACGTTGCAAAGCTGATGACAGGGGTATAAAGACAGAGTGACAGTCAAGTAATGTTGCAATGCTGACGGCACGGGTATAAAGACAAAGTGACAATCATGTTATGTTGCACAGCTGATGGAAGGGGTATAAAGACAGAGTGACAATCATGTTATGTTGCAAAGCTGATGGAAGGGGTATAAAGACAGAGTGACAGTCAAGTAATGTTGCAATGCTGATGGAAGGGGTAAAAAGACAGCGATGGTCAAGTTATGTTTCAAAGCTAATGGCAGGGGTATAAAGAGAGAGTGACAATCATGTTATGTTGCACAGCTGATGGAAGGGGTATAAAGACAGAGTGATGTTCAAGTTATGTTGCAAAGCTGATGGCAGGGGTAAAAGAGAGAAAAAGAAAGAGCGAGAGAGAGAGAGAGAGGGGGGAGGGAGAGTGTGTTTAAAAACACATTGCTGGAACCAGCTACCTGCAGAAGTGTTAGGAACGCTCCCCTGTAAATTAAAGAC
>Ga0209737_10004064_pt1 | contig 10283 bp, 12 predicted proteins | sample TergutCu122P3_FD_187284 | JGI IMG/M metagenome (GOLD analysis project Ga0209737, IMG submission 187284) | Cubitermes ugandensis P3 segment gut microbial communities from Kakamega Forest, Kenya - Cu122 P3 (SPAdes) (version 2) | ecosystem: Host-associated > Arthropoda: Insects > Digestive system...
CGGGAATAAAATCTTCTCCGTCGGCGGTCTGCTCGATGGAGAAGATTTTATTCCCGTCCTTGTCCTCGAAGTGAGTGCCCTCGAGGTTGGAGAGGCATTCCTCCGTCATGTACGCGGCGGTCGGGTCGTCGAAGTCGATTCGCGATAATTGATTGAATATCGGCGTCGGCATGCCCTCGATCCTAAGCGATCCGGACGGCGTGAGTCCCGGTTCGTCGCCGATTATCTCGAGCCACTGCCTTTCCTTTCCGTCGGCCGCGGTCGGCTTATAGCTACCGCCGAAATCGGACGATTTAAGGATGACCTTCGACGGAGCGATGCCGGCGATGTAGTTGCCCTCGTTGCCCGGCCATAGATCGACCAGGAAGTTGGGGTCGTTCTTGTCGGTCACGCAGTAAAATTTGAAGAGTCCGTTCCTCGTGATGTAAAAGCCGCCGAGGTGCGACGGGTATGCCTCGCTCGTTCCCGCGGGGGCGGAGACGTAAAGGCCGTACTCGGCGTTGAAGCTCTGGGCCTCGAGGATGTCCGGCCAGTCGGCCGACCCAACGCCGATCATGGCGTCGATGGCGCCCGCGTTACCGGGGCCGAAGTACATCGCCCGCGTCTCGCCCTTCGGCGCGCGGCAAACGATGTAGCCGGAAACCGGCGTGCTCGTGTTTTGGATTGAGAAACTGGAATCTATGTCAATAACGTTTTGTTCAACGAGGGTCGCTAATCCTCGCCCGCTTTCGCCGCTTCGCGTCGCCGCGAAGATCAGACTATATCTTCGCCCTCGATTGGGCGCCGTGCGCTTCGGCCCGCTTGGACCTACTCCTTTCGGATAGTCGTTGAACCCGATTCAACTTGGCTGCTGATTGTCCACATGGGAGTTCCCAGCAATTCACACGGTTTTACTTCAGCTTATCCGCTTAGATCACTGAAGACGCCAGCTGCTGCGGCTGTTATAAGGCATCGTTTTTCTCCTTACGATACTTGAATTTTCATCGAAATATCAATGAATGGTATTTAGTCCAAAACTTTCGTTAATCTAACTAATTATCGATAAACTGTAAAATATAATTAAAGGAGGATTGCAATTTATTGAATTATCAACGCGCGTACGATGCAATAATTACGAAAGCCAAGCTTCGAAATGGTATCGATGGTTATTTTGAAAAACATCATATAATTCCAAAATGTCTTGGCGGCTCGGACGATAAAGCAAACCTCGTTAATTTAACCGGAAAGGAACATTTTATTTGTCATTTATTTCTTCATAAAATTTATCCGGATAACGTTGATTTATTGTGTTCGATTTTTATAATGTCCAAGCATTGCGGCGTCGCCAATTCAAGGGCATACGAGCGAGTAAAGCTCGAGTTGCAACAAAAACTACGAGATATGAGAAAAGGTGTAAATAATCCAATGTTTGGAAAAAATGCCTTCGATGGAAAAACCAAAGAAGAAATGAAAGAGATTGGAAAAAAACTTTCTAGGGCGCTTCGCGGTAAATCCAGATATGTTACCTATATTGACATAAATGGAAAAATTCATCGACACAATAAGGGCGAGCCAATTCCGGAGGGTTTTAAAAGAAAACAACAATATACCGAACAATCAAAACAGAAAATGTCGAAATCCGCGAAAAAGCGCGGCGCGCCCGCGGCGGCGTTTCGCGATAAATCCGGCGAGCGCAACCCAACGTTCGGTAGAAAAATGTATCACGACCCATTTACCCGAAAACATAAATACTTCGAGGAGGGAAAACAACCATACGGCTGGATCCTTGGGTACGGCGTGGATTATAAACCAAGGGGGAAAAAATAATGCTGGTGCCGGCCGCGGCTATGATCGACGAGTACAAGCGAGTTTATTTTGAGTCGACGTTCGACCCGAAGTATAAATTCATCCACATCGGCGGCGCGCGGCTTTACCAGGAGCCAAAGGCTTCCACCGACGAGGAGTCGCATTTCGTTTCCGTGTTCGACGGTCGAATCGTCGGCGAGGTCAAATACTCGTTCGACTTTCAGACCCGCCGCGCCTCGCTGACGCGGGCGGCGCGGTACGGAAAATCCGGGTCGGTGACGTTTATGCGCGACCTCGCCGCGGCGATCGATAGGATATTCCGCTATCATAATTTAAATAAGCTCGAGTACCACGTTGTCGTCGGCAACCCAGCGGAGCATATTTGGGATAGGCTTACCGAGAAGCACGGCGGGCGGATCGTCGGCATTTGGCGCGAGGCCGTGATGCTTGAGGACGGGAAGCTGTACGACTATAAGGCGTACGAGCTGATGGCGTCGGAATACTTGGTTAAACGTTAATTTATTGATGCGGTCGCGCATGCGATCGTAATTTACGGTGGCCGATCGGCCACCCAACGAAGGCGGCAGAATATGAAAAATTCCACCTTATCGGGCTCCACGGAGCATCTTAAATCCAACGATCAAATCGAAATGTTCTTTCAGGGCGTCGAGGACGTGCGACTATTCTTCGAGGATAGACGCGTGGTCTTTACGATGGCCGACGGCGAGGAGCAAACCTACGGCGGCGAGGGCATCGATGGATTTCAATTATTCAAAACGGTGATGAATCGGGTCGAGCGCATCCCGGACAATTATTGCGAGTTGCCAACCACGCGGGATAGGGAAGCCGCGAGGGCCACCGAGCAATGGGATAAAATTAAAAGGGACGTCGCCGCGCTGTACGGCCATAAATGTAAATTTTGCAACGAGGCCTTTGGGCAGGTTCACCACACGGATAAACCCAAAATTTACCTCGCCCCGCCGACCAAGGACAATTACGAATTTCTATGCCCGTTTCACCACCTCGTTTATAGACATCGAATTCGATTATACACGGCCATCTGGGGATCGACCCTCGACGAGGGCATCCCGAAAACGCCGCTCGCGATGGCGATGAAATTTTTTCTATCCTATAAAACGGCGTACGAGATTTCCCGCGATAGAATTTCAAAAATCGTCGGCGAGGCGGGGGGCGTCAAGCTGAATAAGGCGTCGAATGGAAAAACCATCCCGGCGTGCCCGAATTGCGGGGCGCCGTGCGAGGAAAAACCAAGTAAATTCAAGGAAGAGTGGAATAACGGATTTTGGTATCCGTGCTCGAAAAAATGCGGTGGCCGCGTGCAGCCAAGGGAGTTATACTGATGAAAATGAAGTCATTGATTTTAACCAGGGAAGCGAATCCTTCCATCAAATTAAAACGTTGCATTGATAAATGTGGTTGGTATGGAATTTGTCAAACCAGAAATACTCGTGGATGCCAGCATTTTTCTTCAAATTTTGCCGTCGCGTGGAAACTTAAAATTCTCGCGAGTCATTATAGGGATACTAGACCCAGGGGCATATGGGATATCGCGGAGTTTCCAATAACTACTCTGGCATTTTAAGAACATCTTTGCTTCTGGAAATAATGCCTTTCCTTCGTCCAGTACTCGATCTTGGTTTGAATCATGTTGGCGGCGCCGATGCACCTCGAGTCGCCGTCGGCTTTGTTTAGAATTTTGAATAGATCGACGTACGCCGAGAGAAGGATGTCGAGCGCGTCGTTGACGGCGGTCAGGGCTTCCTCGCGGTCGACGTCGCCGCTCGGCTCGAACGACTCGTAACCTATCCTGCCGCCGGAGCCATTTTTGTTGGGCGCTGGGACGTCGAACATCTTGGCCCACTCGGCGAACTCGTCGTAGTCGTCGCCCGCGGCCTCGTAGTATTTTTTAAAAACTTGACCATGGAGCGCGTCGAATTCCGCCCCCTTAAGATTTAAGTGTATCGTGTGGAAATCGCCGCCCGTGCAATTGGCGACGTCCGCGAGTTTTATAAGCGCTTGCCCAACTTCCGTCGTGTTCATGCATATATAGTTAATCTATACCCATGACTTTTAAAGTAACGTGCCCGGCCTGCGAATACGTCGAGGTGGTCGAGGTCCCAAGCCCACCCAGCCGGGAAGTCGTGTCCCACGAGCAAAAGGTAAAGTGCTCCAGGTGCGGCGAGAAATTCGACGTTGAATTTAAGTATCAAAAGCAACCATTATTCCGTTAATTTACCCGCATGGTAAACGAAGCCAGATTCCCACATGGGCTCATGAGGCCCGAGCAGAAAAAAGCGGTCGATTTCCTAAACGAATCGAATAAAAAATACATGATCCTCGAGCTCCCGACCGGCGTCGGCAAAAGCGCGATAGGCTACGCCGCGTGCGAGTCGTCCGAGGCCGGCGGGTACTACCTCACCTGCACCAAGCAACTTCAATCCCAAATAGTCGACCAGTACGATTGCCTCACCATAAAGGGGCGCGCCAATTATAAATGCGCCAAAAACGGCTACGCGACCACGTGCGAGACCGGTCCGTGCCTCGCCGACAAGCGATTGATAGGCGAGTGCATCGACGGCGGCATCTGCGATTATTACTGCCTTAGGGAAAGGATTAAAAAGGCGAAGACGTTCCTCACCTCGTACGCCTACCTATTCCGCTGCGCCCAATGCGCCGATTGGCTTACGCAAAGGGACGTGATGGTTTTCGACGAGGCGCACGACCTGGAAAAACAGCTGGTCGGCTTCGCGCAGATCGACCTAGACCTCGAGGATTTCGTCGAGGACTTCTACGAAAAATCGGAGCTCACCGACGAGATGCTTGAAATTATGCGCAACGTTCCGATGAGCGAGGGGGCGACCACGCCGCAAAAAACGTTCGATTGGATGAAGCTCGCCTACACCCAAATCGTCGAGCCAAAGTGGGAGCGGGTCAAGGCGCAGCTCGAGGAGATGGCGCCGATGTTCGGCGATAAGGCGATGCTAAAAAAGATGCTCGACCTTCACCAGCGGCAGTACCTTCGCGTCGATAAGCTTAGGGAAAAATTCGTGGCGTTCGTGGAAACGCGGGCGAACGATTGGCTCTACGAGTACAAGGAGGGCGAGGTGCGCGCCATCCCGCTGGACGTGTCGTGGATATTCGGTAAGTACGTCGAGCCGCTCGGCAAGCGATTCGTCTTTATGAGCGCGACCATCATCAACGCGCAAAGCTTCGCCGCGTCGCTCGGATTGCCGATCGAGGACGTCGACTTTCTTTCATTGGATAGCCCATTCCCGGCGAATAAATCGCCGATCTTCGTGATGCCGACCGTCGAGACCAATTACGATGCGCTGCAGCAAAGAGCCAACTTGGAGGCGATAGCCGAGTCGGTTCGATTCTTTCTCGAGAGGCACCCGAACGAGAAGGGAATTATACACTGCGGAAATATGAAGGTGGCGAAGTACCTTAAGGACAACGTAAGGAACGGTAGGTTATTGATAAGGTACGGCGACGACGTGAATCAAACGATACTCGATCGGCACATCAAAAGTAAATTGCCGACCGTCCTCGTGTCGTCGTCGATGCTCGAGGGCGTCGACCTAGTTGAGGACCTCTCGAGGTGGCAGCTATTCATCAAGATGCCGTGGCTCTCGCTCGGCGATAAAAGGGTGAAGCGATTGGCGGATACCCGCGAGGACTGGTACTCGACGCAGTGCTGGATAAGCCTTATACAAGGGGCGGGTCGCTCCACGCGGTCGGCCACTGATTGGTCGGTGACGTACGTGATCGATAAATCCTTTCCGTATTGGTACGCGATCGCTAGAAAGAAACGACTGATACCTCGCTGGATAGAGAAGCGCGTCGTTTTTCGATAACCCGGCGATGATGCCTTCGAACGCCGCCGACGAAATCGGCCCAAATCTCCCATGGCAGCGAGTAATACCAGCGCAACCTTCTAAGCGCCGACCAATTTCGATGGAATATGGCGTCGAATCGATACGCGCCGACGCTCAATAAATAAACGATTAGGTAAAATGGACCGAGCCACTCGCTTTGCATCGAGTGCCCGTACTCGTGGTCGCGGCTCTTTCGATTATCGAACCACGACGGAACGAAGATGACCTCGCCGAGGCTCATCAGAAGTCGCCCGCGATGGAGGACGATGGTTTTTCCTCGGTACAGTATTACGTCGTCGATATCGTACCGTATATGGCGCGCGATTAGAATGCCGCACACGACCTGCGGCAATTGCCAAATTATGGAGAGGTAACCGGACCATATTTCGCGTAACACCAACATGACAATTAGCAGGCGGTTCAAGCTAATTTACATGACGCAGGAAACCAAGAATAAAATAAGCAAATCGATGACCGGCAGGAAAAGGCGCAGAAAGTTTCAAAATGCCCGCGGGGACATCATCCTTCTCTATACCGACGAGGACGTGCCAAAGGGATTCCTACGCGTTGTGCATAACTTCGACGACGAAACAAGGCATAGGATGTCCGAGGAGGCCAGGGCTCGCGGGGCGCCGAAATCGGCGTATAGACCGAAAAACGGCGAGAAAAATCCAATGTTCGGGAAAAAACAATCCGAGGAAGCCAAATGGAAAATTTCCGAATCATTAAGGGAATACCACAAGGAAAAGAAAAACTAATCGAGCAATATATCCTCTATGTCGTCGACGTAGTCGAGCCTACCGTAGATGGCCAATGACTTTTGATTCCACGCGTGCTCGTTATTGAACGTAAACCAAACGTCCTTGTAATAACCGCCCACCCCACCGGATTTCGCCAATGGTTTGTACAGCACCGGGACGTTTTGATCCGGCCAATAGCACCAGTCCAAAATCCTCCACTCGCCGTCGGACGCGAGGTATATGCAATAGGCGTGGCCGCCCTCGACCTTACCGTCGGACACGTACCCGCACGCCACCTTTACCCGATAGCTCGGCACGCCGGCATTTATGGCGAGCGACGCAATCAATATGGCGCCGTCCTCGCAATCGCCGAAGCCGCAGGCCGCGGTCTCGAACGGGAAAAGCCAGTAATCCGGGGCATCGAGCCTCTCGTCGTCGAACGCGTAGGTCAGTACTTTTTTCGGTCTTTTTCTAAAACTCGATAAAACTTCCGACGCCTCGTAGACGCGGTAATCGCCGCCGGCATAAAAATCGGACATCGTGCCGTCGCACACGAATTTTTGAATGGCGTGCATCGTGGCGTCGTGCGTTTGTTTTTTAAGGCCGTATTTGTCCACGATGTATTTCATCACCGAGTCGTTCTCGAGTATAAATGACTTGACGTCGACCGCGAGCTGGAAAAAATTCCAGAATGCGGCCGGAGTATTGGCGTCGTTTTTTAATATCCTGCCATAGTATGCGATGTCGGCCTTCGGCCACTTATTGTCCCAGTATATTTTGTCCCTTTGCTCCTGGGTAAGAATAACCGGCGCGGCCTCGACGACCCTAATTTCTCGCTCGACCACCTTTTCCCTCTCGACGACGATTTCCTTTACGACCTCGACCTCGCGAACGACCTCCTGCACGATGGTTTGTTTATTCTCGACCGGGACTTCCTTGATGACCTCGACGATTTTTTCGCGGATAACCGGGACTTCCTTGATGACCTCGACTCGATGAATTTTCTCGGTCGGCCTCCACCCGAGTTTCTTGAGTAGCCAGAGTAAAAATTTCATGATTGCCTCGCTTTAAATTTGCGCGATGTAGTTTTTCCCGCCGCCGCCCGGGTTTTGAAGGATATTCCTAATCTCCATGGTCAGCAGCTTTATGTAACGATCCCAAACGACGCCGTCCGAGTATTTCGAGCTATCGTAGGTCTGATAAACCTCGTCGAGCAATTCCCTCGCTCCGTCGACGTACGCCTCGAAGCACCCGCCCTCGACCATCTCGCTCGGGTTGCGCTCGTGATTTTGCATCTCGGACAGCAGGTCGTCGTAGCTATCGAAGCAGTCGAGCATGTGCCGCTGCAAAATTTCCGATTGTCGCCTCGTCTTGGCTTCCTTGAGCGGCTTCACGACGTAGCCCATTCCATAGAAAGACTTTTCGCCCTTGGATAATTGCGATCGCATCCTTTTCGCGTAGTCCTTCGCGGCCTCCTGGTCGTCGAACGTTTTCATCAGCTTTCCGCCGGGGTCGCCCATGCTCCCGCCCTTTCGGTACACGCCGTAAGCTTCCTTTATTTGTTTTCGTTCCAGTAAATCGCCTCGTGCCTCGGAGTATTTCTTTTTAATTTTATTCGCGGCCTTAATCCCAAGGCTTTCGTCGTCGTAGTCGCGTTTATCGTTCCAGCACCTGTGACAAACGTTGTTGCCGGATTTATTTACTTTTCTCGCCGGGGCGCCGCAGAACGTGCACGGCTTGGTGGCCTCGGTTAGCTCCCATTGATCGGTAAGGTAGTTTCGCCTTCCGCGGGTTGGGGTATCCTGGTAGCCATAGCTTTCCCATGGCATGTCCTTCGTGTATTCCTCGACGTCGGCCCTGTTACAGTCGCCCTCGTGTATGTCCTTGCCACAGTAGCCGCACTTACCATCCCTATCCGACGGCATCGGCGCCCTCTCGGCCAAGGCTTTTAGCGCATCATCCTCGTCGACGCCGGCCTCGATTAGCTTTGAGTGCGCGAAGGCAAAGTCGCCGGTCTCTCGATAATACTCCCGACATTCTCGAATTAAAAGATCCCTTTGTAATTTTTCATAAATTTTGGGTTTTATTTTTCCCTTTACAACCATGGCGGCCATAACTCGAAGCGTTTCCTCGACCTTAAATGGCTTTAAAATTTTCTCCGCTTCCTCGGTTCCCTTCGTTCCATTATTTTCCACGCTATCCGCGGCCTGAGAAACGGCCACGGTTTGTAATTTTTCATCGGCTATTTTTTCCGCGTCGGGCTCATTTATACCGTATTCGGCCGCCGCGGCTTTACCGATATCCTTGAGCCCCTGTTGGAGTTTATCGGCGTTGGTGGAACCGCCGATTTCCTTCATATCGTATTGATTGTACATGGCCTCCAGATTGGAGCCGAATTCTTCCTTCGCTTCCTTAAGGGTCCATTTCCCGCCGATCTTAACGTCCCTGGCTTCCGAGAGCTTGTACGTTCTTTCGTTCGTATTGTCGTAGATAACGGCGATTCCGTCGTCCCTGTTGTATACGTGGCCCTCGATCAACTTATCGTTGATTTTCGCGGTGACGTGCGTTTCCGGTCTTATGTTCATGAAAATTAGTCGCTAATTGGGGCATGGAAACTTTTATCGTTATCAACCAGGAATTGCTGACCTTTATAGTTGCCCTCGGCATCATCGAGGTGGTCGGCGGGGTGCAGATGATCAAAAACTTCTTGAAAAAGAAGGACGAGGATCTCAATCCCAAGCAGCTCGCGTTATCCGCTTTAATCCTGTCCATAGCGTGCGGCGGGATAAGCGCGTCATTCTTGCTCGGCGTCCCGGCGGTGTGGATCACGATGTTTCACATCATCGCGCTCATAATCACGGCGACGCAGATAGGTTACGATACCATCGCCAAATTGATCCTTAGGTTCTTCGACGCGTTTGCCTCGAAGCTCGTGGCGAAGGTTGAGCAGCCGGCAGCATAATATCCTTGGCGACCGAGCACCTACCGGATGCTCGGTGCTCGTCGCAATCGGAGCCGTCGCAGTCGTCGCACCCGACGTGCTCCTTTATTTTTGCCCGGCCGTGGCGGCTTTGGTCGCACTCGGCGCATAGGTTGCAGGAAAATTCCACCCTTGTCGGCGATTTCATGGATACATAGCGAGGACTAATTGAAAGGAGATTGCAAATGAATAAAAAGAAAGCCTTTGAAAAAACCCTTAGGGAGGCCGGGCCGGAGGATATGATGTCGGCCGGGTTTGACCCAATGGACCTTATTAGAATGGTCGATGTATATCAATACGCGGACCAGGCGTACAACCGAGTTATGAAGGCGATCGACGCCTCCAAAAACGAGCGCGCCCGCGGCATTTTTGAGGAGCAGAGCGAGAAGCTCAGCGAGATTTGCATGCCGATCGAGATGCTTTTTAACGAGATGGATGAGTCCGACTCGTGGCCGAATCAGGCGCTTAGGTCCAGGTGGATGAAGGCTTACTCGCAAAGATAATGAAATCATTTTTTAAAGAAGTTCTTCGGGTCTGCGGTAAGACCATGGGTGGGCTTCTTTTATTTACGTTCGTATTTTACGGCGCCCTGGCCGTAATTATGGGATTCATAATAAAACCCGACGACCTCGGCGAGTTCGCAAGGAGATCGATCGGCGGCGTTCTCTCGATCGTCCTTGGATTCGCCGTGTTCATAGGCGGCATGATGCTCGTGGCGTTCGGCCTGATGTTCCTTATCTTTATAATTAAATACTCAATCCCATCGAAGGGGCATCCATTTTGGTGGCACGATCAGCTCGAAGCGCATCGAGAAAGGGTATCGAGGTGGGACCAATGGAGGGCCGAGTGGACCTTTAAAAATAGGGACTCGCAAAATGGATG
>Ga0209737_10004065_pt1 | contig 10281 bp, 7 predicted proteins | sample TergutCu122P3_FD_187284 | JGI IMG/M metagenome (GOLD analysis project Ga0209737, IMG submission 187284) | Cubitermes ugandensis P3 segment gut microbial communities from Kakamega Forest, Kenya - Cu122 P3 (SPAdes) (version 2) | ecosystem: Host-associated > Arthropoda: Insects > Digestive system >...
TTAGCGGCAAGGGTTTTAACGGGGCCTGCCGATAAACAGTTGCACCGGATGTTGTATTTACCCAAATCAAGCGCAATGTAGCGCATTGAAGATTCAAGCGCGGCTTTTGCGACCCCCATGATGTTATAGTTTGCAACCGCTTTCAAGCCGCCAAGGTATGTAAGAGCTAAAATCGCGCCGCCGCCTGATTTGTCCATTTGCGGCTGGGCATATTTTGAAAGTGTCAAAAGCGAATAGGCACTGACGTGCATTGCCAAATCCCACCCTTCGCGGCTTGTTGTATAAAATTCACCCATTAAATCTTCTTTGTTGGCAAAAGCAACTGCATGGATAACAAAATCCAGTGTTTTATAATGTTTGGCATATTCTGCGAAAGCTTTTTCAACATCCGCCTCTTTTGTAACGTCGCATTCAATGCACATTTTCGACTTCATTTCCTCGGCAATCGGCTTCACGCGTTTTTCCATTAATTCGTTTGCATAAGTGAAAGCAATTTCGCCACCCTGAGCGTAAATCTGCTCCGCGATTGCGTTTGCGATACCGTGTTTGTTCGAAACGCCAAAAATTATACCCTTTTTGCCTTTCATTATCATATTATTTCTCCTTATCTTATTATTTGCTCCTGTGGGCGGCTCGGCCCCGCAGCCTCGCTCGTCCTACGTCGCCATCGAACGGTTACGGGTCTTGCGCCTGTCCCCGCCATCTGCGGGGCGGGCAAGCCCCTCCACACACGGCTCACGCATATTTATTATCGTAATCAATTCTTCCAATCAGCTTGTTGAAATTCCTCGTAACTTCCCTAAACTGTTCTATATTAAGGCTTTGCGCGCCATCACTTGAAGCGTTGTCGGGGTCATGGTGTACTTCATACATTAAACCGTGTGCGCCCGCAACAAGGGCGGCTTTGCCCATAGGTTCAATTAAATAGCGCTTTCCGGTACCATGGCTCGGGTCAACAATAATTGGCAGGTGTGAATATTTTCTTATAATTGGAATCGCGGCAATATCAAGCGTATTGCGACTAAAATCGTTGTCTATGCCTTTAATCCCGCGCTCACAAAGGATTACCCTTGTGTTGCCGTTATAAATTATATGTTCCGCCGCTAACAAAAACTCGCGAATGGTTGCAGCAGAGCCTCTTTTGAGCATAACGGGCTTTTTAACTTTCCCGAGAGCCTTTAACAGCTTGAAATTTTGCATATTACGCGCACCAACCTGCAAAATATCGGCGTATTTTACCACCATCGGGATATCGGCCGTATCCATAACTTCAGTTACAACAAGCAAACCTGTTTCTCGCCTTGCCTTTGCAAGGTATTGCAATCCTTTTTCCTCTAAGCCCTGAAAATCATAGGGCGAGGTTCTGGGTTTAAACGCACCGCCCCTCAAAAACTGGCAGCCCATTTCTTTTGCGGCAATCGCAACCTTCAAAAGCCCGTCATAATCTTTCTCAACAGAACACGGCCCTACCATTAAAACAGGTTTTTCTTTGCCGCCGATTTTAACACCGTTTTCAAAAACAATTACGGTGTCTTCCTCTTGCGCCTGTTTTGAAGCCATTTTATATGGTTCTTGAATAATTTTAACTTCACCCACACCGTCAAACGAGCCGACAACGCTCGTGTCAATCAGGCGTTTATCGCCAATTGCGGCAATAACCGTCAAAACATCGCCGTAGTTCATATTAATTTTAAAACCATGCGCCTTTAAATACTCGGAAACCTTCTCAATTTGCTCTTCTGTGGCCTTTGGTTCCATTACAACAATCATGTTTTACTCTCCAAAATTCCCTTGCTTAGAATAATTAAAGCACAAACATGTTTTTGTTGTGCGATTGCAAACAATGTAATATAATAGTAAAAGAGTTCTAAAGGAGCAAAAATGGCAAAAAATGCAGATACGGTGCCAATAGAGGTTTTTATCCTCACAAAAGATCACGACATTAAAGGCACGGTGCACGTTTCTAAATATACAAACACCAACCGTGAGCTTACTGACCTTTTGAATGACCGCGACAAGCGTTTTATTGCCGTAACAAATGCCGAAATTATGGGCAGAAATTCTTCCACCGCTCCGAGAAAATACGACTTTTTAGAAGTCCATGTGGACGCGATTTTACTTGTGCACCCTTCAAATCAGGTGCTTTTCAAGGAAACTTCCAAGGCGCAGGAAGATATTGCGCGCTTCCGCGAACTCAGAAACAAGCTTTCTCAAACCAAACCTTGGTAAAAGGCATAAAGCCGGTACGATAGTGGCGGGCGCGATGAGCGCTCGACGATAAGTACTACGATGGCGATGTGGAACGAAGTTCCTCAGGAGCATAACATCCCCACATGTCCTATTGAAATCCGTATGTTAATGCTATCATCGGTGGTATGTTTAAAGGCAGTGAAAAGGCGGAAAATTTAGTTATCGGAGCAGGGTTTTCAGGCGCCACAATCGCGCAAAAAATTGCGGCAGAATTGGACGAAAGCGTTCTTATCATTGACAAAAAAGACCATATTGCGGGCAACGGCTTTGATTACTTTGATGAAAACGGCATTTGTATTCACAAATACGGCTCGCACATTTTTCACACGCAAAACGAAAAAGTCTGGGAATTTATCTCTCAATTTGCTTCGTTTAACACGTACACCCACAAGGTTCTTGCACTGATTGACGGGCTTGAAACTCCTATACCTTTTAATTTGAATACGATTTATGATGTTTTCCCGGAATCGTTAGCAAAAAAGCTTGAAGAAAAACTGCTCTCAAAGTTTGAATATGGCGCAAAAGTGCCGATTTTGGAATTTAAAAAACAAACCGACAAGGATTTGGATTTCCTTGCAAATTACATTTATGAAAAGGTTTTCTTAGGCTATACTCAAAAACAGTGGGGTCTGAAGCCTGATGAAATCGACAGTTCCGTCTCAGCCCGCGTACCTGTCGCGGTTTCAAGGGATGACAGATATTTTTATGATAAATATCAGGGGATTCCGCTTGAAGGTTACAGCGTGCTTGTTAAAAATATGCTGAATCACGAAAATATCGAAGTGCGTTTAAATACTGATTATAAGGATGTTCAAGTCGATTTTAAGAGAATATTTTACACCGGTTCAATTGATGAATATTTTGATTATAAATTCGGGCAGCTTCCTTATCGCAGCGTAAACTTTGATTTTCAAACATTAGAGCAAAAATTTTATCAAAAAACCGCGGTTATTAACTATCCTAACGACTACGATTTCACGCGTATTCACGAATTTAAGCATTACTTAAACGATAAATCCGACAAAACCGTAATCGCAAAAGAATATTCCGAGGCCTTTGTTTCGGGCAAAAATGAACGTTATTATCCGATTGCAAGCCCTGAAAATACTAAGCTTTATGAAAAATATCTATCCGAGGCCAAAGGTGAGGAAAATGGGGTTCAGAACCTTTACTTCTTGGGGCGTTTGGGCGATTATAAGTATTATGATATGGACAGGGCAATCAAGCGCGCGCTCGATTTATTCGAGGTGGTATGCCAGACCCAGCAAAAATAAGTATAATAATTCCGATTTATAATGCGGAACAATACCTTGAAAAATGCCTTGAAAGTATTACTGCACAAACCTTACAAGACATTGAAATCATCTGCGTGAATGACGGTTCAAAAGACGGCTCATTAAAAATTTTGGAAGAATTTGCCGCCCGATTTTCTACAGGCGAGCGTTTTAAAATAATCAACAAAGAAAACACGGGCTATGGTCATTCAATGAATATCGGAATTTTGGTGGCAAAAGGTGAATATATAGGCATTGTGGAATCCGACGATTTTATTGAGCTGAAAATGTATGAGGATTTATACGCGCTCGCTGTCAAAGATGCCGCCGATATGGTTAAATCTGACTGGTATGAATACTGGTCAGACTCTCAAAAATCAGTGAAGGCGGGAAAAATCGCTAAAGCCCGCACACTTAAAATTTGTCAGGCAAAAGATGATCCCTCAATTTTGAAAATCAGGCCTACAATTTGGAGCGCGATTTACAGGCGCGAATTTCTGGCAAAAAACAACATAAAATTCCTTGAAACCCCCGGCGCGAGTTATCAAGACACATCTTTTGCCTTTAAAGTCGCCGCACTTGCAGAAAAAATTGTATTCAGCGACAAAGCTTACTATTACTACAGGCAGGACAATTTAGGTTCATCGATGAATCACGGGGCAAAAGTTTATTACATTTGCGGCGAATACGAAGAAATCAGCGCCTTTTTAGACTCACAGCCACAATTAAAAGCAAGTCTTAATTCTTATAAATTAATTATGCAATATCGCGCTTATATGTGGAATTTATCCAGAATTAATAAGGATTTAAGGGGTGAATTTGCAGAGCGTTTTTCGCTTGAATTTAAAAAATATTTTGAAAAGGGCGAATTAACAAAAGAATTTTTCAAAAAATGCCCCGAGCGCGAAGTTATGAGCCTGATTAACAATCCGCAAAAGTTTCTGAGCGGGTTTGAAAGGGGCTTGCTCAGAACAAAATTGTCAGATTTAAGACGAAAATTAATTTCAGTCAAAATAAATTCTTCAAGAATCAGCGTGAGTATTTTCGGAAAACAAATTTTAAAAACCGGGTAGGAAGTAGAAATGCCAAAAATATCAATTATAATGCCGACATATAAAGTCGAACAATATTTAAAGCAGTGTTTGGACAGCGTTGTAAATCAAACTCTGAAAGATATTGAAATTATCCCGGTAAACGACGGTTCGCCTGATTCTTGCGGTCAAATTATCGATGAATATGCCGCGCGCGACCCGCGTATAAAACCTATTCATCAAGAAAACGGCGGTTACGGAAAAGCGGTAAACGCGGGAATAAATGCTGCGATTGGCGAATATATAGGCATTGTTGAAACAGATGATTTTTGCGAACCGACAATGTTTGAAGAGCTTTACAGGCGGGCAAAAGAGCTGGACGCTGATGTTTGTAAATGTGACTTTAATTATTACTATGGCGAGAAAAAAGGTTATGAATCGTACAATAAAATGAAAACTGTTGCAAAAGAAGGCGAAATTTTTACAATCAAAGAAAATCCGCGAATTTTCAGATACCACGTGAGCATCTGGTCTGCAATTTACAGACGCGAATATTTAAACAAATTCAACATAAGGGTGGAAGAGTCGAAAAGCGCATCATATCAGGATATGCCTTTTGCAGCGCTTGTGTACGCCAAAGGCGCCAAAATAACCGTTATCCACAAACACCTTATAAACTACCGTGCGGAAGACGGAATGAATTCTTCAACAATCAGAACGGACGGTCGTTTGAAAATGATGCCCATTCAATGCAGCATTGCAAAAGAAATCTTTAAGGAAAATGATTGCTGGGATGAAGTTAAAGAAATCGCCTACAGACACTTTTTCAACTGTTCTGTCGGAATGTTTTTACACACCGACCCCGAATTTAAAAAATCCCATTATGAAGAGTTGGTAAAGCTTTTTGGGGACATGGATAAAGAAGGAATTAAATATAAATACATTAACCGAAAACAGAAAAAATTTCTTAAATTAATAATAAGACAAGAAAGCGACAAGGTTATTTCCTGCTCCAAAGATTTTTTTATCGGCACTTCCAAAAAATTAAGAAGGAAAATTATAAGATTTAAAATCAGCAAAGAAGCCAAATATTTAGTTCTTTTCGGCAAAATGGTCTGGGAGGGATAAAACAACACTACGGGTTTAACAAAGTTGCCGTTCGGGGTACAACATATTGTACACTATGAGTTATTTTATTATCCCGGTTTTTTCATATCTTGCGACATCCGCGAGTATTTCTGCGGCTTCTTCAGAACTAACCTGAGGACGGGCACGGTGGCGGTCTAATACGACATTCATTTCCTCAGTTATTGCACTCATTCTGGCTCTATGATTACTAAATGATTCTTGAAATTGTCTTGCATCGGCAGCTCTTTTGGCTTCCAGCTTATTAGCAAGCGCACGGGCTTCTTCCAATATATCGCCCGTTTTGGCTAATCCTTGCTCGCCTACTTTTTGGACTTTTTTTCTGAACCATCCCTGAAAGGCTATTTGCGGTGTTTGCCAGTTATTACTCTGTGGATTTAAGTTATAACTATAGGCATTACCTATGCTTTTAATGTTCATTTTGTTGTCCTTGTTTTGTCAACATAAGCATAAAATGAAAACATATTTATAATTGCCGCATAAACAATTTTTATTACAAAAAACAATTTTTATTACAAAAATTTTACAAGCTTTTTAATTTCTATGCTTGGTAAAGAGTTAACCGACAGCAACAGCTTCATTCCTATATGTTTATAAAAATGCGCCGGGGTTGACAAGTTCAGAACGTGGTTGGTAGGGAATGTAGCGTGATTAGCAACTTTTTTTCTTCAGCAGTTTTAACAAACAACAACAATAAGGAGAGAGAAATGATTAACAAAATTCAGAATTCGCCAAATTTCGGTACACTTTATATCCCAAAAATCCACAAACAAGGTACAGGAACTATTATTGACTCTTTTTGCAAAACTGCGGACGATAAAAAAGAGCTCCTTGATGTTTTGAAAAGAATTGACCAGGAATCAAAGAAGAGAAAGATGGATTTAAGATTAATATGTATGCCTACTGATTTAGACAGATTTGACAATTCCATAAGCATAAGGCCTATTGACAACTCTTTGGGCGAGAAAGCGCACTGGAATTATAGTGGAGCAGGAGTATTTAAGGAAAGAGGATTTAATAATTTTGAAGATTTATACACCGAAGTGGTAGAAAAAATGGATGGATGGAAAAAGCAACTTGGAAGCAAAGTTCAGCTTAAGTATAGGCACCAATACATTAAAGCAACCGAAAGAAATATAAACAATCTCGGGGGGTCGCCTACAGATACAATTATTGTATCAGCTTAGCATTCAAGGCAATTTGACAATATGCGGATAACGGAAGGAATCTTCTAAATAAAAAATTGCGCCACCCGCGATTCGAACGCGGGACCTATCCCTTAAAAGGGGAGTGCTCTACCGACTGAGCTAGTGGCGCAAATTAATGTTCTTATTCTTTTTTCAATATTCCTGTCTCAGTCGGCAGAGCCGAATCGGACTCCCGCAAGGGGTTTGCCCTCGCTATGCGACTGAGCTAGTGGCGCAAATTAAAACAATATCTAATTATCAAGATGTTCGGAAAAACCCGAACATCTTAAAGATAACAAGAACAAAAGCATGCGTCAATCTTTTTGCCGAAATCTTCGATTTCGCCGCAAAACGGGTACTCGAAAGAGTGCAAACACTTTTTTGTACAGCTTACTCGCCCGTAGGCGCAGGATTGCTCGCAGGAGGAGCGTTTTTCATCTGGTTCAGCGCCTTGCCCACATCAAGTATTTTATTAACCGTCGGGTTTTTTGGCTGCGGGATTAAATCTATCGCAGAGGGCTTTTGAGCCGGAGCCGCAGGGGTTGTTGTTGCACCCGGGGTGGTCGGCGTAACTTCTGTTGTTGAAGGCGTGCTCTCACCTGTCACAGCAGCAGAAGAAGTCTCAGGCGCTACTGCAGTCTGGTCGGTTATCCATCTAAAAGATTTCACGCTTTTAGTGCTCTCGGCAGGCCCGTTTAGCATAACCTGAAATTCCCTGTTTGTGCCGCTTGAAGTCGTTGAAAGGTCGGGAATTTTCGAAATTTCACCCGGGCTAACCTGCATCATCAACGGATTTGAGGGCGCAACAGATTTCACAATTCCCAAAATTTCCTGACCTTTTTCAGGAAGTTTATTTAATATACTATTAACCGAAAAATTGCCAACAGGACCTAAAACGTCTACCACGCGCGGCGAAATCTTGCCTAAAACCTTCATATCAACAACATTTGTGAGCAAATTATATTTGCCGTTCGCAAAGAGGCTCATATTAGGCCCCGAGGATTTAAATTCCTGAATATTTGCCCAGCCGCCCGCGAAAGAAATCGTACCGTTAAGGGTTTTAAAGACTCCCGTATCGACCCTGTTTACAGCCGAAACAACGTTATTAAGGTTAAAACCTAAGAAATTTTGCGACAAAATGTTGCCTGCATATAAGAAATTTTCAAAGCGGATAAAATTTTTCATTTCGCCATCTGTCACATCAAATTTCGCCATGCCAACGAGCGTGCGCATTTGCTGCTCATAGGTTTCACCTGTCATACTTACTTTCACAAGGCCGTTCAACCTGCCCGACAACGGCATAGCAACACCCGTAAAGGCTTTTCCTGCACTCCTAACGTTAATATTTTTACCCGTCATATCAATATCGGCCTTGAGCGTCGCGATATTATAATCTATTGTGCCTGTCGCGGAGCCCTCATACGCAGTTGCTGTAAGATTTGTGATTTTGAAAATGTCTTTCGCCATTGTAAAATCGAAGGCAATATTTTCAATCACCGCCGCACCTGACGTTAGCCTCGCGATATTCCCGCGGCCCGATTTGATTACAAGGTCAGCGCTCGGGCCGGCTGTAGTCTGGGTATTGGGCATTGAGTTCAGGATTTTCAATAATTCATCCGAATCAAAAAGTTTCGAATTGAATTTCATGTCGTTAATCGTGATTGTTTTTGAGAAGTCGGATGACATGGCAAGATCGCCTGAAAAGTCAGATTTACCAATGTTTATACCTGAAGCATTGACCGCTATTGTTGATTTTTTAAAGTCAATGTTCGCGTTTTGCGCATTCAATTTAACTGGCGGATAAACAAGGTTTGAGATTGCGCAATTGCCTGTGATAGAAGGGTTTAGCGCACTTCCCGAAATGTTCAGGTTAGCCGTTAAACCGAGTTTCACATTATCAAACGCAGGCGCTGAAATGTTCAACCTTTGCGGAACGCTTATATTCAAGCCTGATAACGTAGGCACTTTCGCCCCGTAATTCAAAATCGTACCTTTAACGGTACCGGCTTTGGGTACGGAGATGTTATTTATAATTAAATTCTCTAAATAAGCGCCCCTGACGGCAACATCGACGGCAATTTTGTTCGTTTGCCCCCTAAGGCTCTCAACATCCACAACATTTACATAATTTGCGGGGCTTGATTCAACAGTGCCAACGATGTTCATATCATTCAAAAAGCCCGTTAAAGTTCCGCTAAAGGGCATTTTGCCCTCGAATTTCACAAACGAGCGCGATTCAGGGGGCAAAAAAGCCAGAATTGTGGGAGGCGCCACTGCACCTGTCGCGATGAAATCAAGCTTGGGATTAACCGCCCAATTGCCTATGGTACCCTTAACTTCAGCATTTGTACCCTCTAAAACTGCGTTAAACGGCGGCAAAGTCAGATTTTTCGAGTCGCCCGTGATTTTCATATTCTGTATTGCAAGCGCCATTTTCGGGTCGGGAACTGTGCCTGAAACGCCCATAACATCAATGTTCATATCGAAATCTTTTTTATTGGGCGTCATTTTAACGTCAATTTTTGATATATTGAGAGGCAAATTAGCACTTTTGATTTTCATCGCGAGGTTATTAATCGCAACATCCGCGCGCGGTAAGGGATTATTCAGATTACCCCCGACATCGGCCGTAATTGTCAAAAGCCCGCCGGTAAAAATAAAATCGGCTAAATCTTTCGGGCTCACAACTTTAAGGCTTTCTCCGAGTTTAATAATTTGCGCAATCGGGAGCGGGTCAGAATGTACGTTAATTTTCAAATTCGTATTGCTCAAAATCTCGCCGTTTACGCTGAATTTCGAACCGTTGAGGTTGGCTGATGTATTTTTAATTGAAAGTTTATTGTCATCAAAATCAAGTAGGGAGCCGATTTGAGTCAAATTGATACTCATTTTGGGGTACGAAATTGAGCCGTTTTGAAGTTTCAAATTTCCTTTGGATTGGACTTTTTTCATATCGCTCTTGAGGTCGAAATCGGCTGTGATAACGCCTGTTGCAGTCATATCTTTAAAATCATTCGGGGCATTGAAGATTTCGCAAAGCGCATTTGCAAGGTTGAAAATATTGTTTAAAGAAAGCTTTTCGGTCTTAGCACTTAAATCAATTTTCGGGTTTTTACCGAGCTGAATTGTGCTTTTTGAATTTAAAAATTCGCTCTGGGTGAGATAAAGGTTTGTATCAACCTTAATTTCATTACCCGCAAAATCAGCATTCAGGAAGCTTTCGGGCAATTGAAGGGAATCTACTTTAAGGGAAGTTTCGCTCACCTTCACATAACCTCTGGCATTAAAATTTTCGAGGTCATTGAGTTTCAAATCCGCTACGATTTTTGATTTGAAGTTAAATTGGTCTAAGTTCACAAACGGATTAAAAGGCTCGATTTTAACGGGTTCCTG
>Ga0209737_10004066_pt1 | contig 10280 bp, 11 predicted proteins | sample TergutCu122P3_FD_187284 | JGI IMG/M metagenome (GOLD analysis project Ga0209737, IMG submission 187284) | Cubitermes ugandensis P3 segment gut microbial communities from Kakamega Forest, Kenya - Cu122 P3 (SPAdes) (version 2) | ecosystem: Host-associated > Arthropoda: Insects > Digestive system...
AGGACGATTTAGTAGCATCATTAAACAAAAAAGAGACGACCGACAACAAAGTGCTCTTTTCTCAAACACACTACTTCACAACATATTTACAGTACGAACAAACCCAAAATAGTTTTGTCCCAATGCCGTACATGAGAATAACGTCGTAGGGTGGTCGTCCGCCTTTGGAGGGATCTTTACGTATGGCATCCTCGATTGGTTTGCGAAATATCTCCCAATCAATTAACTGATTTGCTTTTGTTAGTGGGTCGCCTAGTTTTGATAGTTTTTCTATTTGTGTTTTTGTTCCAAATAAGTGCAGTTGACCCATACAATTCCCCTACTTTGCATTTACTACACATAATATCCATGCTAGTAAAGAGGTTTTCGGAGGCTGCCTATAGTGATTGTTTGAACACCACTCCAATCACCTGCCTGTGTTTCAACAACTCTAGATAAGGTCTGTCCTGTTGGGATGCCCATTATATTCAGCTCTGGCCATGTCTCCGTAACTGCATATAATGCTTGGACACGAAAGTCTAACTGCGTACCCGAAGGCGGTAACTTGTACGGACTATCAGAATCAAAGTTAAGATGTACGCCAGTGTATGGTGGAGAAGCACCAATAAAATCGCTACGCCATTGGCTATACCCAAGGTACTGAAAAGTAATGGTGGTTCAGTTTTCTTCAAAACGTCCCTTGTATTGAACCCTATAATATACCCTATCGGGCAAATCTTCTATCTCAATCATTACGCTAATTTTGTTTATACGCTATCCTATTTGCGTTGTAACTTCTCCGGTATATGGATCTTTGATTTGGATGGCTGGTACATCGTAGGAGTTGTCTATGAGTTTTACGGTGAATTGTGGAATAGATGGTTTAGTAACTGCCTGTACAGTTAAAGGTGAAATAGTTAACACAAGTAGACTTGACAGTAACAAAACGATGAATGGAGTTGTCAAATATTTACTTGCCAAGTTCATGATTAAACTGTGGTGATTGGGTGGATAAAAATCTTTACCAAACTTGTTGGTGGTAGTTGAAATTTTTTAAAAAACAATTTTTGACGTTTGTGATTTGAAGGCTAGTTTTAGTTTTGCCAAGTTCAATTGAAGGTAAGGTGTTCTTTTGTATTTATGTTGTAGTGATAAATATGTCCTGTAGGTGTTGGTGTTCTTTTTTTTAGGTTGTTTATGGAAACATTTGGTTTTTTGGTGAATTAAAAAAGGAGAGGAGAGGAGTATGATTACTTTGAACGTACGTTTTTATTTGCCTGTGGCTTTTTTGACGGCGATTTCTATGTCTTCGGATTTTATGGTTTTTCTGCCTGCATGCATTGCGAAATCTAGAGCTTCTTTAGCAATTTTTATGCCTATTTCTTCGAGGGCTTTTGCGAGTTCTTTTGCTGCCGCTTCGCTTACGCGGTCTGCTCCTGCTTTTTTGCAAAGTCTATGCATGGGTGCTACAGCTATTTCTAATTCAGTCATACGACATCCCTTACGCTTTTTTTCTAATTAAAGCTATATTTAACCTTTTTTGTAGATTATTTCTTTACGACCGTTTTTATGATGGGAAAATATGGTCAATAAGAAAAGTTAAAAAAATGGTTTACCTTTTAAGCATTGACAAAGATGAAACTAATAGATGCACACATACATCTTTCTGAAACAGAATACGCTGAACGTCTAGTTGAAATATTAGCCGATGTTGCAACACATGGTGTTTCTGCGTTAATTACCTGTTCTGTAGATTTGCGGACTTGCCAAAATGATGTTAAATTAGCTGAACAGTATCCTAACTTAATTTATCCAGCACTTGGCATACATCCATACAACGTCAATTTTTTAAAACAAAATGAACTGCAAGAAACAATTGATTTCATCTTACAACAAAACAAAAAAAACTTACCTGTAGCAATTGGCGAAATTGGATTAGACTCCACATACAAAACTAGCTGGGACGAACAATTATTTGTTTTTGATAAAATGCTCCATATTGCTGAACAATTAGACTTACCAATTATCCTCCACTCTCGAGGTACATCAGATAAAATCGTAGAAATACTCCAATCCTATAACGTGAAACGCGTACTACTCCATTGGTATAGCCATACAATAGAAACTCTAAATAAAATAGTAGATCTAAATTATTTAATAACCGAAGGTCCCCCAACAGTTTACTCTAATAATATACGTGAAATTGTAAAACACACACCATTAACTAACCTATTAACAGAAACCGACGGTCCTGTACTTTACCGAAAACAACCTTTCAACGGTCAACTAACTAAACCATCATACATTAAATCTGTACTGGACGCAATTGCTGAAATTAAAAACATGCCAACTTGTGATGTTGCAGAACAAATAGCAAAAAACTTTGAAACATTTTTCAACATTAAACTCTGACTTTTCACTCTAACACCTTTTTGTTTTCTTTAAATTCCAGTATTAAGCCGTAAACTTAAATTACGCCTATATTCTATTGAAACGTTACTTCTACGTTTATAAGCGTCGAAGAAACAATAAACGTTGGTAATCGGAGAAATCTCCTTGGGAAAAGTAAAAACTGAACAGATAAAGCGAACCGGTAAAGAACTCATGATACGCTTTCCAAACAAGTTCTCAAACAACTTTGAGGAAAACAAAAAACTAGTCGACGTGTTAACTGAAGGCACAACCATACGCGTGCGAAACAAAATTGCAGGTTACATAACACGAACTGTAGCATTGTCAGAAGCTGGATCAGAAATTGACGATGACACAGACGATTTAGACGACGAAGAATAAACTCTGCCGGACGGAAAAATTTTTCGTGATAGACCAATACAGGAAAGGCTGGGCTTTTAGATACCTGCGTGAAGCAAAAGCCGAACTAGAAGCCGCCCAAAAAATGCCATACATGGCACCTAACCTTGCCTTAGAAGCTATACGAAAAGCCCGAAATGCAATTTATTACAGTCTAGGCGAACCAGCATTTATTGAAGTTCTCCTAAGAGAAGAACTTGTAAAAATCCCTCAAACAAACGATACCATACTCAAATTTTTAATCGAACTTGAAAGCAACATAGAAGCACTTTCACATGCAGAAGAACTCAACAGTGATATACTAATGAAACAAGCAAACACTTTAGTAAATGTAGCAACAGACTTCGTTGAAACCCTAACACAAGAAAAATACCAACAATAAACCTAAACAACAACATTTAACTTCTTTCCAAACAAATAAAACAACCAATGACGATAACTGTAACTATAAAATTCATTGGCTCCCTACGGCACATAACAGGCAAATCCACAATTAAAATAAATTGTCCAACAAACTCTTCTATTAAAGACCTCATACACAAAATACTCTCAAACACACCAAACATAAAAACAGACATTATCCACCAACAACCCGACGGAACCATAAAAAATTTAACACTAATCCTTGTTAACGACAGAGAAATCAATGTCCTAAACGGTTTAGATACAATACTTACTAACAACGATAAAGTGGTATTCATCCCAGTTACACACGGAGGATAACAAACTATTTTATAGTCTTAGCCAACATGGCTGATGAGAAATACAATAGCTAGTTATGTGAGATTGTGCTATGTATATTATTACGTAACAAAACAGTGTTCAACACATAGCAAAAACAAAATCTCATTAACGACTGAATATAGCTACTACTTAGGAAAAGGTTCAACTGTAAAAATGGAATAAAACATTTTTTATACTCATACACAAATATGATGCAGAAGGTAAAGAGAAAAAATGAGCGAAGAAACAGCTATCACTACTATTGGCCATGGAACATGGTATGACATGATGGCCCAGAAAGTTATCAACCGCGAAAAACAATTAGGCCGAAGTATGAATTTGCTTAGAACAGAAATGGGTTTAGGTGCTTCTGGGTTTCCTCATATCGGAAGTTTAGGAGATGCTGCACGCTCTAACGCTGTAGCTATAGCTTTAAAAAATTTAGGCTACAGCTCTGAACTTATCGCTTATTGTGATGATAAAGATGGCTTGAGAAAAGTTCCCGCTGGACTTACAACTGGCAACCTAAATGACTACATAGGATACTCTGTTTCAGACATTCCTGATCCCTACGGTTGTCACGAAAGCTATGGCAAACACATGAGTAACCTATTGCTTGAAGCATTAGACAAATGTGGAATACAATACACATATTACTCTTCAAACGAAGTCTACAAAAAAGGTTTACTGCTAAAAGAAACCAGAGACTTATTATCCAATGCACAAAAAATTGGACAAATAGTAAAAGAAGAAGTAGGACAAGAAACATACACCGAATACTTACCATACTTTGCCATATGCAAAAACTGCGGACGACTATACACAACAAGAGCCTACAATTACGATATTAAAACAGATACAATTTCTTACAAATGCATTGGCCTTGAAATAAAAGGTAAAATGCTGCACGGATGCGGCTATGAAGGAGAAACAGACATCAAAAACGGTGATGGCAAACTAACTTGGAAAAGCGAATTCGCCGCTCGATGGAGAGCTCTAGACATCCGTTTTGAAGCATACGGCAAAGACATCGCTGACTCTGTACGCATAAACGACCGCATTAGTAGCGAAGTACTAAAATTCGAACCGCCAAGCCACGCAAAATATGAAATGTTTCTTGACAAAAGCGGAAAAAAAATCTCAAAATCAACTGGAAACGTTTTCACACCACAAGTCTGGTTCCAATACGGCTCACCACAATCGCTACTCTTACTAATGCTAAAACGATTCGTTGGCACCCGCAGCTTAGACGTTTCTGACATTCCACTGTACATGAATGAACTTGACGAACTCGAAGACATTTACTTCAACAAAAAACAACTCAACACAAAAGAAACTATACGACTAAAAGGACTATACAAATACTGCTGGACAATGCAACCACCTGAAAAACCAAATATACACGTTCCATATAATTTATTAGCATTTCTTGTAAAAATAGCTCCAAAAGAATGCTTACACGAATACATCACCGAAAAACTACAAACATACGGATACCTACAAAAAAATCAAAGTATCGACGAAAACTTGACAAAACGTATAGAATATACACAAAACTGGTCACACGACTTTGAAGAAATAAAAGAAACAAACATAACACTAAACCCAGAAACAAAAAAAGCCATAACCGATTTACTCCAAAACCTACCCATGGCAGACGACTCCGATAAAATCCAAAACACCATTTTCAACGCCGCAAAAAACAACGCATTAAAACCCGGAGAATTCTTTAAAACACTCTACACAATCCTAATGGGCGCAACCCAAGGCCCACGATTAGGACCATACATTTTAGCTATGGGCAAACAAAACGTCTCCCAAGCACTCAAAAGAACATTAGACAAACAATAAACCCCACATTTTCACTTCCTCAAAACATACCTACAATAAAAAATTAAAACGCTATTTGTTTGAGTCAGGTTTATTTAGTTCTGATTGCATTTTAGTGACAGTTCTGGGCCTGTCGTCTAGCACGGATTATGACACCAGCCTGCGGAGTTGGAGGTCTTGGGTTCAAATCCCAGCGGGCCCGCCAAACCTTTCTTTAATGCTTATTTTCAATTTTATTATAGTATTAACTGTTGTTGCTCACAGTATTCGCTTTTTGTCTTCTTTTGTTTCCATAGATAGTAAGCTGTACCTATTGCTGTAATTACGTTTGTTAGGATAATTACACATGTTATAACACTTACAAACGTGTCTGCTAACTGTAGTTTATCAGGGAATTCACGGTGGTATGTAACTGTGAGAATAGCAAGTGTCGCAGGTGTTAAGCCTAGAGCGCACATAAGTGTAATTATTCTCTTTTGTGATGCTAAGCTGCTCTTAAAGGTTGAAACTTTTACAGCTCCAAAACGAGTTACAAGAAGTACTGCAGTGAACATTAAACCAAATATCAAATATTTTGCGTCTATTACGAAAATCAACCCTAAAGAAACAAAGAATAACGTTTCTAACAGGAAGGATATTTCTTCATAAAATCCTTTAAGTTGTTGTTGGAGATGGTCTAAATTCATTTTCATTCTTAAAATTTTGCTAGCTAAGTGATAATTCCCAAAGATTATACCAAACACTAAAACAGCTAAAATTCCATTACCTCCAAGAACCTGAGTTATACTATAAGTTGCCAAAACAAAACCTATAGTTAAGACGTGAGTAAATTTATGCTTTTGGAAACGATATAACACATAAACCCAGAATAAACTCAAAACAAGTCCCACAACGATACCTGCAGAAAACTGCATAGCAATACCTGAAATGGCATTAAATAAGCCTCCACTGGTAGAATTTAAATGAATATCAATTAAAGTTGAGAAGAGGACAACAGAAAAAACTGAACTTATCGCTGCTTCCATTGTTAGAAAAGCCACAGTTTTCTCCTTAAGTTTCATCGTAGCACTCAAAGGTACAATTACTGCAGCTGTAATTTCACCGCTTATTATAGATGCAAAAATAAATGATTGCAAGAAATCCCATCCTAAAACAAAATAGCCAAGAAGTCCAATTAATGCCATACTAACTAAAGTATAGACTATCGTTTGAACAAATACGCGACCACCAATAGCCAGAACAGACTGAGACTTTAAACCTAAACCAGCATAAAACAGAACCATTAACAACGTTAAAGTCGCAAAAATCGGCAATGTAGATAATAAACTCTCACGAGGAAAAATACCAAAAACCGGACCTAACAAAATTCCAATAAGTATAATAAAAATAAATATCGGAATACCCGTTTTTTTTGTTAAAAACTCACCAGAAAAACCAATAGCCACAATAACAGCAACTATACCAAATATGAGAATTGCATTTACTGGTACTACTGAACCATCATCACTTTTTGGTTCAACTGTAAATACAGTACTCTCTGAAGATGTACCATCCGATACAATTATTCTATGCTCACCAGCACTGGATTCTGGAATAGTAACACTTACACTATAACTGCCCGCTCCAGATGCAGTAACTGACTTTAAAAGAGCAACATCACTAATATTATTCCAATAAATCGATATACTACTCCATGCAGGGACATCACTACCGGAAACTGTAATTGTTTTACCAACAGAACCAGAACTAGACGACAATGATGGAGTGTTTATAGCATTTACTACTGGTGGTGCTACTGTTAGCATTAAAGATGCAAATAATGTTACTGCTACTATTGCTAACAACAACTTTTTCCTAGAGTTAGACGCAATCACTTCATACACACCTATATCTTATACTCTTCACTATTTGTAATTTTTGTTTTTACTAGCTACTATTAACAGAAGCAATAAACATTTGCTTAAATATATTTGCCTAACAGCAACATGACAAACTTTTTTTTACATAGCACGTTATAAACTAACTCGAACACCGACTGCAAACAAATCTGCCGAAAAGTATCATTGTCTTGTTACATATGTGAAAACACTTGATCTGACAAATTTTAGATTGACAATATAAAAACATGACTAGCTTTATACCCTTCAAAGGTGACTGTTGTTATTGTCTGTTTTTTGTTTTGCAAGTTTGTTACCGGCTTGTCTATAGGAGAAAATTAATAGGTTAGCGGGTCACCTTTTCACAGTGAATGTTATGATTAAAGTTGGAATTAACGGGTTTGGCAGAATTGGTCGCCTTTTATACCGAGCGGCACTTGAACGCAACGCTAACATAGATTTTGTAGCAGTCAATGACCTTGCAGATGCAAAATCCAATGCTAACCTCCTTAAATATGACTCTATACACGGAAAATTTCCTGGAACTGTAGAAGTAGACGGTAATGACCTTATAGTTAATCATAAAAAATTAAAAGTTTTAGCCCAAAAAGACCCTGCTCAACTCCCATGGAAAAATTTAGAAGTACACTTAGCCGTAGAATCAACAGGTTTATTCACTAACCGCGAAGGAGCATCAAAACATCTGCAGGCGGGAGCAAAAAAAGTCCTTATCTCTGCCCCCGCAGAAGACCCCGATGCAACATTTGTACTTGGCGTTAACGACTCAGACTACGATAACAAAAAACATCATATACTAAGCAATGCTAGCTGCACAACTAACTGCCTAGCACCTATAAGCAAAGTCCTATCAGATAATTTTGGTCTCGAAAAAGCTCTTATGACAACATGTCATAGTTACACAAATGACCAACGTACCCTTGATTTAGCACACAAAGATCCTCGAAGAGCTCGTGCTGGAGCTATAAACATTATCCCAACAAGCACTGGTGCAGCAAAAGCAATCGGTTTAGTGCTACCTGATTGTACAGGAAAAATGAATGGCATATCATTACGTGTACCAACTCCTGATGTAAGCATTGTTGACTTAACTGCGGTCTTGAGTAGAGATGTTACAAAAGAAGAAATTAATAAAGTTATGAAAGATGCAGCTGAAGGATCATTAAAAGGTATACTACAGTACACTGAGGATCCTATTGTGTCAAGTGATGTTTTACATAACCCTTACTCCGCAGTGTTTGATTCCCAATTAACAATGGTACTTGGTGAAAAAAGTAATTTTGTTAAAATTTTTGCTTGGTACGATAACGAATGGGGCTTTAGCAACCGAATGGTTGACTTAATAGAACTAGTAGGAAAAAGCAAGTTATAACAACACGTGCGATATGAAAACAATTAAATAAAAACTCTTTCTTTACTTACAAACTATTAAGAGTGCGCGTGTAGACATGGTACACTTTAAAACATTAAACGATTTTGATGTAAAAAACAAAACCGTAATTGTACGTGTAGACTTTAACTCAGAAATCGACCCACAAACAAAACAAATCACAAACGGCATACGCATATCCGCCCATGCACAGTCCACTCTTAAAGAATTAATAGAAAAAAACGCTAAAGTAGTAGTTATATCCCATCAGGGACGAAAAGGCGAACCAGAATACACTGACCTTAAACAACACGCAGAAATACTAGAAAAAAAACTCAACCAACCAGTAAAATACGTCGATGACCTCTTTAACAAAAAAGCCCAAACCGCTATCAAACAACTCAAAGAAGGAGAAATTCTCGTCTTAGAAAACGTGCGCAGCTGGCCAGAAGAAACAAAAAAAGGCACACCCGAACAACAAGCAAAAACAGAACTCATCCAAAACCTTGCCCCACTAGCAGACCTCTTTATCAACGATGCCTTCTCTGTCGCACACCGCGACAACGTCTCTATGACTGGATTTACAACAGTTTTACCCAGCGCCGCCGGCCGCCTCATGGAACGCGAACTTGTACAATTAAACAATGTCCTAGAAAATCCACAGCATCCCTGCATTTATGTTATGGGCGGAGCAAAGGCAGATGATAGTTTAGAAATTAGTAAATACATTTTGAGCAATAACGTGGCTGATAATCTCCTGTTAGGCGGTATAATTGCACAGCTTTTTTTGGTCGCTAAAGGTTTAAACTTGGGCAAAGGCACAATGGATTATCTAGCAAAAAAAGAACTTTTAACACTTGTACCTGGAATACAAAGTTTGCTTGAAAAATATTCTGATAAAATTGTGCTACCTGTTGATGTTGCATTAAACATCGACGGCAAGCGAGTAGAAACCCCTGTTAATCAACTGCCTTCAGAATACCCAATTTTTGATATAGGTACAAAAACAGTCGAAAAATATGTCGACATAATCTCAAAAGCCAACTCTATAGTCGTAAGCGGTCCGCTTGGTGTCTATGAAAACAACAACTTTTGCTATGGAACTAAAACCATTTTTGAAACAATAGCAAATAGCAATACATCCTGCCTCGCAGGTGGAGGAAACACAATAGCCGCACTTGACCAATACGAATTAACAAACAAAATCAGCTACATTAGCACCGCAGGCGGTGCACTAGTAGAAGCTTTAATGGGAAAAAAACTCCCAGGACTTGAAGCATTAGAAACAGCGACAGAAACAAAAAAACTACCAAACAAAACCTAAAACCCTACAAATCTCATAAAGTGAGCTTTCATAGAAGTGCGATGAAAAAACCTTTTTGTCACTATTAACTTCTATAGCAGTGCAACTTTTCGTTAACTATTATTATATTTTCAATAATGGTGGAAAGTGTTTGCAGCGCCATAGCCAACATTTACGTGTAAAATAACATAAAAACGAAGAAAACTCCAAAGTACATATAGTTAATGAAAAACTAAACTGCTATATAACTTTTGGAGCGGCTAAAAAGAAACACCGACATGTTTTTGGGGCTTTAGACCTCGTCCTACAAAATGATGCGTGCTCCTCTAGCGGATAGATGGCGTGGGCCATAGAGCTCATATAGGAAAAA
>Ga0209737_10004067_pt1 | contig 10280 bp, 6 predicted proteins | sample TergutCu122P3_FD_187284 | JGI IMG/M metagenome (GOLD analysis project Ga0209737, IMG submission 187284) | Cubitermes ugandensis P3 segment gut microbial communities from Kakamega Forest, Kenya - Cu122 P3 (SPAdes) (version 2) | ecosystem: Host-associated > Arthropoda: Insects > Digestive system >...
GCTACGGCGCTGCTCCGGGCTGACCGCTTCCAGGGGGACATCATAGAGCAGCGAGGCCGTGCGGGCATGGATGTCCACGCCCTGGCGAAAGGCCTCAAGCAGGGCGGGGTCTTGCGACATATGCGCCAGCACGCGCAGTTCCACCTGGGAATAGTCCGCTGACAGCAGCGTCTGGCCGGGCCCGGCAACAAAGCAGGCCCGCATGCGCTGCCCCAGGGGGCCGCGCACCGGAATGTTCTGCAGGTTGGGACTGCTGGAAGAAAGCCGCCCAGTGGCCGTGGCCATCTGGTTGAAGCTGGTGTGGATGCGTCCTTTGCCGTCCACCAGACGGGGCAGAGGCTCAAGATACGTGGAACGCAGCTTTTCCAGCTTGCGGAATTCCAGGACCGCCTCCACCACCGGATGCGCGCCGCTGAGTTTTTCCAGGGCGTCCTGGGCCGTGGAAAGCTGCCCGCCTCGTGTTTTGCCCGACGGAGCCAGCTTCAGCACGCCGAAAAGCAACTCGCCAAGCTGCTGGGCCGAGCGGATGTTGAATGCGCCGCCTGCGGCCTTGTACACGGAAGCAGTCAGGCGATCCAGTTCCTTCTGGACTTCCTTGAGCAAGGCGTCAAAGGCCCGCAAATCCACGGCCACGCCGCGCCGCTCCAGTTCGGCCAGCACGGGGATGAGGGGCAGTTCCAGCTCATGGTACAGCTTGGCCAGTTCTTCTTTTTCCAGGCGCTGCTCAAGAGCGGCGGCAATATTCAGGGCCAGCAGGCCGGGCTCTGCCTGTCCGAGGCCCAGGAGTTGCGACCACCGGCTGTACAGGCGCTGCCAGCTGTAATCGCGCTCTTCGGGGTTGACAAGGTAGGCTGCCAGCGACAGGTCAAAGCAGAGCGGCAGGCGTTGCCGCCATATGGGCGAATTCGTGAGCAGTTGTTTGACGTCCGGCGTGACAATTCGTTTTGCTGGCTCGGTCCAGGCGACAAGATCCCCCAGCGGCCCGGCATAGCGCCATTCCTTGCCGTCAAGGGCCACGGAATACAGGCTTTGTCCACCATCGCCGGAGGGTATGAGCGCCACGTTCCGCCCGGCGCAGGAGGGCAAGTCCCTGGGGGCTGAGAGTAAGGGCGCTATCGCGGGGGCTGCCGGCACGGAAAAGAGGCTGGCCTGTTCCTTGGCGTGGGTGCCGGCCTGCCTGCCGGGCGTGCTGACGCGGATCAGGTTTTCCACTTCCCGCCGCAGGGAGTGCATTTCATATTCCACGCACAAGGCCGCAAGCTCCTGTGCCTTTGGCGGCTTGCGGGCCAGATCGGCAAGGCTGAGATGCCGGCAGACGTCCAGACGCAGCGTGGTCAACTGCCTGTATAAAAACATGGAATCCAGGTGCGGCCGGAATTTTTCCTGGAGCTTGGGCGGCAGTTTGTCAAAGCCGTCGCGGATGGCTTCCAGCTTCGGAAAATCCTGCAGGATCTTTTCCGCCGTCTTGGGGCCCACGCCGGGAATACCGGGGATATTGTCCGCACTGTCGCCGAGCAGGGCCTGCATGTCGGGCCACTGGATGGGCCTCAGACCGCTTTCCTTTTCAAATGCTTCGAGAGAAAGCAGTTTTTCCTCTTTGGCCGCCGGATCCCACAGATAGACATCAGGCGCCAGGCACTGCCGCAGATCTTTGTCCGCACCCACGATAACTACCGGGCATTCCGCGGAAAAACGTTTTGCCAGCGAGGCTATGCAGTCGTCCGCCTCGCAGTTGTCCGATACTTCCACGGGCAGGCCCAGGGCGCGGATGAAGCGCTGGATGGGTTCCAGTTGTCGCACCAGGGCTTCGGGCGTGGCATCCCGGTTGGCTTTGTACAGCGGAAAAATGTCATGCCTGAAGTGCGGCCCGTGGCCATCCAGCAGCACCAGAAAGTGCGCGGGTTTTTCCTCGCGCAAAAGGCGCAGCAGAAGGCGCGCGGTCATAAAAAGCGCATTGGTGGGAAAACCGTCGGCGCGCTGCATCTCGCGGTTGGCGTAATAGCTCCGGTAGATAAAGGCTGTGCCGTCCATGAGAAACACAGGCGCGCGGGATAGAGAAAGGCGCTCTTGAAGGGGCATGGGCATCCTTGCGAGGCGGAGTTTTTCGCAGCATAGCGCCACAGTGCGCCTCAAGACAAGGTTTATTCGCCTGGCGCTCAGGGCTTGTTCATGCCTTGCCTGAGGCCAAGTATGCATGGCATAAGGATTGCGATGAATATAACAAGCTACCAGGAACTGCTGGCGCATCTCGACAGGCTCGGCATGTTCCACATGGATCTCAGGCTGGATCGCATGGAGCGTGGACTGCGAGCGCTCGATCTGCTTCCTCCTTCCCATGCCGTGGCGCAGATCGTTGGCACGAACGGCAAAGGATCCACATCCGCGTTCCTTGCCTCTCTGGGCAAGGCCCACGGCATCACGACAGGTCTGTTTACATCGCCGCACCTGATCAGCCCGCGGGAGCGCATCCGCATCAACGGCGAGACGCTTTCCGAAGAACGCTGGGTGGCGCTTGCCCGGCGCGTGCTGCCCGTTGTCCCCGAACTGACCTATTTTGAATGCGTCTGCCTTATGGCCGCTCTGGCCTTTGCCGAGGAAGGCGTGCAGCTTGCGGTCATGGAGGCGGGCCTCGGCGGGCGCTTTGACGCCACCTCTGCCCTGCCTGCGGACCTGATCTGCTTCACGCCCATCGGCTACGATCATGCGGACGTGCTGGGCAACAGTCTGCAAAGCATAACACGGGACAAGGCGGCGGCCATGCGTACGAATATCCCGGCTATCACCGCCCGGCAAGACCCGGAGGTGCTGGCCTGCCTGCTGGACGTCAGCCGCCGGATCAAAAGCCCTCTGTTGCGGGCCGAGGCAATCTGCGTCATCCCCAAAGATTGGCGACTTGGGCTGCGGGGCGCGCATCAGTTGACAAACGCCGCTTTGGCCCTTGCGGCCTGGATGGAACTGGCGCGCCGGCATGGCTGGCCGCTGCGCGAAGGCAGGGGGCGTGAAGGACTGGAAACCGCCTTCATCGCCGGGCGCTTGCAAAGCATTCCGGCAAGCCGCGCATTCCCGGACGTGCTGCTGGACGGCGCGCACAATGTCCACGCCTTTACGGCGTTGCGCGAGGCACTTCTGGAATTGGGCATACGCCCGCGCACCGTCATTTTTTCCTGCCTGGCGGACAAGGACCTGGAAGGCATGGTCCCGCCGGTGCTCGACCTGGCCGGAGGCGTGCCCCTGCTCATTCCGCCCGTATCAGCCAAGACGCGCGCCGCCCCGCCTGCGCGCATAGCAGCCGCATTCGGCCCCACGGCACGCGTCATGCCCAGCCTCAAGGCCGCCCTTGAGGCTGCCGGACGCTGGAATCACCTGCCGCAATCGCCGGTTCTTGTTTGCGGCTCCTTGTATTTATTGGCGGAGTTTTTTACGCTGTACCCGGAGTATATGCACGGATGATCCAGACGTCTGGGCCGTCAACCCGAGGATGCCATGAAACAGCTTTTCCGCTCCCTGCCCGCCATGGACGCCTGCCTGGACGCCCTGAACGCCCAGCTTCCCGCCAGCCGGGAAGCTCCGCGTCCCCTGGTGCGCCATTTGGTCAACACTTTTCTCGACATGCAGCGACGCCGCATCCAGGAAGGCGCAACGCCTGATCCGGCGCAGCTTGCCCTGCCCGGCTGCCTGCCCGCCCTCAAGCATTTCGTGTCCGAAGGGCTGCGTCCCCGCCTGCGGGCCGTGCTGAATGCCACTGGCGTGGTCATTCACACCAATATGGGCCGCGCCGTGCTGGCCAAGGCCGCCCGTGAGGCAGTGGCCCTGGCTGCGGCGGGTTATACGAATCTGGAGCTCAACCTTGCCACGGGCGAGCGGGGCAGCCGCCACAGTCTGGTCGAAGGCTTGCTGTGCATGATCACCGGTGCGGAGGCGGGCCTTGTGGTCAACAACAACGCTGCGGCCGTGCTGCTCATACTGGACAGCCTGTGCAAGGGCGGCGAAGTTATTGTGTCCCGTGGCCAACTTGTGGAAATAGGCGGCAGCTTCCGCATCCCTGACGTCATGCAGCGCAGCGGCGCGATCCTGCGGGAAGTGGGAACTACCAACCGCTGCCATCTGCACGACTACAGCCGGGCCATCAACGAAAATACCAGGGCTCTTTTGCGCGTGCACAGCTCCAACTACCGCATCGTGGGATTTTTCAAGGAAGTTGCGCTTCCGGAACTGGCGCAACTCGGCCGTGAGCACAAACTGCCTGTTATTGAAGATCTCGGCAGCGGCAGCCTGATCGACTTCTCCGCCTTCGGACTGCCCGGTGAACCTACCGTCCAGGCTATTGTTGCGGAAGGCGCCGATCTGGTGAGCTTTTCAGGCGACAAGGCCCTCGGTGGCCCCCAGGCGGGGATCATCGTCGGCAAGCGTGCATATATTGAGCAATTGCGCGCCAATCCCCTCCACCGGGCTCTGCGTATCGACAAGCTGAGCCTTGCCGCGCTGGAGGCGACCTTGCGCCTCTATTGCGACCCGCAGATGGCTCTGGCGCAAATCCCCACTGCCGCCATGCTTTCCTGCCCTCCGGAAATGCTCGCGCGCCGCGCCCGCAGCCTGGCAACCCGCCTGCGCCGCGCCCTTGGCCAGTCAGCACGCATAGGTATTGCCAAAGGTGTTTCCCGCGCCGGCGGCGGCGCCTTCCCGGAGCGGGATCTGCCCACCAGTCTGGTATGCCTGCGCCCAATCGCATGCTCGGCGGAAGATTTGAAGCGCCGCCTTCTGGGCGGCGTCCCGCCCCTTTTGGGCCGCCTGGAGGATGACGCCTTCTGTCTGGATCCGCGTACCCTGGACGACAAAGAATTGCCTCTTGTTATCCGCACAGTGCAGTGCGCATTGCGCGAGGAAAAGGAAACACCATGAAAAAAACGCCGGAACTTGCGTACACGCCGCAAAGCGTCTGGGAGCGCTACAGCTCGCTTAAGGAACGCAAGGCAATGGACGCGCTGGCCGCGCGCTATCTCGATTTTTTGACGGGTTGCAAGACGGAGCGCGCAACCGTAGCCTATGCCCTGCGTTTTTTGCGGAACGCGGGCTACAAGGACGGGTTCCGCGGCGATCGCGTCATGCGTCCCTTCAAGGGCAAAGCGCTGTTCGCGGCTCGCAAGGGCGCACTGCCGCTGAGCAAGGGCGTGCACCTGATCAGCGCCCATGTGGACACGCCGCGCCTGGATCTCAAGCAGCGGCCCCTGGTGGAGCAGACGCAGGTTCTACAGGCAAAAACACATTATTACGGCGGCATACGCAAATACCAATGGCTTGCGCGGCCGCTGGCGCTCCATGGCGTCCTGGTCCGGCAGGACGGCTCCGTACTGGAGATCACGCTGGGCGAAGATCCTGCCGAACCCGTGTTCACCATCGCCGATTTGCTGCCGCATTTGGCCAAGGATCACGGCGGGCAAAAGATATCCGAAGGCTTTGCCGCGGAAAAGCTCAACGTCATTTTGGGTCATTGTCCGGCGCTGAAAAGCGCGCGAGACAAGGATAAGCCCAAAGATCCCGTCAAGCAGCGCATCCTGGAACTGTTGTCCAAAAAATACGCACTCTGCGAGGAAGATTTTATTTCCGCCGAACTCCAGGCCGTGCCTGCTGGTCCGGCCCGCCAGGTGGGCCTGGACGGCGCGCTGCTCGGCGGCTACGGGCAGGATGACCGCATCTGCGTATTCGCTGCTCTGGAAGCCTTGGCGCGCGGTCCGCGGCCCGCCCACAGTTCGGTGCTGGTGCTGTGGGACAAGGAAGAAATAGGTTCCGAAGGATCCACGGGCGCGCATTCCCGTTTTTTGGATTATTGCCTGGAAGATCTGGCCGCAAGCTGGCAGCCCCGCATGCGCCTGTCCGAGTGCCTGCTGAACAGCCGGGCGCTTTCGGCGGATGTGGCCGCAGGGCTTGATCCGGACTGGCAAGAGCTGCACGACAAGCAGAACGCGGCCCTGATGGGCTACGGTCCCTGTTTTTCCAAGTTTACGGGCTCCCGCGGCAAGTACGGCGCGAATGATGCCCACGCGGAATACGTGGGCTGGATACGGGGCGTGCTCAACGCCCGGAAAATTCCCTGGCAGATGGCCGAATGCGGCAAGGTGGATCAGGGCGGCGGCGGCACTGTGGCGTTGTTTCTGGCGGCCTACGGCATGGACGTGATCGACATGGGACCGCCGCTGCTTTCCATGCACAGCCCTTTCGAACTGGCCAGCAAGGCCGATCTCTACGCCACTGTAGAAGCCTTCGCCGCCTTTCTGGCGGGGAAATAAAACAAGGATGTCCATGACCAGAGCCGGCTTTAGCTTTTGCATCTGCCCGGACGGGCGGCTCATCCGCGAGCATGTGGCCGGGGAGCTTGCAGCGCATGCTTCCCCGGGCGGCGCGTGGCAGCGCCATGTTTACTGGGGGGATGAGGAACTGCCGCCTGCTTTCTGGGAACATTTGACCCTGCCGGACTTGTTCGCCGTTCGGCGTGCGCTGGTGATCCGCCAGGCCCATGCCTTGCCCGCCGCCGTGTGGAAGCGCATTTCCAGCGCGCTGGCAAGTCCGAAGGAACACTGCTGGCCCTTCTTCTGCCTGGAAATGGCCTGGGAAAAGGGGCAGCCGAAGATCCCCGCGCATATGGTCAAGCTCAAATGCTTTGCCCATGCGGACAACCGGGGCTGGGTGTGGCGGTATGCGGGCCTGGACGACAAAGCGCTGCGGGGTTTTGTCCAAAAGGAGATACGGGCGCGCAAGCTGCGTTTTGAACAGGGAGCCGTGGAACTTTTGTGCGCCGGACTCATTCCGGATGCGAGCGCTGTGGCCGCGGAACTGGACAAGCTCGAACTTGCCGCGGCGGACGGGTTCGTGTCCGCAGAACTGGCGGCCCAAGCCGCGCATGTGCCGGCCTTTGACATTTTTCGTTTTCTGCGTTTCGTGCAGGGCGGCAAGATCCAGAATGCATGGACGGATGTGTTGCGTGCCAGGCGGGAAAACGAGGGCTTGCTGTTTCCTTTGCTCGGACTTTTGATCCGCGAGGCCCGGCTGCTATGGCGGCTCCTGCAGGGGGAAAGCGTGCGGGCGCATCCCGCTGAACTGGATGCGAAACGTAAGCTGGCCAGCCGCCTTGGTTACGAGGGTTTGGCGAGGCTGTTCAGGCTTTTGTTTTTGGCGGATCTTTCCGTCAAGTCCGGCGAACGGCAGCCGGACCAAGCCCTGGACGCCCTGGTGGCGGATCTCAGTATATTGCTCGCTACGGCACGCTCCGCACATACTTCGCAAGCAACTCCATGAGCGCAACACACCAAACAGGCCACCGGGCGCGCCTGAAGGCGCGTCTGAATAAAGATGCGACGCAGCTTGCGGACTATGAGATTCTGGAATTGCTGCTCGGCTGCGTGTTGTTGCGCCGTGACACGAAGGCTCTGGCCAAGGCCTTGTTGCAGCGTTTCGGCACTCTGCGCGGCGTCTTTGATGCGCGTCCGGACGAGCTCATGTCTCTGGAGGGCTTTGGTCCGTCCCTTATCCTGTTTTGGCGGCTTTTGCGCGAATTCATGGCCAGGTGCGAGGAAGCGCCTGTGCGGCGCAGGGAAGTCCTTTGCACGCCGGAGGCTGTGGCTCGCATGGCCCGCGCCAGGCTCGCGGCCTGCCCCCACGAAGAGCTGTGGATTGCGCTGACGGATCACGGCAACCGCCTTATTGCGTGGGAACGGCTGCGCCAAGGTGCGGTGGGACAGGTGTCCTGCACTCCCCGGGAGGTGCTGGAGACAGCGCTGGCGCATAAAGCGAGCAACATCATCCTTGTGCACAACCACCCAGGCGGCAGTGCGCATCCCAGCGGCCCGGATCTGCAATTGACGCGGGAAGTCGCCCGTCTTGCTCCCGCCTTGGGGATAGCGCTTGTTGACCATGTGGTGGTGACAGAGGATGCGTGTTACAGCTTTGCGCGGGATGCGCTCCTGTAAATTATACACTTGCTGAAGCAAGCTGGATTGAGTTCACGAGGAGAGTGCTCATGGCGGAACCACTCGCTGATAGGGTCATAAAAATACTCGGGCAGGCTGCCGAGCTATACCACCGCCTCGTTATGGTGGTGGCCCCGGCCGGTGCGGAAAACCGCTGCTTTGCAGGAGGAATATTTTAGATGGGCTGACCAAGGGCAAGGAGCCCGGCAAGGTGCGAATCGTATTGGAGTGATGCTATGGATGCAACAGAACTTATCAAATTGATAGCGCATGGTGAAGACAGCCGAACTCAGTTCAAGAAAGGGCAAGATGTCACCAATGCCAAATCGCTTGCCGGTGAAATGGCAGCATTTGCAAACAGCAGGGGCGGCAGAATCCTGATCGGCATTGCCGATGACGGCTCCGTTTTCGGTTTGTCGTCTGATGACATACGAAGGATAAATCAACTCATTTCAAATACGGCGACCAATGGCGTTCACCCTTCCATCAACCCGGAAACCGAAAACATCTCTATTAGCGGGCAAGTGGTCATGGTAGTCACCATTCCGGAGGGCATCTCCAGGCCATACGCCGACAACGATGGCGTGTTTTGGGTAAAATCCGGAGCTGACAAGCGCCGGGTGACTTCCCGCGAAGAAATTCAGCGAATACTTCAAAGCGCTGATCTGATTCATGCGGACGAAGTGCCCGTTGCCGGAACCGATGCCGGAGACATTGACCTGGAGCATTTTGGTGCCTTTTTTATGAAGCAGTATGGCGAGCGCCCGGAGGAAACCGGCATTCCGCTTGATCAATTATTGAATAATCTCGGCCTAGCCCGCGACACGAAGCTCAATCTTGCCGGACTTATGCTTTTCGGGCGCACCCCGCAAAGGCATCGCCCCGCCTTCATTGTTAAGGCGGTATCATTTTTTGGTAATGATCCCGCCGGCGATACGTACCGGGATAGTCAAGACATAGACGGACGCCTGCGTAGTCTCTACAAAGAAACAATTTCCTTTCTCATGCGCAATCTGCGACGAGTACAAAACGGGAAAGGATTCAACTCGATAGGTGATCCGGAAGTTCCTCCCGCAGCCTTGGAGGAACTGGTCGCCAACATGCTGCTGCACCGGGACTACTTCATCTCCGCGCCATGGCGCGTTTTTATGTTTGATGACCGTATCGAGCTCATCAGCCCGGGCGCTTTGCCCAACAATATTACCGTGAAGAATATCCGCCACGGTGTGTCAGTTATGCGCAATCCGCTCATTGTTTCTTTTGCCACCAAGACCGGAGAGCTTCCCTACCGCGGCATCGGCACGGGTATCATGCGGGCATTGGCGGCTGTCCCAGAATTGGAGTTGGAGTCGGATCATGAACGTAATTTGTTTATAGCGCGGATTCCGCGGCGGGTGTAGCAGTGGGGGAACTTGATCCTTAAGATTAGGCGCCTGAATGCTTCAGGCAGAGCAGCGGCACTGCACAAGCCACGAGGCCTCTTTCGATGCTTGCCGCTGCGTATGGCTTCTGCTAATATAACGCTCTTGCGCACAATTTTGTACTGGAGAAAATGCTATGGCCAGAAAACTTTCGATGAGCCCCGAAGAGGCCCGCCGTACAGCCCTGCTGACCGCGCTTTCCACCATTGAGCGCAAATACGGCCAAGGCGCGGTGATGAAGCTTTCCGACGATGCGCATGTGGATGTGCCCGTTATCCCCAGCGGTTCCATCGGACTGGATTTGGCCTTGGGTGTTGGCGGCATTCCCCGCGGTCGCGTCACGGAAATTTTCGGGCCTGAATCTTCGGGAAAAACCACTCTGACCTTGCACATCATCGCAGAATGCCAGAAAAAAGGCGGCACCTGCGCCTTTGTGGATGCGGAACACGCCCTGGATGTAAGCTATGCCCGCCGCCTTGGCGTCAAGACCGACGAACTGCTCATCTCCCAGCCCGATTACGGCGAGCAGGCCTTGGACATCGCCGATATGCTGGTGCGTTCCGGCGCGGTGGATCTGGTCATTATCGATTCTGTGGCCGCGCTCATTCCCCAGGCGGAACTGGAAGGCAGCATGGGGGAAACCCAGGTCGGCGGCCATGCGCGCCTGATGTCGCATGCCTTGCGCAAACTTACGGGGACTATCCACAAATCCCGCACCGCCGTTATTTTCGTCAACCAGATCCGCATGAAAATCGGCGTGACCGGCTACGGCAGCCCGGAAACAACTACGGGCGGCAATGCGCTGAAGTTTTACTCCTCCGTGCGCCTGGACATCCGCAGAATTCAGACTCTCAAGGACAAGGAAGAAGCTTTCGGTTCGCGCACGCGGGTCAAGGTG
>Ga0209737_10004068_pt1 | contig 10279 bp, 4 predicted proteins | sample TergutCu122P3_FD_187284 | JGI IMG/M metagenome (GOLD analysis project Ga0209737, IMG submission 187284) | Cubitermes ugandensis P3 segment gut microbial communities from Kakamega Forest, Kenya - Cu122 P3 (SPAdes) (version 2) | ecosystem: Host-associated > Arthropoda: Insects > Digestive system >...
CGTGTTGTGGTAAAAAGTAAAGTAAAGGTGTACCCCGACAGGCCGAGGTGGCCCAAGGGGTTCCGGGTATGTTAAGGCCCCGGATTTTCTTGACGTTTCGGCACTACAAGGGTGGTAAGTCGTCAGCCAAATACACCGGCCGCCTTTACCCCAGGAGAAATCCCTGGTACTCGCTTTCAGAGGCTGGGTCGACCTCAGGGCACATGGTTCTGTCGGGGGTACCACGGAAAAGATTCCCAGTGAGATCACCCGGAATCGATCCCGGGACCTTTCGACTAGTAGCGCAGCGCCTTTACCACTACGCTACCCCAGGCCCCCTATATGTTGTGGTAGTCATTCGAAACACACAAATATAATGTGGGTGCACAATGCAAACTTACTCTTACGTTTTGTTACCAATGAGCTTTAAACGCTGAACAGACTATTTTAGAATCAATTATTGTAGTGAACCCTCCGCTGCCGACGACGAAAGCAGTAAGATTCGAGCAACAGACCCTCTGTTTGGACAATCAGTTTAACGTGTAAGACAGTGACTGTGGTCTGAGATATTCACGCTCATTCTATCGCTGCTGCGGGTGCTGCCTTATTAGTTGATGTACCAAGCCGCATTCTGTTAATACACATCTTGGTTAGAACAAAAATTGCTGCTTGTTTGTTATCGACGTTTCAGGAGAGCATGTACTTTCCATCTTGAAGAATCAAGATGTCCAGTTTACATGAACGAGCCAACGGAACTCACGGAAGAACACATTCTTATGTGTGCTTAGGTAATTTCCTGTCCTGAAGAAAATTACGCCACAATTTTTACAACACTCCCTGACTATGGGCGAATAGGCGTGGATAAGTTGTATTGATCTGTGCTAGAAGTGGAAAATGTGTCTCCGAGCGCATAAGATATCGAGTAACAAGAACTGCTTGCTTGGGTTGAAAGAAGCTAAACGTTTGTAGTTTCCAATAATTGCATGGCGAGCTTGCACTGCAAGTCACTTTTGCAAATCCCTGGTGTCTGCCACTTCTGCCTTCAAGGGCACTGCATTTAACAGGACAGAAATAGGGTGCAGCCGTTTAATTAATGAGAGAAGTTTCAGAGTACAGGTTATGGTCCTTTTTATCTTAAAGTGTGTCATTACTGTTGTGACTTTATAATAAGCAACTATAAGGGTGCAATCCATCAATACACTACTCTTTATTACAGCAAACGCACATAGCTACTTGTTCCGGCTGTTCGAGGCAGCTAACATCAGGCCGTATATTTCAGAAACGTTAAAAAGAAAAACTGTCTAATCTACATATAAAAGTAGAAACCTATGTCCGAGATCGCGCCCTTACATGCAATATTTTATATACGTCACGCCTGGCCAACATTTTTACAACCCACGAAAATACTGTAAATGTCACTGTGATTGGGTTGCGTAATTTAGAAATTTTTTCTTAGATTAAAATAAAAAATAAAATTAAAATCATCCGTAATAAGTGACGTTTTGAATTGGTGATTTGTAGGCCATACGTGGACGTTTAAAAGGTATGGAAGTCGTGAGCCAATTGTCTGTTGGACTAGAAATACATTACTATATCGCTCTGTGTAAATCCATTTATACAAGTATAGTTTGACATTCACAATATATGGACTCGATCACTCTTTGGTCACACATACATCAATATGAGTGATTCATTCTGAAATATAGCGTGGTCAAACCACGAAAACAAGATATGGTATTCGCAATATACCACTTTCCGTGTTCAGTGGTCTAATGTGGACGTCTGTGAGGTGGTTAAGGTGGAAGGGGTAAGATATTTTTTATGTAAAGCCCTATATGTTTTCATTATTCATCTACCCGTCTTCCAAAGTTCATTGTGTCACGTAACAGCGCAACTTCCTTCTGAAACCGCCATGTGTAGCTCAGATTTCTTAAGAAATTAAATATTATATCGTATTTATGACACTATTCAGAACCAGATGCAATAAAAAAATCTCTTCCCTTGTTATATCCTTTATTTAGCAATGATTTATCAATTGCACTTGCTAGGAAACACAGACCTAATGAAAGAAGGTAATGGGTAACACCAGATTACAGATAATAGTAGATCTTTAAGGAATAGAAATACACTGCCATCCCCCATTATTTGTAGGTCTTCTTATTGTGCACTCAGTGTAGCTGAGACCTTGGTGTAAAGCCGATAAGAACTTCGACCGATCACACTAAAACTTTTCTCCTGTCTTGGTTTGGATGAGTTGAACTGGTAAGACCTAACCGTTCTGAAAACTTTGAAATCAACATTCTCTCCGAGCGGATACAAACACCGAGTGTGAATATTGCAAAATATTTTTAAAAGCACTGGTTTTGCGACTGATTTTCAGAAGATGAAAAAGTCCTTTTGTCCCATTTTCAGGAAATGCTGTCTCTTTTCATAGTGGGGAGAAAGAAAGTAAAGAAATTAAAGTGATGTTAATGGAAGGAAATTTTTAATTATACAGAGTAATTCAAGAGTGTACAAACACATTTGAAACCCTGTAATTCCACTGTTTTATAATGAATGCAAAACTCAATGCACCGTCATGTATTTCCATTCTACAACAACCGCTGATACGTATACCGCATTTCTCTTCTGTGCAGTGCGGTAAGCAGAACATAAGTTATTATTTTTCACCACACTCTTTCCAAAGTGTCGGGTGTCTTAAAGAAAACAATCTCCCAGAGCCTCGGTTCTAAGTCCGGTAAATGTTTCAGTAGTGCTGCTTTGTTTAAGAAACATCTTCCGCAAAAGGAATTCTAATGTTTGTGGTTCGGTGAAGAAGATTGCCAACCAGTCCGTCCAGTTCAGTCAGTCAGTCAAAGGGCCAGGAAATTCTTCGCACAAACGTTCCCTATCATTTTGATTCCGTACACTAACTTTTCAGGTAGGACATTTTTTGTTCGCATATATTGCAGATAAATAAGCTGTCTTGGTCGTGTAAGGAACAATTTTAAATTTATTATTATTATAATTTGCGGCTTAATTATATTTCGGTGCAATTTGCTGTTGCCAGTCCATCCCCCCATTGTCACGGAATATTGCGGGTTAGTAATTAGCATTTATGTTTATATTAAAAATGTCCTGCATTTGAATATCAGCTCAGACCGACTGCCTTGAGAGGTTTTATATTGTATTTCTCAGTCAATCACGGTAAAGGCACGACTACTTACCACACTTGTTTCATCGCACATTCTTTTAATTTTATCATTCACTTACATCTTTCTGTTCAAATCCAATTTTTGTTTCAGTAACAGTCTCATCTTTGGCTCTTTGTAGCGTGACATTTATACCTATAAAAATTGTGGAAAAGCCTGTTCGAATTTAAGGGGAAACTTTTCTTTCTTATCTTCATCCTTCTAATTCCAATCAAAATATTTCGATCAAAAGTTAAAAGAGAAAAATAGTCTGTCTCATTCGTTGAAAATGACACTTCTTTCTCAGTCAAAATAAAGAATAGATAGCAATTTCGAATACAATGCTTTCACCGGTGTAATACGTGAAAACTAGTATGAAGTGAGAAAGACATAATATTCAAATAATCAGAGAACATATCTACATAGCCATAAATCGTCTTTTATTTTACAAAATGGTGCATGACTTGACGACTTCACTTTAGGAACTCATTCTTGAGGCTATCGCCTTAGGAAGGTCATAGACACGTGGGCTGTACTGTAAAATTTGTGATTGCTTGAATGTTATAAAAATAATAATTAGCGAAGGAGTAATTATGTGACGCTCTCATTGCAGAATTTCCATTAAATATTCAAAATGGTCACTCCCAGTCTTAAGAAACACCTCAGCACGTCAGCGGAATGGATGTGAATCTTACACATGTCCGTTAATACTAATCTTTACGCTGGTTTTACTACCCACAATGTGACAGCAGTACCTTTAATATTTCCACTTTGTACTTGTAACCAGAATTTCATGTGCCCCACAGAAAACAATATTTGGGTTTGAGGTCTAGAAATCTGGGTGGAAATTACCTTTACCACCATAACCCAGCTATCGTTCAGGCAAGTGATGATCGAGATTTCATTTCACTGCAAGATGAAAATGGGGAGGCGCTATGTACTGTTACAACTACAAAGCTGTCGTTTTTTCTGCAAGCAACAGTAGATGTCACTTGTAAGTGAAAGGTAAACGGACCATTAAGCCGGGGATAAAGAATATTGCAGCACGTATACGTGTAGACTCGATACTTAAAATGCTTTCCAAAATAACATTTTTAATGCATGCGCATAAAAATATACTTTGCTAAAAATTTCAACAGCTCCAAACTCACAAAAATGATACCTACGTTACAATATATCGGATTTATAAGAGAGTAAACTTCATTTGCTGAATCGTGATACACTGAAATTTACTCTTTTCGGTAACGTTTCTACCTTACCGAAGACAAAATACGTGTCCCTTATAGATCAATCAGTTACTGAAAAACGAGGAAATTTTAGACACTTAGTAGTCCTTTCTTCTGAGAATCTAAGGTCACCCTAAGAAAGGACATGAAGACCCATGGGTAGTAGAGATATGGCTCTACTCTTCCATTAACTTCGGTGCTAGATGAGGGTGGGTAAAACCACGCCCCTACCACTGTACCCCTTGAAAGAAACTCAGTACCCATTGTAAAGGAGGCTGGGTGGGTTCCACGGCCGGTCTGGACGGGTGCGGAAAAAATCGCGCTCAGTGGGATTCGATCCCCGGACCGTCCAGATCGTACTGAGTCGTTTTACCGACTACACTATCCCGGCCCACTCTAAGAATCATACAAGGAATAAATATACAGTATTGGCAGAATGCAGGGTTTTCATATATATATATATATATATATATATATATATCCACTGCCTTTTAAGGCATTTAAAAAACAATAATTATTTTATGTATTACCTGACATTTTACGTTTCATTGTTTGGGAAAAGCGATGGTGTATTTTTATTGTAATATTCCGACGTTAGAGTAGGACTGGGGAAACTCATGAACACAGAATATTAGATCTCTGGGACAATGGTTGTTGACGTGATATGGGATACAATTCCGTAGGTTCTGTAGGCTCATGATATTCTTTCCGTTGATGCTGCACTATCATCGTTGAACCCTTGGGTCTTTAAGAATGTAACCAAGTATGAGGTTCGGTGGACAAAGTGGCGATTAAGCAGTTTTTCCATAAATACTACGTACATAGGGCTTCTGTGCCTGTTATTATGTGCGATGAACGATATTTCGGTGGGAAAGAAATTAATTGAAAGCATAATGAGGTAAATCGAAAAGAAACATGAAGAATTTAGGCATTAGGAAAATTCTGATAACTTTTTATTCCCTAATCCCAACAGTGCTCTTGTATGTAAAAGTTACAAAAGAGCGCCTACTGCCCGCCTGTAAGTCTGTCTGTCTGTATGCAAGCAACAACCCCAGAAGGGTTAAAAAGATTTTTATTACTTGCTACATATTTGGAACCTTTAAATAAAATGTTGCATTTTCTTCTAAATTAATTGAAATCGGAAAAAATAAGGTCTAACTTAGTCGACGTAGCTGCTAAACATTTCTAGTAGTCTGGCCCACTCTTTGGTCGAAATATCACCTGAGCATGTACTGAAGGGGTTACACCCTCCAGACAAATATTTTTGTAGCGATGAAGACGTCACCTGGAATGTGAAGCCGTATATTTTGGTACATCTGGATTAGAGTTTCAGGGGAACATCTCGATAATACTACACAGTTTGCCAAGGAAAATTTAACATGGCTAAGAATACTATCTTTCCCCTCGGCGAATATATTTTATTCCATTTACAAAGACCAGCAAGTTGATATTAATCCTGTTCACGAAATAATTACTGCTTTTTTGTAAAGTATTCGAAATCACGAATAAATGCACTGGTTAAAAAATGCACGCATTACCACTTTGTTTGAAAACTCTCATAAATAAGCACGGCCGCTTTGTTCTACATATTATCCAACTCATCATTCAGGTATCCTTGTCTTGACACTCTGTAACCGTGGATAAAAAAAATGTTGCTGAATACACGAAGAGCTTTTAAAGAGGACTGCTAATGGGTGTACAAGTATAATCAACAAATCAACCAACCAACCGAGTCCTTAATTTAGTCCCTCAGTACTCATTCATCCATTTCCTTGCAGAACTCGTCTTCAGAAGCCGACAGTTGCTGATCTAGTCAAGAAATTGCTTGCATTTACAGCGCGTAAGATTACCGTGTTTGTTAAAGACCGCCGCTTGTCCCTGTTCTGAACCAGATGAATCCATTATACTCTGTCAGTCTTGTCACCTATGCCTACACCTCTCTCGCTCTGATTTTACGACGGCAAAATGGTATGCATTGCTCGTCGGTTCTACAACATGCTACGTGAGGTGATCATCGTAATAACTTCGGGCTATAAGTGTAGGTTATGAAGGTCATTAGCACCATGAAATAATCTCGACCCTCCTGTGATTCCAAACATTTTCATAACTCCGTCATATTTTTCCCTTCGTGTAAAAACCCATGTCACACAACCACACAGAGCAACTGTCAAAACTATAATCTCATACTTTTAATCTTTAAGTTTTTATATTTGAGACAGGAAGACAAAAATTACTGGCTGTCAGGACAAGGTTTGCTTTGCTATAAGCGTGCTGCCGCGTGGCACAGCGGAATTTAAAATCATCTGCTTATATGAGAATAATTTTAGAATATTCTACAGCTGCTTGATCCCACATCCGCTCCAATTCACACATAATCCTACCGTTTGGTATTTTATGATTATACAATCGAAGGACTTCAATAAATAGCCCAAGATAAATAAATTAATAAATACATATCTTAGAGGGCCGTAAGAGGACACTGTAACTGCACTTAAATTAATAAATTTATCGTAAAACACCTTAACCGTTGGCAGTTCGTATCGGATTCTGATTCCCCTGGGTATACGTATAATCGAAAGAAGAAATCACAGTTACTATGTAATGCGTCACGACTTAAAGACTGGCTGTAGTTGTGAAAATTTCAAAGCACTTTTGTTTTCTACTAGACCGACAGGGATATCATACTAAATCCTCGTATGTTTTTATACGTAAATAAAGCTACCAGTTTCGTCACTGTTGTGCTGTGAGAACAGTACTTCCGTTGCAAAACTTCGATAAATATAAACATTTCAAATTTTTGTGTCTCTTTAGATGGCTCTTGTAAATGCGTCATTTCAACGGGGTAACAAAATGAAAACCCTTACCTGCAGTGTTCGCGAAATACTCCACTTACCAAGATGCTTTGTATTATAGAAACTCAAACGTTGCGTCTGTGGTTTTTTACATGCTGTGACACAGAGAATATTCACATATTGATGTAATATCGTATATAGCAGATAGGGTGCTATGTGTTATCAGATGTGACAGTTTTATAAGGTGTTTTTTAGGTTATTATAATGTGTCTTTTACAGGGACTGATATTTTTATAGTTCTGTCTTTATATAAACAAATCCTGTCAGCTTACTCTCCCATCCTTCGAATGGTGATTACCAAAATTATTGTAACTTAAGTCTCTAGATACCTTATATTTTAGTGACATGAGATTTTCACCACATACCGTGTATTTTATGAAACATATTTTATATATGGTTGTCTTTCCTTATTTATTTTTTCTTTTCAACGTTAATACTCCGATTAAACCAATCATTTCTACGTTTCACATGATTGTCTATCTCTAATCACGGGCTTTACATTTTTTACCCAAAGAAAAGTGTAAACGCTACCATATGATTTTAACTACTTCGTTTCACTGGTATTAACAAATATTACATAACCGCATTGAAACCAGCCGATAAGGAATCTCCAACAGTGATAAAGCACCCCAAATAACAATGCTGCTTTCGTAAATATTAGAACTGAGGGGTTTCAAACCCGTATGTGACTATGCGTCACACACACACACACACACACACACTCTCACATTTAAACAGTGAGATTCACACTGCATTGAATCTGGCAATCCCTAGACGTTATTCTGTAGACTACCAAAGTCTACTTGTACAACAATCGCGTGTAAGCGTTTTGCAATTTCCGCAGCGAGTTAGCTGAAGATACCGCTTTCTGGGCTAGAAGTCTGCGCCAATGCGCAAAATAATTCTGACATTTCGACGCATTCTTCATCTTCAAGGTTCTATAAATATATTAAACCCTTGAAAATGAGGACAATTCGTTGCCTCGAAACGTCGTATTTCGATTACACATGGACTCAACGTCACTTGCTAGAAGTAGAGTAATCCTCGATCGCGTATAATCTGTGACTCGATCCAGTGGACCCTGAATGTTTATTTTCAGACGTCCAAGATGGAAATTAAAAAAACGGATATGTAGGAAAGATGTACTAATTCTTATCGACATAGCACTGACAAATTGGTTAATGGATTCGTGAGACTGAAAAATGTGCTTTGAAAGTCATAGGAAATCACTAACTTCGTAAGAAGGAAGCATATCATTACTAATATTTTAAAAATGGTGAATATGTAGGCTATGTCTTATTCCATTTCAACACGCTCAAATTCTGAAAAGTAAGGGTGAGGGGGGCTAGTTGACACACTTTTTACTTCTTGATTTTTCACATTTCTGTTTTCGCTAATTTCGATATAAGGGCACAGGTGGGTGCCTGGGTGGCACTGGACTAATTATGGGAGGGATAAACTTTGCTTGGTTGGCTGTCTGGGTTCTGAGCCCAGACTGGCCCAGTCGCAAACTGCAGGTTTGCGACTTTATCATGCGCTTAGGTGAAGTCGCTGAGCCTGGGGGAGGGGAGTGCGGGCTGTGCCCCGAATTTGCATCTTATACCCTGGCATTTACCTTAAACCTGAGGAAAATCACGGAAAACCTTAGTCAGGATAGCCGGAAGACGCTCGGTTGATCCGAACGCGATTCCTTTAGTCGACTTGGCCATCGCGGGCTATGGCCTCGACTGGCCTGCTGGCCCCTGCCGCCCTTCGGTTTCGCGTCAGGCGACGGGGTCAACCCTCGGTCAGCTTAAGTATCTGCCGAGTTGCCGTAATATCAGCTAACTTTGAGTCAAAGGTCGCAGTCAGGGATCTGATGTGGTCGGCAAAGAGTGGATCTGCCTGCTAATTAGGTACCACGGGGCACCAGTACTAAGGCGAAGACACTTGGATTTTAACGCCTGTAGCCTCCGGACATGGGAGCGGGCTGCGGACCTCCACGCGGGGCAAGCATAATCCATCATGGGGCGGATAAGCTGCTTATATAGCAGGACTCCGTTCTTGATGGAGAGATCACTCTTCCTGTTCAGGAGGGGACCCAGGATGCCCATCCTCTGAGCGGTCTTCTTTCTAAGCTGATCGATGTGAGGTGACCAGATGAGACCTTTGTCTAGGGTTACCCCCAGATAACGAGTGGTGTCGACCCATTCGATTGATTCCCCGAGGAGTGTAAGTGGTCAGGGCTGGATGAAGCGCCGTCCGGCACGCGCGAATAATATTGCGGTGCTCTTAGACACATTAAAGGCGATTCGCCATTCACTCAAGCACCGTTGAAGGTCGTTGAGATAAGACTCCAGGTAGCTGACCAGCAGCGTCGGCTTGCGATGCGTGGCTATGATGACCATGTCGTCCGCGTAGAGGTCTAACTCGACGTGGTGGAGGGTGAGGGTATGTCGTTGACACACAGACTGAAGAGGACAGGGGAGATAAATCCACCCTGGACCACTTCAGCCCGCATGCCTCGACGAAATAACGTGGCCGTCTGGAAGGACGCTTCGAAAGTCCGACCCCGGAGGTAAGGGGAGATTGTATGGACTATGCAAGACGGGAAGTTTAGGATTGTTAGCTTGTAGTGGAGGCCATCGATCCAGAAGATATCGAAGGCTTTGGCCACGTCGAGGAAGACTACGCCTGTTAGCATCTTTTCGTCAAAGTTCCTGGTGATTCTTTCAACGAGGCGGGCTAACTGCAAGGAAATGCTATGTCTGGGGCGAAACCCAAACTGCTCATCCCGCATCAGCCCGCGCACGTTTACTTCGTGTAAGATCCTAGTTAATAGGATCTTTTCAAATAGTTTACCAATCGTGTCCAAAAGACTAATGGGCCGATAGGATGAGGGCTGTGCTGGATCCTTCCCCGGGTTAAGCATAGAGATCACTTGGGCGTGCTTCCACATTGTAGGGATTTGATGGGTGAGTAGGATCGCGTTGAAGATTAGAACCAGGGGGATACCGCTCGCTGTGGAAAATGCTTCAAGGCCCTGTTCGGTATACCGTTCGGGTCCTGAGCT
>Ga0209737_10004069_pt1 | contig 10278 bp, 5 predicted proteins | sample TergutCu122P3_FD_187284 | JGI IMG/M metagenome (GOLD analysis project Ga0209737, IMG submission 187284) | Cubitermes ugandensis P3 segment gut microbial communities from Kakamega Forest, Kenya - Cu122 P3 (SPAdes) (version 2) | ecosystem: Host-associated > Arthropoda: Insects > Digestive system >...
TATTACTAACCGGATAAGGCAACGCCGGATATTGATGGAAAAGGAACAGCAGAAACAGCTTTCCGAAAGCAAATTGCAGTTTCTTACCGATATTTCCCATGAAATCAGAACTCCATTGACGCTCATTATCGGCCCGCTTGAAAAAATGCTGGAGATGAAAACTGATGAAAACATAAAATCTACTTTAGGTATCATGTATCAGAATGCTTCACGTATTCTCCGAATGATTAACCAGTTGATGGATTTGAGGGCTTTAGACAGGGGAAAATTGAAACTCAAGGTAGAACAGGTTGATTTGCTGGAGTTCGTCAGAAATATCATGAACTCGTTTACCGATATGGCCAATACCTGTCAAATTGATTTCAGTTTGACGGCTGATGGTGAGTTTTCAAATGTATACATTGACAGGGATTGCCTGGACAAGATTATTTTTAATTTGTTGTCCAATGCCTTCAAATTTACGCCACAGGGAGGCAGCGTAACGATTGATGTACAAACCGGTAAAACCGAACACATCATCATTTCTGTACACGATTCAGGGATTGGCATTTCGAAGGAACAGCAGGAATATGTTTTCGACAGGTTTTATCGAATTCGTGATGGAAAACGAAATACGAAAATAGGGACGGGCATAGGGCTTCATTTGGCAAAAATGATGGCTGAACTGCATCATGGCTCGCTTCAGGTGGAAAGCGAACCCGAAAAGGGAAGTACGTTTACCATCCGTATTCCTTTAAATCCAACGGTTTATGCAGCAGATGAGTTTTATACAGGCAGCGAAGATATGTTTCAACCGTCAGCTCCGGTGGTTACAGATGCAAAAAATGATGAAAATACTGTCAAAATGAAAAAGAAAGGCAAAGAGTCAGTGCTGATTGTGGAAGATGATGCAGATATTCTCCGTTTCATAGAATCAGAACTGGCAAACGACTACACCGTGCATACAGCCATTTCCGGAAAAGAGGGTTTAACCGGGGCATTGCAATATTTGCCGGATGTTATCGTTAGCGATGTTGTAATGCCCGAAATGGACGGATTGACTTTATGCAGATTGATAAAAACGAATGAAAAAACATGTCATATTCCGGTGATATTGCTTACGGCAAAAACCAGTATCGAGCATCAAATTGAAGGATTGGAAAAGGGGGCTGATGCTTATATCCCAAAACCATTTAACATACGTCATTTACAGACGCGCATCGAAAAACTGATACAACTGAGGAAAACGCTGAAACAAAAATACAAAGGCGAACTGGAAGTAGCCGAAGACGATATCAAAGTGGTGACTTCGGATGAAAAACTGTTGAACCGTTTTCAAGAAAAATTAAAAGAACATATAAGGAACCCTGATTTGAGCGTAGACCTTTTAAGTAAAGAGATGGGAATTAGCCGCGTACATCTCACACGAAGATTAAAAGCGCTCACCAGCGACTCTCCAGCCAATTATATCCGGAACTACCGCTTGAAACATGCCGCCTGGCTTTTGCTCCATAAAAACATGACAGTTGCCGAAGTGGCTTATGCCGTAGGTTTTTCTTCCCAGGCGTATTTCAGCAATATTTTCAAAAAGCACTACGGGATGACGCCCACGGAATATGTGGAGACGCATGAAGGAGGGAAATGAAAAACTGTATTCACCCATCATCTGCTCACCCATCCACCTTTAGCGCTATCCACCGTAATTGTATACCGTTGATTCCCTCTGACGATCCACCGTACCGTTACCGTACTGTTTCCGGATATATTGCTCACAGCCAATTTAGCGGGATTGACTTTTTGCTCCGTACTCTGGTTGGTGTATACATTTTGCATGATCATACCGGCTACCACCTGCGGTCCGCTGATTGACACCCGGTTGGGACGTTCAATTTTGTTCTGGATATCGAAACTTGAATGTGTGGGTATTGTTCGATGATTGGTGATATCGGCAGTGATTTCTCTGTATCCACCGTCGATGTTTTTTTCTGTCACATTACTGATGGTCAAATGAGGCGTGCTGTATGCATGCAAAATAACAAATGCAGCATTCCGGTGCGCATCTCCTTCAAACAAAAATCCGGGATGTAATCGTGACGCAGCATTCTTTTTGAAGCCGCCGATTTCTATTTTCCCGAATTGCGGATGATCAAACTCCTTCCATTCCACAAATGAATCATGATAGAGTAACGATTTATCAAATTCAAATAGCATGGATGCCGGATCACCTGTGTATTTTCCCCTGTACATCAATGCCGAAGCCCAAAGTTCATTCGAAAACGTAAAGATGCCGCGTCCGAACATCATCCAGTCCAATGAGCCGCCATAAACAGTATACAAATCCCTGTAAAGAATATAGTAAGCATAATTAGGGATGATTTCTTCACCTTTTTTGCCAATAGCATCAAAAACGGCACGATCCGAACTGCTTATTTTATTCAGGTCGCCTTCAGCGCCGGGAGGGCTTAACAACATTCCGCCGGAATTGTGAAAACTTTGTGCGCCGGCAATATTGGTGCGTTTCATGATAAAATCTCTTACTGCCCGCGATTCGGGTAGTGAAAACGGATATTTCAAGGCTCCGCCCTGTATAAAGTTGGGTTGCCAGTTGAATCCCCAGTCGCGATTCGGGTCATAACCGCCTTCACCGTCTTCGTTGATACGTCCATCACCGTCGGTATCCATGCCTTCCATACCTAAAAGGTCAAATTCGCCCTGTTCGCCCGGAGGGGTTGGAATCAGGCGATTGGGATATGCAGGATCGGCAATGTATTGTCCGTTGGGATTTCTCTTGCGCATCTGGGTGATGAAACCGTCGCCGTTGAGGTCCTGCGGTCCGTCTTCATCGGCAACGCCGTCTCTGTCATTATCCAATGGAAGAACACCCGACCGCAAAGTACCCGGCCCTTCGGTAAAAACGGCTCTTCCGTCAGGATTGATGGTAGGAGCGATATAAAAAGTCTTTTGTTCCAGCAATTCCTGAATGAACTTGTTGCTTGCGAACATTTCCGTTAGATACCAGGCAATATAAAGCGACATCTCGCTCGCCTGAATTTCATTGCCGTGGATATTGCCATCCACCCACATGGCAGGCTTGCGGTTAGGGTCGCCCTTTGAAAAGTCAGAAATGGTCAACACCCATATATCGCGTCCGCCAACCGACTTGCCTATACTTTCCAACCTGACCAATTGAGGATGCGCTTTGACCATATCCCTGTAAATTTTCTCCAGACCGGCATTGGTGTGGTAGCGGTTCCAACTCACCTGTACCTTGGGATTCATCGGCGATCCTGTTGCCTGAAAGTAAAACTCGCTATATGTTTGACCCGAAAGATGGATCAATGAAAAACTTAAAAGAGCAAAAAAACTATATTTGATGATTGTGTTCATTAAATTATGAATTATGAATCAAAGAATTAAAGGTTTATATCGGCTGTTGCATATCCTGCGGTGGGGCACCCGGCTTCGATAATAATTTTGCCGTTACCGCGAACCAGCCATGTGTATTCGGCTGTTTCGCCTCCTTTCAAAACCGGCGTGGTAACTTTGGTATTGCCCTGCAAAATGCTTTGTCCCGAAGCAGTTTTGAGTTGCACGGTCACAAATTTCAGGTAATACGATTGTTCGCCAATTTGGTTGATCGTTGGCATAAGCCCGTTATTTTTAACAGTTAAGGTAACACGGAACAAATCTCTGTCTAATGCTTCCTTTTTAAGTTCTGCTATCACGCATCGGGGGGCCGCTTCGATCAAAGCGCCAACAAAAGCAACATGCTCGTCCACCAGTTTGGAAACCATTGCGTATGGCGGGTTGTACATCGCAAATGGTTTAACGCCACCCACCTCAACCTTGTTGTCGGGGAAATCGGGATGCTTGACGGTAGACCAGGGAACAAAAACATCATTTACTTCGTTTTGTTCAGTCCATTTCAGGAAAAGAAGTTCAGGGTTTCCGGTGACGTCCTTATCTTTTTCATCGGGCAAAGCAGGCTGCCATGCCTGTGTTGCAAATGAATACCGGCCATAGTGCTGGTAGGCCCATGTGTAAAATTCACCGCCTTCGGCAGGCTGTCCGGTTATTTTTTCCATATTGGGCACATGTTGGGTATACAGACTGTTTACATAACTGTATATTTTGCTGTCGTCTTTATTTTCCTGATCCTTTCTGACGCCGGTGTTGGAAGTCATGAATAGTTTGCTTGCTTCAGAAATGTTATTGTTTAAACTGAAACTCAAGACAGTGTGTACATTAAACGCGTCGTAGAGGAACTCGGCAACTGCAATGCTTTCTACTTCCGAAACAGCATGTTCGCCCGATTCGGGTTGGAAGTTTTTATATTCAAATGTGAAATTCCGGTTAAAATTCACGCCGCCTTCGCCGTCCTCGTTGAAAAGCCCGTCTTTGTCGTTGTCTATTCCTTCGGTTAACACTAAATATTTTCCGGTTTCTCCTTTGGCAGGATCGGCCAATACCATCACCCTTGGGTCTATGGGCGATTCAATGTATGTACCTCGCGACGATTCGATCCTCATTTTGGTAATCATCCCGTCGTTGTTCAGATCGTCGAAGGGGTCTTCATTGATGCTGCCGTCGCGATCATTATCGGTGGCGCTTGCATTTACGGTGCGCTCGTAACGCAACGGGGCAAAAAACTGTTCGGTGGCGTCGGGTTGCACATTGGGGAAGATGTAGCAGGTGTTTGCAGCAAGAACATCATCAATATTGGGTTGCTCCAAAAGCCGTTCTGCAATGCCCATAGCCATTTCAACCCCCAAAAGATGCCTTCCGTCAACGCCTCCCACTATTGCAATTGCAGGCTTCCTTTCGGTTTGACCCTTTCCCAGCGTGATCACCCAAATGTCTTTTCCGCCCACTGTTTTCCCAAGGCTTTGAAAATGAACCTTATCAGTATATCTACCTTTCAGCGCCCTTACTCGCTGTGCAATTTGTGAATAATTGCTGTAATCTTGTGCAAATAACTGGGATACAAGGCATACAGCATAAGCAATACATAAAAATTTTTTCATTGTTGGTTTTCAAAATTATGGCATTTTAGCCGGTGCGAATTTATATATTTTAGTTTGATGTTTTGTATTGAACTGGTCTTGCCTTTTAGCGCTTTTTTAACAACGCTCTAAACCAATAGTAAAAAGGTATTCCCGAAAGCGCTGTTAAAATAGCAACGCAGGATTCAACTGGCCGTTCGAGGAAAGAAAGAACGAGCATTAAAATTCCTGCACCAATAAAAATGATTTGAACAAAAGGATATCCGGGCAATTTGAGAACGCTTTTTCCTGATTGCCGGAGTTTAACAACCCCCAAAACGGCTATGATGGGGAAAATTCCCAGCGAAAAACCCATGTAAATGAGTATCTGTTCAAAAGTGCCTGACAATACCATGACAACAGCCAGCGTACCCTGAAGCAATACCGAAGCTGACGGCGCCCCAAAACGGGAATGTGTTTTGCCTGCAAACTGAAAAAAGTATCCTTGCCGGGCCATGGAGTAATACACTCTGGGGCCAATGATAATCATTGAACTCAACGAAGAAAACAAGGCAAATGAAATGAGCAGCGAAATCACCGCTTCTGCCGTTTTACCAAAAGCCAGACCGGCAGCTAATCCGCCAATCTCGGGTTCATTGATCATTTTGTCAGGTGGAATGGCATACACAAAAAATAAATTCAGCAAAAAATACAAAACCACAACAATTCCGGTGGAAAGAAGCAATGAGCGCGGAATGGTTTTTGCCGGTTTTTTTATTTCAGAACCAATATAAGTTGCTGCATTCCAACCGGTGTAGGCAAACATGATGAACAAAAACGATAAACCAGTCGGTTTCCAGCCTTTAAATTCTCCTGTAAACAACGAATTGCCGGTTAAATGATCAAAACTTCCACGCCCTGTCGTAAAACCGGCTACGATTAATCCAACCACCAGCATAACTTTCAGAATGGTCAACCAGTTTTGAATTTTTGTGCCGAAAACAATCCCCCGGTAATGAATTGATGTGAACGTAACAATGATTATGATAGCCAATATTTTACTCAATACATCAGGGTTGATGATCTGAATTTGAGGGAAAGCCCAAATAAAATATTTTGAAAAACCGATGGCCGATGCTGCAATAGGAGCGGAAAAACCAACAATCAACGACAGCCAGCCGCTTAAAAATCCGGGTAACGGGTGAAACAGTTTGGAGATAAATGTGTACTCTCCGCCTGCTTCCGGATAATTTGCCCCAAGTTCGCTATAGGAAAGGGCGCCGCAAAACGCAATCAATCCGCCAACCACCCATAAAATTAACATTAGCCAGGCGCTCCCAAGATAGCCCATTAAATAGCCCGTTGTAGTAAATATTCCTGCGCCAATCACATTGGCCACCACAATGTTAACAACAGGAAAAAGTCCAAGTTTGCTTTCCAGGTTTTTATTTGCGTTCAACTGATGATTATTTTTCTTTGGTTTTATAACTGATTGATATTGCCCGGTTAATGGTTGTTTTATAATTGTCCCGGCTTTCGATGTATTCAATAAAATCCCGGATATCGCGTGTACGCTGGTCAACATTGTGGGCAACAAAGCATCCGCCGACAACAATCTTGGTGTCCATGGCTATAAAATAGTTTTTGTACCAGTCTTTATCGGCGTCGCTGAACACAAAATCGTATTTTCCGGTAAGCGCGGGAACCAATACGTGGGCGTCGCCAAGACGGGCGTCAATGAGTTCCGCCAACCCTGCGTTTTTGAAATTCGCCACAGCCTGACGGTGCCTGTTTGGGTCAATTTCAAAGGTGATTAACTTGCCGCCGGTTTTGCTCAACGCCCAGGCAATCCAAATGGCCGAATGTCCGGTTGACGTACCGATTTCAACTGCCGACTTGTAATTATTTTCAATAATCAGGTCGTACAAAATTTTACCGTCGGACAGGGGGACATTCAAATCTCGCCACCTGTAGGCATTTTCTTCAAGAAAGGCTTTTACTTTCCTGTCCAAATCGGTTTTTATTTCGGGAAATTGCTCCGAACTTGAGTTTGCCGAACTCATTCCGCCCCGTTGCGGTCGTTGCGCTGTGCTAAAACTGAATGCTGCTATCAGCATGATACCTAATACAAATATCCTTTTCATATAAATATGGTTTTTAATGATTTAAAAAATGTTTAACAATTATTCTTTTGACTGCAAAAATTACAAAAGGTTTAATTTCAGAAAAATTGATATCATCTTTAAAAAAAGTTAAACTCACTCCCATTCATTAAACTAATCCGTTGTAGCGCTGTCAGAGTAAATGCAAATTTAAAAAAAAGTTGCGAGTTTTTTCCTAAACAATTAATATTTAATAAAATGTACGTTCATCTTTTCATAAGCCGTTTGAGTTTATTTTTCATTTTTAACCTTTTTGCCGGAAGCGTCTTCGCGCAAGTTACCCTATCCGGAAGGATATTATCACAAACCGATAAGGAGCCGTTGCCCTATTCAACAATAACGGTATTTAAACCTGTTGGTAATGAACTTGTTTCGGGTGTGATTGCCAACGACGAGGGACGGTTTACCATCACCAACCTCGTTCCGGGTGAATACGATGTAAATTTTGATTTTCTTGGTTTTGTGCAGGTCAAGAAACGTGTTTTGGCAGGAACGCTGAATAGTTCGCTCGATTTGGGCGATATTTTCCTGAATCCATCTTCTTTTGAAATGGAAGAAGTTACCATTTCAGGACAAAAGCAAACCATATCGGCGGCATTGGATAAAAAAACCTATTCGGCTTCTGATTTGTCAGTAAACTCTGGCGGTTCGGTGCTCGATGTGATGAAATCCCTTCCCGGACTGACAGTCGACCAGGACAGTAAACTCAACATTCGCGGAAGTGATAAGGTAGTGATTCTTATTGACGGTAAACAGTCGAGCCTCACCGGTTTCGGCGAACAGAAAGGATTGGACAATATCCCGGCATCGCAAATCGAAAGCATTGAAGTCATCAACAATCCTTCAGCAAAATACGATGCAGCAGGTATGGCGGGCATCGTCAACATCAAATTCAAACAGGAAAAGAAATCAGGTTTCAATGGCGACGCAGGTTTTACCATCGGCGTGGGACAACTCACCAAACGCAAAGCCGACCTTCCAACCGGAATGCCCAGTTATTCCAACAATATGAAATATACGCCCTCGCTGAACCTGAATTACAAACAGGACAATTACAATATCTTTTTTCAATCCTGGTGGATTCATCAGCGCCGCCTGCCCAACAACGAATTTTCCACGCGCCGGTACAATGACGGTACCGTCTACGAAAGCCAGGTGGCGGAAAACCGTTCGCAAAACCATTATAATGTAAAATTAGGTATAGACTGGCATCCCACCCAAAATCAGACTTTCACGCTTTTCGGCCTCTACGACTACGAATGGCATATTGACACAACGCGGGTTTGGTACTTCAAAGATAGGAATAACGACCAGCCTGTTCGTAAGTGGGGTTTCAACGAGAGCGAGGGTACGGGCTTTACAAACGTCACCCTGCAGCACAAACTTAAATTCCTGCAAACCGGACATGAACTCAATACTCAAGCCTTCTTTACAAAGGGCTGGGAAGATGAGACATACAATCTTTTCAGTACCGCTACGCCCGATTATCCTTCCGACGGAAAGGAGAGAACATGGATAATGGCTCCCGAATATATCTGGTCGTTGTCAAGCGATTACGCAAAACCGCTGTCTTTTGGCCGTCTCGAAGCGGGGGCGCAGGTACGCCTTCGCCACATGCCCATCACTTATATCATGACAAAAGCACCGGTCAATTCAAATTTCGATTTTGATTACGGCGACTGGTCGAATTGGGATGAAAATCTTTTCGGGATTTATGCCAATCTGGTGGCCGAGTTTTCTAAATTTGACGTCGAGGCGGGGCTTCGCGGAGAGCATGTTGCTGTGGAATACAGTTTCTCTCCAAACGAATATTTTAATGACGACAGGTACAACTATTTCGACCTTTTTCCGAACGTCAGACTGACTTACAAAATCAACCAGTTGAACAAACTGTCGCTTTTCTACAACCGCCGTATCGACCGCCCGTGGGAAGACGTACTCCGGATATTTCCCAAATACGACGACCCTGTGATGCTCAAAATCGGAAACCCGCATCTTCGTCCGCAGTATACGCAGAATGTGGAGGCGGCATACAAAGGTTTCTGGAGCAACGGCTCGTTTTTTGCATCAGCCTATTTCAAAAACATCAACGGATACTATACACGCATCTATTTTCAAGACCCGGCGGATAACTCTATCATCAGGCGTGAGATAAAGGCTTACGACAATATGGGACGCGCAATAAATGCAGGTATGGAACTGATATTCGAACAGAAGACTGCAAATATCTGGAGTCTGTCGGCAAGCGCCAACGTATACCGCAACATCATTTTTGCACACGGGGGTACGTTCACCTTCCCCAATCCAGACAACCCCGTGCAATACAAAACGAATAAAAAGGTGGATACGCCATGGTTCGGTAAATTGAGCAACCGCTTGATGTTACCAAAAAGTCTGCAATTGGAACTTGTCGGAGTTTACTTTTCCGACAAAAAAGTTCCGCAGGGAGTTGAACTTTCCCGATGGGGGGTTGATTTCGGTGCAAAAAAGAGTTTTATGAAAGGGAAATTGGAATTGAACCTCTCGGCAACGGATATATTCAATACCATGGGTATTGACCAAAGAATTGAGAAAACAGACGGTTCGCATGTAGATTACCAGAATTTTTTCGAAACGCAAATCATTACTGTTGGGGCGAAATACAAATTTTGAGTATGATATAATAAAATACGAGCGGAAATATACCGTTTATTGACTAGACATGGAGATGGAAAATCAAATAAAACGACGTGAATTTTTAAAGACCGCCTTTTGGGGGGCAGGGCTGCTCATTGGCGGCGAACGGATTGGCCTGGCATGGCATTATGCTCCCGGTCAGAGCCGGGCATTGCCTGTTGATCCGAATAATCCGGCAATCATGCTTCATAAGGACAGATGCCGTAATTGCGGGCGCTGTCAAAATTTTTGCAGAAACGTAATGACGGTGTATGGGCAACCTGTCCCGCCGGGCGAAGATGGATGTATTCATTGCGGACAATGTACCACATTCTGTCCGCGGGTGATTACGGAAAAGTATCAATATCAGTCTGTCGCCGAAGCGATTGCCGACCCTGACAAAATCGTTGTAGCAACCACAGCACCGGCCATTCGGGTTTCACTCGGCGAAATGTACGGATTAGCGCCCGGTACGAATGTTGAAGGGAAAATCGTTGCTT
>Ga0209737_10004070_pt1 | contig 10277 bp, 7 predicted proteins | sample TergutCu122P3_FD_187284 | JGI IMG/M metagenome (GOLD analysis project Ga0209737, IMG submission 187284) | Cubitermes ugandensis P3 segment gut microbial communities from Kakamega Forest, Kenya - Cu122 P3 (SPAdes) (version 2) | ecosystem: Host-associated > Arthropoda: Insects > Digestive system >...
CTGATAAGTCCTTAGTCCGACCAGGAAGGAAAGAAGCTACAGCGACAGAAGATTTTGAGTTTCATATATCCTATTTATAATCATAATTGGAGGAATATTCTTACTATTTATATATGTATAACAAGACTAGCATCAAACGAAATATTCTCACTACCAAACAAAATATATCGGGAAGTAGGTCGGGCTAAGGACTTATCAGCATTCGTGTACAATACATCACTGTCACAGTGGCAGCCTGTCATGTTTGCCTCTCATCAACACAATGCATTCTCACAAGACCACTTTAGATATTACCCTTCCACCTTCCCTTTACCGCTGAAGCGACCTCCTATGCTCTAGTTCTCTCAAATCCTGTATGTTTTCTGCTGATGAATCATCCCCCAGAGTGTCAGAGACCCAGCATAACAAGCTGCTGTCCGTTTCAGATTCTACTCATCATATGCTGATGCATTTCTCGCAACAGCTGGTTTTCTTTTCGGCGCATCCAGTTAGCCAGGATGTTCTGGCTCGCCTCCAGGACACAGGGAGAGATGGTTACGTAACTTTTGTCTTGGACATGGGCTGCCACAATGCCACAGCCTTACTACAAGAGGTATGAAGTAAGGGCACCACCTAATTCAACAATACCATTCACTGTTTTTCCACACCATGAGTTATTTCTCCACACCGCTGCCGTATATATTTGTTAACAATTTAAATTTCTAACTAAGAGAGAAAATTGGTCTAGAATATGTTTCCCAGGACATTAACCATGATAACTGGTCTGAGTGTCTAGGGCATTAAATCTGGTAATTCACCTCATATGCATTTATGAAACACTGAGGTATTCTTCGGCAGCGACTCGTGTAAGAAAAAAACAGCACTGTTGGAAGTTGTCGGTGATGTGTGTGCGCGAAAGGTACACGTAGCTCAGACAGTGAAATTACTGTCGACTAAGTGTGGCCACAGGCGCGCACTCAAAATTTTTAACTGTGGGGCTATGAGTGAATTTATATATAATGTGCTTTACTTTAAAAATCATGTTATACAAATCATATCATTTTTTCAGTTCCTTAAGGCAGTCGGCTACAAGCCGGAAGGTCGCGGGCTCGATTCCCGCTGATGCCATTGGGAATTTTTATTGACAATACTTCCAGCATTACTATGGCCCCGAGGTCGATTCAACCTCTAACAGAAATGAGTACCGACGTTATCTACTGGGGGCTAGAAGCGGCTCCTGCCTAGTGCTGACAACCTTACCAACTTCATGTGCCGAGTGTCTAGAAGTTCTTGAAGCCTCAGCATCCTGGAGGCCGCAGGAACTATCCAAGTCTGTAATGGAATAGCTTTCACTAAAGCAAAAATTGGGAGGCGGCTGATTCCACAATAATAAGAGAGGGAATGTGGTTATTGGTGAACGGCACCGAACGCAAGAGCCGATTGCTGCCTCGAATTAATTTTTAAACGATTTATATTTAAGTTTAATTTGCAAGATTTAAGGGCCCCAAAATATTGAACCTGCTCCATAAGAATAAGAATAAAATAAGCACCAACATTTTCCATGTAAAGAACAGTGATAACTATACATAACACGTGATTTAACATTCAAACTCCTTCGTTTTGCCCGTACAGTGTGTTTATGTTTGTCATGTAACTATCAAAACAGGAATTATTTCCCTGAACCGCTTTAAACAACTAATTTCTTTAAAATAAAAAAAAATTGTTCAGAGTGAGATAGAAATTTAAGACATCACAACAGCTTGCATTTTTCCTTATGACCACTCAAAGAAGCATGAAGCAGAAAAGTGACATTTATCTACGTATAGTCTACTAGATAATTTTGCTTTAATATCACTCGTAAATTGCTCTTTCTCTTTCCAGGCAAATGAACTGCAGATGCTCCGTACACACTACAGGTGGCTTCTCCTCCAGAATTCTAATTATGCGAAATGTAGCCACGGCAAGAATGCCTCATATCCCCAAACATCAGAATGTGTGAACAGGTCAAGATATAACAGTGAAATTGCAGGTCCGCTGATACCACTCTACTAGAAACTGCATGTCTGCTGAGCGATAACCACTGTATTAAATATACAAGCCTGCTAATTGATGCCACTCTACCAGAAACTGCATGTCTTCTAACTGAAACTACTCTACTAGAAAGAGCATATCTCATATCTGATTCGATTCGACTAGGAATTGCATGTCTGTTAACTGACACCACTCTACTAGGAACTGCATGTTTCCTAACTAATAACACTCTACTAGAGACTGCACATCTGTTAACTGATAACTCTACTATAAATGGCATGTCTGTTAACTGATACCACTGTATTAGAAACTGCAAGCCTGTTAACTGATACCACACTACTAGAAACTGCCTGTCTTCTGATACCACTGTACTAGAAAATGTAAGTCTGCTAACTGATGACTTTACTATAAATTGCATATCTGTTAACTGATACCACCGTATTGGGAACTGCAATCCCGTTAACTGATGCCAATCTATTAGGAACTGCAAGCCTGTTAACTGATACCACTGTATTAGGACCTGCAAGTCTGCTAACTTATACCACTCTACTAGAAACTGCATATCTGCCGATACCACTGTACTAGAAACTGTAAATCTGTTAATACCACAACTAGAAATTGCATATATACTGATACCACTTGACTAGAAAGTGTAATATCCTGCTACACTATACTAGAAGCCTGAGTAAACTTTATATTGTTCATTCCGTGCGTTATTGATTTTGATAGTGTCGTGCGTGAGTCTAGAAACTGCTTGTCTGCTAACTCGTACCACTGGTACCGTAATGACGGGTTACGGGTCACACACGATGGCCGGTAAGTGACAGTTTGGTGCTGCATGAAGAAAGCTTGCAACGGACATGGAGATAAGTTACGTCAAAACTAGAACTAAACTGCAGACGTAAGTCAATGATCAACTTAGGCCAAGTAACCGTCACTGAGCCCCATAGCGTTTCTGCTCTTCATGGCGAGGAGAAATTTTGCATACTGTTCGCCCACTTTCCAAACTGAAACACTTTGTGGGCCTAATACTATTATCTATAGGTATAAGTCTCTAACAGTGGTATGTTACGTCTACACTCATTAACTTTATTCATCCTACGATTGTTTAAAGTAATGAAATTTATGTAATTAATTACAACACTAATTTCCGGGGACAGGATCGGCCCCCATCTTCAGGGGTTGTTCTAAAATAACCAGTAGTCTAAAATACTGCCAGCTTGATCAGGATGTCCCTATACGAGAAGATTTCTCTCAAGGCAAGTCTGTATAAACCTAAGCCTGGAAGAAATTCTCCACGTGTAAGGTGCAAATCTGCAGTCGAAACTGCAACAAATCTTCCACGGCTGATTTGTTGCTGCAGACTACAGACTGCAAAACGTATGTTTCAGCAAGTATCGAGGTGCCCATGTCTGCACACATTAAGTCTGCATGAAAGCCTTAAGCCTATTAAGGTGCCCAATCACGTGGACATTCTTTTTTTTAATACCTCCTTATAATTTAGTTGTGTTAACAGAAATGACGTTGTCACATCAAAACAGGTAATGGCTAGATGCGCTTGTGTTAATTTTGATCCTTTTTAGTTGGATTTCTAAGTCCTTGATATCGCTAAACCTTCTTCCTTTATTTCCCGGAGCTGATCTCAACAAAAGCGGCACTGTCACAGGCCAACTTTGTACAGCAGGACTCTGTCATTTGTAGTTAGTTTGTAAATCGGCCAGTCAGTTAGCCAGTCAATAAAATAGTCACTTAGGTCTTCAAGTAGTTAGTCAGCCAGTTAGCAAGTTTTTAATTGAGTCATTTAATAATTTAGTCACGTAGTAATTTTGTCACTTACTTTGCCATTTATTCAGTAATTTGGAAAGTCACTTATTCAGTCAGTATGTTAGGCATTCAGTAAGATACTCAGTCAGTTATACAGTCATTTAGGCAGTTGGTCAGTTATGCAGGTGGTTAGTCTTTTGGCTAGTCATTCAGATAGTCGGTTAGTTAGCCAGTTAAGTAGACAGTCATTTATTCGGTTAGTCAGACTGTTGGTCCGTTATTTAGTCAGTCAATCAGTTAACTAGATAATAATTAACAAAGACTGTAGCCTCATTTACACAGTGCGATTTTTTGGTTCTGGTATTTCCTTCACAATCACAAGGTGAAATTTCATGCAATTGAAAGAATTAAATAATTATAGCGACGCCTCAGTACTGGATACTGATTGAGTTCTGCATAATGTGGTGCAAGAGTTGGTCAAGCGCCTTTCTACATATCTTACAGAATGGAATGTGATTAATGATCAGTTTCATTTGTAGATGATGTGGATGCCTTTCTGGAGAATTTAAACATCCTATTGGACAGTGATGTAACAATAGCAAGACGTGTATCAGAGAAAACAGTCCTGCTACTGGAAGTGTACAAGCGCAGAGCATTAGAGGGTCTTGTGAAGAAAAGAATTGGTGACTGGTCTGAGGAACGTGGTGTGCGTTTGACGACTTCTCCCCTGATATCTTCAAGAAGACTCAACCTCCACAAGACAATAATAAAGGCAGTCATGGTGGTAAGTGTTTATAAATATTTTGTACTGCAGCTGCAGTCAACTTTGTTTGAAAATAAGAATTTCATTCAGAAACGTAATGTAAAACGGCAACATTAGAAAACAAGAATGCATAAGAATATTTCTGTGGACCTCAAGGGAATTGTTGGTAAGAATATGTGCTGTCCAGGGGAAACTGTGTGTTATGATGAGTCAATTTCTTCCCAAATATAAAACACACGTACATAAAAGTATTTTGTTTACAAAAGTTTCTTGTTCTTTTTTTCCAGGTAACCGACAACAACACGTTGGACCATTTGGATGACAATGTTGACAAGCACATTGACACCTTCACCAAAACAACCTATGTACAGTTTAAGCATGTGATTGAAATCCTCAATGCCAGGTAAGCGTATATTTACTTCCATTTGTCGTACATGGAATAGAACTGTGGGTTTGCGCCAGCAAGTCCAACAAAGTCATCATGCAGAGATCCCAATCCAAATTTCTCAGAGCCATAACAAATGCACCCTGGTATATAACAAAACATACTCTACGCACAGACTTCAACATCCCTTACGTAAGTGACGTCATCCACGAAAAAAATCAGTAAACATTACAACAAAATGGAAGCCCATCCCAGTCCAATATTAGAGCCACTGCTACTCGTACAACCTATAAACACTACGAGACTAAAAAAATGCTGGTCTTTAGACTTGCAAGGCACCTGAGATGACATCGCTAGATGAACACGCAACCACGTCATAGTAATACATGGTATCGTAGCGTACTGGTATAAGCATCACATTAGCTTATAGACTGTATTCTTTCTGATTAATAATAATAATAATAATAAATCTGTCGTACATTTATGTGACTGTGTAGCTGAATCTTCATATGTTTTATGTTCTAAAGGCAAGTGGAGCGAAGAAGTCCCTTCATCTTCATTGGCAAGCAGTCAAAGAATCGTGTATGTGATTTTATACCAGTTTATTTTCATCTGATACATGAACGGTTATTGCATGAGGAAGCAAGAGACTGATAGCATGAAGCAATAGGTAGCGCACATTCCTTGTATTCTGAAGGTCCCTTGTTTGTAACATAACCTGGAGACCATCCATCCTGTCTGGGGATTTTTGAGGTTGTCACCAGTACCACCAGGCAGATGGTGGGAGAGTGCCTCAAAGTAAGCCATGACTGCCTTCTACATCCTTTCCATTGTCCTCCAATTCAATGCTCTACAGTTTGAGCTACTGACATTGTCATTAGCCCTATATTTAATAAACAACTCCAAAAGACTTTTGTGCATATTTAACGTACCGTTACTGTGACAGTAGCCCCAGAAATAATTACTTACGCCTGGATACTCAAATAAAGAACATAAATTCTAATAGGAATAAGCTGTTCTTACAGGACTCGTGTTATGCTTTTCTTCAAAAGTTCTAAAAAATAAATGGATTAAATCCATGTAATTATAATCATTGTTTCATTACATCTTCTACGACAGTTAATGTGGTGAATATTTACTTCTCTTGGATCGGAAGTTTACCCGGCGTTCTCAGGTTCCTTTCCTCTATAGCAACGTGCCCAACTCCAGCGCTTTCCCGCCATAAAACTAGTTTGATCACCTTACAGGTCGTTACTCCGCCATACGCCACAACTCCCTTGCCACTTCTAACTTTTGTCTCAGTGAAGCCAATGGCCACTTCCCTGAGCCACATTTCTCTTGCCGCTTCCATTTTCCAGCACTTCTATATGAATTTCTGAACATCAGTATCTATATCTTTAAAAGTTCTTGGACTCTGATGGTTTTTTTGGGCCTTTTACGTTAAACCATTTTTCTGTATTAAAAAGACACCTTCAATTTAAACACAGGAGAGAGTCACATTTTGTTCATTTAAAATGGGCCCTGGTTTCTGCCGTTTTAGCTTTACACAGCTCACATAATCCTCTCTATACAAAACACTCTGTGCAGCAACATGTCCGTTAAACTAAAGGATTTCTTTACTTCACTTTTTCTGCATATGACTTGAGCAAAAGCAGTCTGGTTTACACGACTTGCGCCGTGTAAACCAGTTTTCCCCTCTACCCCTTCCTTTTCCTGCCCTACCCGGGGCCTGAAACTGGTCTTGTAGATGACAATTTGGGTTGGTCGTCTGAGCAGTTTACATTGTAAAAATTAGGTTTAGGACTGGTTGCAAAATTCTGCTTCGGCGACTACTTAGGCCCTGCCAAAGGGTTCGAAGCTGACTCCGTGTGTTACACTTGTGTTGCTGGTCTTCCTTTCATATATTGTTTAGGGACAGAGGTGTGTTTTTTAACACGAAGCCAACCCGAAGTATTTAAACTTATTTTGTAAGTAAGTTGTTTCATGATCTTGTTATTTTCACCATTTGGTTAGTAAATTATGCTGTATTTTGGAATTTGTTATATTTACTTGCACTTCTGGAAGTTTACCACAGAGGGGGTGCAATGTGATGACAATAAAATACAAACCTCTCACGATAATCCATACGTCAGCCGAGATTCGAACCGCGTGCTTCCAAATTGGAAACATGAGTGGTAACTACTACTTGGTGCGACCTAGCAGGAAGATTATATTTGTAATCCAGACTATTCCTGTGAATTCCAACAAACTGGAATACATTAATTTTCCAGACAGTCTCTTATCTGCGAAGTTCAAATGCCGCCAATGAATAGCGGGGCATATGAAAAGCAATATAGAACACTGTAAACCAACCTGTCGTTTTGAGCTCGATATTGGACACCTAATAGCGGAGAACACTGTTGAATTTCGCTCAGTATTTAACTGATTTGTTAATACATATCTCAAGAATATGCACTGTAAAGAAATTTAATAGCCCGAGATATATCAATGGTAACTTCTTGCACTAAAATTGATTAACGTTTTGTTGCTGTGGCTATAGGAAATTTATTGAATTGCTAAATAACTGTCAGCTATTACTTGAAAATTTATGGCATGGATAAAATGAACACACAGTTTGGAGGTTATATCTGTCTCCCCGAATATTTTATGTTTAAAACTAATAACTAATTGAAATTTGGTATTGACAGTCTACTTAAACATTACCATAAAAATTGAATTTTGTTTCACAACCGTCTGATGTAAGCCTCCTTTTATTTATCGTGATACACGCGTTTAATTTCATATATTTTCGTTCTACAAAATTTGTAACACAGTACAGGCATTTACCATAGCGCGGTTGGATGAGGTACTCTGCTACAAACTGGAAGGCCGCGGGTTCGATTCCCGATGGAGTCCTTACAATCTTTTATTGACTTAAACTTTTAGGCCGTACTATGGCCCTAACGTCGACTCAGCCTCTAACAGAAATGAGTACCAGGGATGTTTCTTGGCAGTAAAGGTGGCCGATGCATAGGGCTGACAACCTTACTACTTTTATGTGCCAACTGTCTAGAAATTCTGGGAGCCTCGATCTTTCGGAAGCCAGGCCAGTAGAGGAATAGCTTTGCCTTCTAGTACCTTAGCGTGAACACCTTTTGAATGATACGTCTATAAACACAACATACCTGATGTTCACTTTTATTTTTTTTTTAATTTGGAGTTTGTATGTAAACAGTAATTAGCTTTAGTAACGTAAAAGATTTTTATACTAATAAAAATGATAATTAAGTTAGTGTTTTAGGTACCACTACACGTTGCACCATAAGAATTCTAATCGTGTAACAAAACCAACTCTTTTTTATAAAGGGGTTCCAGTTAAGGAGATATCCTGTGACGGTACATAAGTATTTAATGGCATGACGAACAAAAATGTGTAATTGTCCCACATTGATGGCGCTATGAATAAACAATAAGAGGAGGGGAAAGCAGTAGACTTACCGGGACATAAAACTACAAATAACAAAACTGGATTGTAGTACACCTGTACACAATTAATTACATAACAGCTTTCTGAACATTATTTGCAGTGTTCACATGACAGTTACGAACACATGGGGTCACTCTATCAATGGCTCTTGGACGGGTCTCACAGGCTTTCTGCAGCGGGAAGAGGCAGATGTCGGGTCCACAGGCATGTTTTTGCTCAAAGAGCGTCTGCCCGTTGTTAATTTCATCGCTGCCCCCGTCTCAACCAGGTACTTGTATCGGAGCGACACAAACACCTTCCAAAATTTAATTTTTTGTACTTGCAGAACAAAAATAATTGTATAATTTTTCATGCTTTTAGAGTGATGATTGTTAAGATTGCGATTTTCTGGGTTGCAAAACTCTGTAGTTCTGTAGGCTGACACCAGCATCTTAGGGAAGCATTCCTGTTCATATTGATCCATAAATTGTCATACGTGTTTATATGACAATGCAGAAAGAACTTGCAATCGTCAGTACCATGAAATCTCTCTCAGTGAAAGAATTTTCTGCTAATCTTCCGTTCCAATGTTAGTGGTACGAGAAGAACTTTTTTAGACTGCAGTCCGTCCGATACGTTTATCAGTCTAATGCGATGGTCGCTGAACCGAGGACATTCAACGAATGTCTTTACCTCGTATCTACACGAGGACACACCATGTTCTTGCACATAACCCAACTCACAGTTGTCGCTCTCTCTTGCAGGAGTGTCTTTCTCTTTCGCCGTCCACCCCTCTCCTTCACGACAAACATCTTTATTTTGCCCTTCAGCCGTGCTGTGTGGCTGGTCAGTGCGGCTCTTATTGCCCTAATTTCCTTTCTGCTGTACTGTGCCTTCAGGTGGGAGTTCTGTGAAAAAGGGGATGAACAACAAACCATGAACTGGAGTGATGTTGTTCTCCTGTCTCTGGGAACTGTTTGCCAACAAGGTGAATATCTCTCTTTATCCTACATTTGCAAGTACTTTGTTGCAATATTGGTTACTCATATATATCTCTTCCTCTTTCAGGATCAACACTTGAAGCACGCGGTATCTCCGGGCGCATCATTTCCATCATGTTATATATTGCTGTTATATTTCTGTATACATCTTATTCTGCCTGCATTGTTTCTTTGATCCAGTCCACTTCAGATTCCATTCGGAACCTCGAGGACCTGTACAAGAGCGGCATGGGCCTGGGGGTTTTGGATATCGTTTACAGTCGTCACTACTTCTCGGTAATGCCATTGAAGCAAGTTATGTTGCTTAGTGCCGCATATAGCCTATAAGTTCATAGTTTTTCTAAAGTGTATGACTCGTGTGCGAACATATGTTCATATCACCTTTACATAGAATCAGCTGTAAGTTGTTCATCCCGTCGTGCTGATATGTAACAACCAATAAAACCATTCTTCGAACACAATACATATTTTTGTAACCAAAAGCTACATGTTTCGGCTTTATAAATGTCTTCATCAAGTCCTACAAGAAAACAAAGAAATCATATACGGCGTGCATGTGAAATGTCGAAGATTCAGATCTCTGTTTGTTACAAATGGAAGTATCAAATCATCATTAGTATCACATTACTTATAACCTTCTGCTGTAACATTCATAACAGGTATAGTGGCTTACATTGTAGCTGTGGATCATATTGGATTGAAATGTTAAAAATTAAAACTTGATATTTTTCTGACCGTGCATCATGAATTGACTATATATTAATTACCAACTTGATGCGCTGATTATTATTTATTCGTAAAATATTATTTTCCTCTACATGTTTCGAGCATCAAGTGCTCGTCTTCAGGAGGATACAGTTGTATACATGCAGCCTATGGTACTGTCACTCTCTATGAGAGTTCCTGGTG
>Ga0209737_10004071_pt1 | contig 10276 bp, 11 predicted proteins | sample TergutCu122P3_FD_187284 | JGI IMG/M metagenome (GOLD analysis project Ga0209737, IMG submission 187284) | Cubitermes ugandensis P3 segment gut microbial communities from Kakamega Forest, Kenya - Cu122 P3 (SPAdes) (version 2) | ecosystem: Host-associated > Arthropoda: Insects > Digestive system...
TGGCGACGGTCGTGGATGCACGTCCTACTGTGCTTGGGCATAACCTGGAAACAGTGCCGCGCCTATACCCTGCCGTGCGCCCCCAAGCGAGTTATCAGCGCTCTCTTGACGTATTGCGGTGGGCAAAGGAACTTAACCCGCGTATAGTGACCAAGTCAGGTCTTATGTTGGGGTTGGGGGAAACCCAAGAGGAGGTTCTCCAAGTTATGCAGGATCTGCTCGATGCGGACTGTGACCTTTTTACCTTAGGGCAGTACCTCGCTCCTTCTGCCAATAACCACCACGTGGTGCGTTACGTGCCGCCGGAGGAATTCGCTGAGTACAAGCGCTTAGGTTTGCGGATGGGCTTTCGTGGAATGGCCTCAGCTCCTCTGTGGCGGAGTTCGTTCAAAGCCGAGGAGCTTTATGCAGAGGCTGTGCAGGCAAACCCTCAATGGCTTGATAATTAATCCGGCAAACAGAGCCTTGGTTCGTTTTTGCCATAACGAGTTGCAGGGGGCAATTTATGTTGTCCGTGGTCTGTGTTATTATTCCGCGAAATCCTGCGTGATGGTGCTTTTAGCTTCATGAGATTAGTCTCTGCCGTGAGTTATAAAAAGACAATAATGTTTTTTGGGGCCCATCCGGATGATGAATCGTTCGGGCCGGGTGGTACTTTAGCACAGTATGCGCTGGCGGGAGCAAGGGTATATTGCGTCTGCGCCACGCGCGGAGAAGCCGGCACTGTTGATGAAAAATACCTGCGAGGGCGCTCAGTTAGCGAAGTACGGAGTGCAGAAATGGCATGTGCGGCGCGGGCGCTTGGCCTAACTGACGTGGTTTATCTGGGTTACCGCGATTCAGGCATGATCGGGGCGGCGGAAAACAGCCATCCCGAAGCACTAATGACCATTCCTATGGAAGAGATAGCCGGCAGGATGGTCAATGTTATACGCGAGCTTAAGCCGGACATAATCATCACACATGATGCGGGCGGAGGCTATGGGCATCCTGACCATATTGCAGTACACCGGGCTGTGGTGAATGCCTTTCATGCTGCCTCTGACCAGACACGTTACCATGAGACTGGGCCGGCTTTTCAGGCAGCGAAGCTATACTTCTCAGTGCGCTCACCGGGTTTCATGAAACTTGCGGTGCGGGTGATGCCTTTCTTTGGGTTAAACCCGAAGCGTTACGGACGGAATAAGGACATAGATCTGACCAAAGTCGCAGCGATCGATTATCCGGTGAGTGCCGTGGTACGCCTAAACAGGCGTGCAATAGGAATGCGGAATAATGCATCAGTTTGTCATGCAAGCCAAGGCGGCGGCAGGCGAAAGCCGGCCGCAATAAAAGTGCTTGAATTCCTTGGCAGTCTCTTTGGATCGCGGGATTATTTTATACGTGCCTACCCACCGCCCGGAGAAAAGCGAGAAAAAGACCTGCTGGACGGGCTGGTATAGATAGTAGCCCAATACCCAAAGCGAAAGATGAACGCTTTGGGTACTAATTCCTTAAACTGTGAATCGGTGCCGGTATACGCCCGCCGCGCGCAATGAAAACTTGGCTGGAAAAGCCGTTTACGGGCATTACCACAGCCTGTCCAAGCAAACCGCCAAATTCCACGACGTCTCCGGCTTTCTTGCCGATAACCGGGATTATACGGGCTGCGGTTGTTTTGTTGTTTGCTACGCCGATGGCCATCTCGTCGGCGATCATGGCCGAAATGGTGTAGTCTGGGGTATCGCCGGGCACAGCGATCATATCCAAGCCAACTGAGCAGACACAGGTCATGGCCTCAAGCTTTTCAAGCGATAACGCTCCGGCGACAACTGCCGCTCTCATTCCGGAATCCTCGCTCACCGGAATGAAACTGCCGGATAGCCCGCCGACGTGAGAACTCGCCATGACACCGCCTTTCTTAACAGCATCATTCAAAAGCGAGAGGGCTGCCGTAGTACCAGGGGCACCGCAAAGCTCCAAGCCCATCTCCTCCAGAATAAGGGCTACGCTATCGCCTATTGCCGGCGTCGGCGCAAGTGAAAGGTCTACCACCCCAAAAGGTACCCCCAGGCGCCTAGAAGCCTCTGCCCCTACGAGTTGTCCCATACGGGTTATTTTAAAAGCAGTCTTCTTAATCAGTTCGGCAAGCTCGCTGAAATCAGCCTTAGGACCGAGTTTACGCAAGGCGCGAGCGACTACTCCCGGCCCGCTCACCCCGACATTCAGTACGCACTCCGGTTCACCTACGCCATGAAAAGCTCCTGCCATGAAAGGATTATCTTCCGGAGCATTAGTAAAGACAACGAGTTTGGCACATCCGATACTGCAATCGGCTGCGGTGAGTTCAGCTGTATGCTTGATAATGCGCCCCATCTGGGATACCGCGTCCATGTTGATGCCTGCTTTGGTGGTGGCTACATTGACTGAGGCGCATACACGTGTGGTAGTTGCGAGTGCTGCCGGGATGGAAGATATCAACCGCTCATCGCCTGCTGTGTACCCTTTGTGCACCAAGGCACTGTAACCGCCAATGAAGTTGATACCCAGCTCTTTCGCCGCCCTCTCTAGGGCAACGGCAATCTCGGTGCAATCGCCCTTTGTGGGTGCGACTACAAGAGAGATGGGGGTTACCGCAATGCGCTTGTTGATGATGGGGATGCCGTATTCACGTTCGATGGTTTTGCTGATGCGTACAAGGTCACAGGCAACCCGGGTTACTTTGTCGTAGATTCGTTGGCATAGTGTGGCCATGTTTTGGTGTGAACAGTCGGTAAGCGAGATGCCCAAGGTGATCGTTCTGATGTCCAGATTTTCACTGGATATCATGTTGATGGTTTCGATGATTTCGTGTTGGTTAATCATGCTCATTATTCCTAGATACGGTGCATGGAGTTAAAGATATCCTCGCGCTGTATGCGTATTTGAAGACCCAGGGCTTCGCTTTTGGCTTTCAATCTCTGGTCGAGTTCTTCAAAGCTGATGTTGGCCATACCAATGTCTACCACCATGATCATAGTGAAGATACCCTGCATGATGGTTTGGGTAATATCTAAGATATTTACATTCGTCTCGGCAAGTGTGGCACTTACCCCGGCGATAATTCCTACCCGGTCAGTGCCCAGAACTGTGATTACTGCTCGCATATTCAACTCCTTAAAAGTGGTCTTATTATAGCCCATCGTGCGCCAAGGGGTGAAAGATGCTAACTTATATTCCCCGCAAATTATAGTCATGGCGCCTGCAACCAAGCTTTGTATAGCCTTGGCTGGTGCCTACGGATTTCTTGGTGGATAACTAATAGGGCACACTATAAACATGACTATAATGCCGTGATTTCATTAATATTGCTTTAAATTTACTCTGAGTGATCCCATGCGTAACAATAAGAACAATAGTACCAGGAGCCGGTCGTTATCCACTAGAAAACCCCATGATTTTGGTGGACACGGGGTGTTTCAAGCATTTTCTGGATATTTGGTGTAATAACTGTGCGTAACCTGACTATAATCTGCTGGGAATTTGAGATGCTAACTGCCAATTAATCGTTATGGCAAAAATTGCACAAAGAGGTTTTTACATTGTCTCCTCTTGACTTGGACTTATGATTTGCTGTGTTCCAATTGATTGCCTCAGAAAAAGCACTCACCGGGGGTTCCCAAGAGGGGCGTAGCCCCTCTTGGGAACGCGCCGACTTTCGAAGAAAGTCTGGTGTGTTATGCCCTTTGCATGGGCGCTTAACGCCTCGCTAGACGCAATAGGTGTGAGTTTTTAGGTGGGAACCACCTTTTTTGTATTGGCAATTTCTGATTTAAGCTTATTTACGAACGGCTTAGTCTTGATATAATCGTTTATAATAATTGCCGAAAGGTATAGCTTGAAAAGAATGTCGTAGTTTTCTTCTTGTCTTTCTCGCCCTACTTTTCGGTTATCCTCTACGCAATGGCGGACGTCGCAATTATTTGCCAAAAATCCGATATCACTCAATAGGTCATTGTAGGAGTGCTTTTTTAGGTTACTAATCACTTCCTTTTCGAAATGTTTGGCCAAGAGGAATAGTATTTTGTTTTTTTCCACCAGATTACCATGTATTTTAGAGTGAGTATAGAGTATGATATTTTCACTAAGGTTTTTTTCATACGCTCCTGCGATGGCGGCTGATACTTCAACAATAAAATCTTTTTTAACAATTTTCCACTCAAAACCTTGCTCAGAGAAGAACCATCTCAGCCCTAGACGATCTAAGATGTAGGCAATGTTCTGTTTTATCGTTATTTCAATTGCCTGCGCGGATTCCAGAATCAAACTCAAGTTTATTGTATGTTGGCTAGTTCGCTTTCGCGCTTCGTCAATACAGTATAAAATGTTGTAGATGAATTCGGTATAGAAGGTATAGTCATCTTCGCTTGCGTCGCCATTGTATCCAATAATATCAGGGCTTGCTATCGAACCGTTTTCATCCAGATAGGCGCATCTACATAGTATCGAATCTATTCCCATTTTCGCTTTCATTTGATCTAAGCTTATGAATGTACCGCGAAGTTCCCAAGACCTAAACAAGCGTTCCATGATGGCGTAAATCGTAAAGGACCCGTAATCCCCAACCCCAGAATAGTATTGTTTCCTTTCGCTCATTAATGATTCGATGCTACAAATTTCTTGTGAGAAATCAATATTTCTTTTGTTTATTTGCTCAATAAATCCCATATAATAATTCCCCCAATGTAGTTTTCTGGACGTAGATACATGTCCTTATAGCTAACTGACAGGCATTTGATGCACTTCCTGATCGTCTTAGAATCGTATTTCATTTCAAGCATCTCGGTTTCACCATTCCCCAACCGCTATTGGTTCGACCAAGTATATTTTAAATTATGCAAATCAGATGCTTTATTGGCAGATAAAACTACTCCAGCAAGCAGATTGTCAATCCTAATCGCACATACTGGACGGGCATCGGCGGATAACGCAAAGACTATGCACAAGTCGACTTTACCTGCCACGCGATTGCAGAATCCTTCAGCGAGTGGCACGATTTGGACATACTGTCGTGCAGTTTTTTTCCGACTTTTCCAAATAAATACCCCTGAAGTAGCTTGCGTAGTTCCTGTGCTGTTAAGTCTTTGAGGTGGTCATCCCCCCCATGAAATAACCGGCTTGCTTCATAGCTAGCCTCATAAGCGATTTTAAGTAACAGCATGCACCAATCATCTAGGTCAACTGCAATATTCCTTGATACATGAACGGCTTCAGCTTCGTGGCAGATGTTAGGGGGTATGCCAAGCTGTTCACTTTCGTATCTCTTTTTTGCCTCGTTCCAAGATACGCGCATTTTGCTCCCATCATCTGATAGCCATAATCCTTTGAATGGTTGAGGCTCAGCCTTCTTTTTCCCAACCATTCCGTGATGTTTGCGAAACAGAGCAGCGTATTCAGAGTTAATAACTGGAGCGTCGACCATGGAACCGAGGTTATCATTGCGGTTTCGGATTATTATTGGTTGGTAGCGGGGGTTGGATTCGAACCAACGACCTTCGGGTTATGAGCCCGACGAGCTGCCACTGCTCCACCCCGCGACAGAACCATAGGATTATATGCTTGCGTGCCTAAGTTGTCAAACTGACCGACGACCGAGACCGGAGTTTTGGTGAATAATCTGGGGAATCACGAATACGTGCGGTTGCCTATTGTGGCTTGCTCTTCGTCTGGTCTTGTTGATATCTCTCCGGCCACCAGAGCGTTAAGCGTGCCTGTACTGTCTTCTCAAATCCCTGATCGCTTGGCCGATAAAACTGCTTACCCGCTAAGGCATCGGGCAAATTCTGTTGGCGGACGAAGTGACCTGGGAATTCGTGGGCGTAGCGGTAGCCTTTTCCGTAATCAAGGTTTTTCATAAGTTTGGTGACGGGGTTGCGCAGGTGCAGCGGCACCGGCTCATTCTTACCATTGGTAACCTCGCGTTGGGCCTTGCCGTAAGCAAGATATAGAGAGTTGCTCTTCGGAGCGGTGGCCAGGTATACGACAGCTTGGGCGAGAGTTAGGTTGGCTTCAGGCATACCTACAAAATGTACCGCCTGCTGAGCTGCCATGCATACCACCAATGCCTGCGGATCGGCCATCCCTATGTCCTCTGAGGCAGCTCTGATAAGGCGTCTTATTATGAAAAGGGGATCCTCTCCCGCCTCAACCATGCGTGCCAGCCAATAGAGAGCAGCATCCGGGTCTGAGCCTCGAATGGTCTTGTGAAGGGCTGAAATAATGTCGTAGTGTTGTTCACCCCCCTGATCATAAAGGAGGGCTCGTTGCTGGATGGCATCTTCAACGGTGGCCAGCGTCACATGCCGGATCCCTTGCTCGTCCGGAGACGTGGTTATAGCGGCTACCTCTAGGGCGTTTAAGGCCGCGCGGGCATCGTTATTGGCCATGGTGATGAGGTGTTCTCGGGCATCATCGTCCAGCTTGACATTGAAAACACCCAGCCCGCGCGCTTTGTCTTCTATAGCGCGTTGGATGATGGTACTAATCTCGGCGTGTGAAAGTGATTTCAAAGTGAAGACTTGGGTACGTGAGAGGAGGGGAGAGATGACCTCGAAAGACGGGTTTTCGGTGGTTGCTCCAATGAGTGTTACTGTACCATCCTCGACATAAGGAAGCACGGCATCCTGCTGCGATTTGTTAAAGCGGTGGATTTCGTCGATAAAAAGGACAGTCTTCTGCCCATGCAGTCGGCGCCGCTCTTTGGCATCATCGATGATGCGGCGCAGGTCGGCAACTCCGGCGGAAACCGCAGAGATAGGCGCGAAATAGGCGTTGGTGGCATGCTCCATGATGTTGGCAAGCGTAGTTTTGCCTGAGCCGGGTGGGCCCCAAAGCACTACCGATGGCAGGGTGCCGGCGTCAATGGCACGCCTAAGCACTCTGCCCGGGCCAACAATGTGTTCTTGCCCCACAAACTCGTCAAGAGTGGTGGGGCGCATACGAGCGGCGAGGGGGGCTTCATTAAACTGTTGTTTTCCCGCGGTGTAGTCAAATAGATCCATTAATCTTTCCGGTTATCAACAGTATTGTAATTGTTGTCATGTGTGCTCTCAGGGACAGAAGCGTTACCTGTTCTGGATATTTTGGCTTTAAGATAGGCATGAGACAGTTGCAGTCACAATTACCAACGACCTTTCACCATCTCTGCGGCTAAAAGTTGTGCCAACGCTGCTAAAGGAGAGCAGGGGCAAGAACTCATGCTGCGCGCAGTATCAGCATATTCTCCCAGAAGTTAAAATTTCGCCCAATCGGATTTTTCAAGAAGGCATCCATATCTGCTTGGCATGCATCAATTCAATGTTGCCCGGTAGCACAAGTTCTTGGGGCGACTTGGCGTAGAAAGCTAATCCTTTATAACTTGTGAGATAGTGATACTCTTTTTTCCGTAATACGCTGCTCGAAGAAGCAACTACCAGTGCATCGCGGTTCTTTCCCAGTATCTTAAGGAAATCATCCGGATCTATGCGCACAAGCACTCCCGAGGCTTTTACAGCCTGTACGAGAGCAGCGTGTGCGGCTGCTACAGCTGCGGCCGCCGCCGAACTAACCATTGCGAGCCTCCTTGATTACAGAAACTAAGACAATTTTAACATGTTTAAGTTGATAACGTTTTTGATAGATGCTGTCCGTGGATGCATCGGCTAAAGCTATCATGGGGGCAGAACTGTTTCCGACGCTAATCTTCAATCTGAGATCGCGCGAATATGCACCAATGGGTGAGGCCAGGCTAATTATTGGTACCTCGTTACCTCAAATCTGTACATCTTGACTTTCTCGCCTGGGCGAATGCCGGCCTTGGCGCGGCAGATGTCTATTTGTTCGCGCACGTTGCTCACTCCGGGTATATCCGGAAGCAGCAAACCGCGTCGGAATCCACGCTCGACGATAAGACCGAATTTTTTTGGGTTAAGCTTGCCCATGCTTGCAACCGGCTCTGGCGTAGAAAGTACATCAACGTTTACCTCAAGATCAACAAGTTCATCCGAGGTGATGGGACCGAAACGAGGGTCACGTGTTGCGGCTGAAATAGCATTGGCGATGATTTCTTCGGCGACATTTGCCTTATTCGGCTCGACGGTGCCGATGCAGCCACGGAGATCTTTACCCTTATGGATGGACACAAAGACGCCTGCACGGAGCACCATTTCCGGGGCGAGTTCAGTCGGAGGAGAAAGGGTTTTTCCCTCAGCCACGTACGCAGAGATGGCGTCTTTGGCAAGTTGCACTAGCGGCGAAACCATACTTACCTCCTGATAATGATGCCGGCGTAACCGACCACTGAATTGTAGTCACCTGAGGTGTCTCCTGATGTTTGATAGCGCACCAACTCTCCGGAGGTTGCGCCAAGCTGCCTTGCGGCTGCAATGAGAGCCAATACCGGGGCATAGCCGCACATGGTGATGTTATGCTTGGCGAGGCGGTTTACAAGTTCCTTGGAGTTAAGCTGAAGAATGGCTTCAATGGCCAGCTTGTCTTTTTGCTCGGCACTCAAGCGCGGTTCGTAATGGGTCATGTCGGACGAAGCCAGGATAACCGCGCGGTGCTTGGTGGCGGCAAGGACACGAGCAATCTCACACCCGAACGCACTGTAATCGTCGGCAGTAGCCATGCCTAATGCAATGGGTACAATTTTAACGTCCGGCTTAAGATGTTGAAGAAAAGGGATTTGCACCTCGATGGAATGCTCGCGCAGGTGGGCTGATGTGTCCTCGGCAAGATAGGCTGAATTTTTGAGGAGCGCCTGGCGCAACGCGTCGTCGATGGCTACATTGCCCAGGGGTGTTTCCCAATCACCGCCCGGCCAGAGGCTAAACGGTGCCCCTAAACCGGTGTGGTTAGGACCCAGAATGATGAAAGTATCTTCAGGTATTATACGAGAGACAGTGGCTCCGGCAACCTGACCGGAATATGTGTAGCCCGCGTGAGGCGAAATAAGGCCGATAGCCTCCGTCTTCGGGGCTGAGGCATCTACCATGCCGGCAATCATTGTTGTCACGGCGTGAGGAGCGGAGGGGTAGAAAGCTCCAGCAACAGATGGTTTTCTGTTCATTCCGACCCTTTATGCTCTGAAATTAAGTTCTGCACCGCAATACCTGCACTGAGAACCGTTTAAACCAAGTGCGTCCGTACGAAAGCCGTTTCGGCGTATAATCAGGCTCTGACAACTATAGCACATCGTGTCGGTGTTCTGATGTGTTCCCATATTGCCAATATAAACAAACTTCAAGCCTGCTCGGTGCCCGATGTCGCGAGCATGCTCCAACGTTGCCAGCGGTGTGGCGGGATAATCCAGCATTTTATGCTGAGGATAGAAGCGGGTAACATGCCAAGGCGTAAGTTCGCCTAAATCTGATGAGATCCATTTTGCAATACCACTTAACTGCTGGTCATCATCATTTATGGAAGGAATGATATTGGTTACTATCTCCACATGCATCCCCCATTTGGTTTTTGCACGGACGGCAGAATCAAGAATAGTCTGCCAGTCGGAGATTTTGGCTACTTTTTGGTAAGTATCGGCATTGAATCCCTTTACGTCTAGACGCCAAGCTTGAATATATGGACCGATAACATCCAGTGCTTCTGTGGTTATATAGCCGTTGGTAACGTAGGCGGTATAAAGGCCGGCTTTGCGTGCGAGGCGGGCGGCATCGTGCGTATACTCCAACCACATTGTCGGCTCGTTGTACGTCCAAGAAATACCATGGCAATTATGTGCCTGCGCAAGGTTTATACACTCCTCCGGGGAAATTTCATAGGCGTGAGCATATTGAGCCTGATTAGGCGTACACGCGATGCTCCAGTTTTGGCAACCGAGGCATTGAAAATTGCATCCCCAGCTTCCAAGCGAGAAACACCGCGAGCCGTGGTAGAAGTGGTAGATGGGTTTCTTCTCAATAGGGTCGGCTGCAATCGAAGATACATGGGCATAGTTTAGGCTATAGAGTGTACCGCTGCCATTTTTATAACGCCCACACATGCCCGTTTTCCCTGGTGCGATGCGGCAACGCCGCTCGCACGTATTGCAACGGATGAAGTTGTCGTGAAGCGCATCATAAAGCATGGCTTTGTGCATACACTTATCCGATTACGCCACGGAGGCGGGTATTTGGCGACTGGCTACATTTTAGGTGGGCTGGATGAGAAAAAGCAAGGCGCCAATCTTTGTTTCACATATCGTTTTATGATATATTTACGAGTGACGGAGGGATCGCATAGTGGCCTAGTGCGGGCGCCTGCTAAGCGCTTGCCCTGCGAA
>Ga0209737_10004072_pt1 | contig 10275 bp, 10 predicted proteins | sample TergutCu122P3_FD_187284 | JGI IMG/M metagenome (GOLD analysis project Ga0209737, IMG submission 187284) | Cubitermes ugandensis P3 segment gut microbial communities from Kakamega Forest, Kenya - Cu122 P3 (SPAdes) (version 2) | ecosystem: Host-associated > Arthropoda: Insects > Digestive system...
GTGTTCCGTCAGGCGTCGGGCATCGGCGTATCGTTTATCATACTTGCGGGCGGCGAACCGCTGTTGCGGCGCGATGTGCTTGAAGCCGCCGCCTCGTTCGGGAACATTTTGTTTCCTGTGTTTACGAACGGAACGATGCTGGACGAACGATATTTGGATTTCTTCAACGCGCATCGGAATATGATCCCTGTCCTGAGCATTGAGGGCGACGACGCCCAGACCGATACAAGGCGCGGCGAGGGCGTGTCCGCGAGCGTGTGGCAGGCGGCGGGGAATCTGCACAGCAGGGGAATCCTCTTTGGCGTGTCGATCACGGTTACCAGACAAAACATCGACGTCGTAACGGGGCGCGACTATGCCGAGCGGTTGTTCGATCAGGGATGCGGCGTTGTATTCTATATCGAATACGTCCCGGCCGAGAGCGACACAGAGCACTTAACGCTGTCGGAAACGGACGCGCACACGCTGAGAAAAAGGACGGACGCGCTGAAGGAACACTATGGCGACGAGGGCATGCTGCTCGTCTCTTTTCCCGGCGACGAGGAGAGGATGGGCGGATGTCTGGCGGCGGGCCGCGGATTCTTTCACATCAATCCCGACGGCGGCGCGGAGCCGTGCCCGTTCTCGCCCTTTTCGGAACTTAATGTCAAGGATCAGTCTCTGCTCGATGTGCTAAAGTCTCCGTTTTTTGAGCGGGTGCAAAAAATCAGCGCCATGGATCTACTGCATCACAATCAGGGCGGATGTACGCTGTTCGCTCATCAGGATGAAGTTTCGAGTGCTTTAGGGGATAATATATTACAAGAAATTTAACTCAAGCGAAAGGCATATAAAATGCTTACTGACTTTGAAAAACTGCCGGCCGCGATGCAAAACGAAGACGTCAGACATTACCACGAAATTTTGTCGCGCAAGAAAGCGTCGCTTTTCGCAAAACGGCTTTTTGATATAATTTTCAGTTTTATTATACTCGTTGTTCTCAGCCCGGTTTTTGTGGTTGTGGCGGCGATCGTCAAGCTCGACAGCAGGGGACCTGTTTTCTTCAGGCAGCAGCGTTATACGCGGGATATGCGCACCTTCCGGATATTCAAGTTCAGGTCGATGGTCGCGGACGCCGACAAACGCGGTCCGCTCGTCACGGTCAGCGGCGACGACAGGATAACCAAGTTCGGGCGCTTTTTGAGGCGCACGCGAATGGATGAGTTTCCGCAGCTGCTAAACATTTTGGCGGGAAGTATGTCGTTTGTGGGCGCGCGGCCCGAAGTGGAGAAGTATGTCGAACGTTACGACGACGACATGCTGGCGACTTTTTTGATGCCGGCGGGGGTGACGTCGCAGGCGAGTATCGAGTTTAAGGACGAGGCGAAAATCCTTGACGACGCCCGGAACGCCGACGAGATCTATATGAACGACATCGTGCCGAAAAAAATGGCTATAAATCTTTTGTACATCGAACAGTACAGCTTTTTGGGCGACGTCAGAATTATGTTTTCGACAATATTTTCGATAGGGAAATGAAGTTGCAAATTGCAACTTTGGAGTCAACATGAGCAAGTTTACTTTTACAGAGACAGCGCTCGCCGGAATGTTCGTTATGGAGCCGGCGCGGTTTGGCGACGAGCGCGGATATTTTATGGAGACGTACAACGAGCGTGATTTTGCCGCGGCGGGTTATGCCATGAAGTTTGTGCAGGACAACCAGTCGAGTTCCAAGCGCGGGGTGCTACGCGGACTGCACATGCAGGTAAACAACCCTCAGGGCAAACTCGTTCGCGTCATAAAAGGCGCTGTCTTTGACGTCGGCGTCGATATGAGGAAGGACAGCGCGACGTTCGGCAGATGGTTCGGCGTTGAGTTGTCGGCCGACAACTGCAGACAGCTTTATGTGCCCGAGGGCTTTGCGCACGGTTTTTTGGTGCTGTCGGACAGCGCGGAATTTGTGTATAAATGCACGCGGTTTTATGACCAAAACGACGAGCTCGGCGTTCGCTATGACGACCCCGACATCGGAATCGAGTGGCCCGACTGCGGCTGTGAATTTACATTGTCGGACAAGGATTTAAATCAGCCGTCATTTAAAGAGGCATGCGGGAAGTTAGAAATGTAATGCAACTAATAACTGTGGAAAAAAGAGAATTATGACAAGGTTTACTTTAGATTGGCACGGCACAAGATATGAACACGAAAGTCTGTCGGCATCCCTTTTGAGGGAAGCTGTCGATGGGTTTTGCCCACAGCGCGACGATTACATAATTTTGATTCCGGAGCGGCCGATTCAATTCAGCGGATATATGCAGGCTGCCTCCCCGAAAGGCAAGAACGGATCGATGCCGGTGGAAATCAGTTTTGACGATCCAAACGGCGATATAAGGCATTACCGCTATATGACCCGCCGCAAAGATGAAATATATAAAATACTTGAGGATTATTTTACAAGAGGTCAGTTGCCCGACATGACCTTGTTTGAGGACGTCACCGAAGAGCTGTTTCCGGGAAATCGCGGCGGTGCCAGAAAATCTGTTAATAAGAATTACTCGGATTTGTCCGGTTATGCCGCATCTAAAGCGGTTCAAGCGCTGCACGGTGCTGCCCGCAAAGCGGAAAAGAATATGGATAGCTCTTCCTTCGTTATGCGTTACCCAAAAGGATATGCGATAATTGGCTTGATATGTTTTGTTGGATTTTTGGGTTTTATCGCACTGCCGATATTTGTGGACGAGGAATTTGACGGGTTTTGGCGGTTTTATATAGGCCTTTTTTCTTCTTTCGCGCTAATGTGCCTATTGCTTATCTGGGTCTCTGTCCGCTGGAAAATTGTCGTCAAAGGCAGCGATTTGCGCGTCACACCGATTTTTGGAAGGACAAAAGATATCAATGTCGCTGAAATCGCGTATATCCGCGAAGTAAACTACGGTGGTGTTCTGGGAATAAAGGCTTTTGACTCCCGTGGCCGCAGGCTGTTTTCGGCGGACGGTAACGCGGGCGGGTTCACCTTGCTGTTTGAGAGGCTTAAGCCGCTTTTGCGTAAAGAAACAACCTATATCCAACAGAAACCTACAGTTTTAAAATGGCCGACAGCATGGATGGTGATTTGCAACATTGTCAATGTGTTTTTCTTAGTCATCGCTTATGTATATTTCACTTCACCTGACAAAGAATTACTCACTTCGGTTCTTATACCTTTATATCCTTTAACGATGCTGTATTTTACGTTGATAACTTCTATTTTACGCGTCACTTTAAAAGACGGTATTATAACTGTCAGGCATCCTTTTAAAAGAAAAGTATCGATTCCGGCGACTCAGGTACAATATGGCGGAGATATTATCGGCCGGCATGGAGCATACGGCGGATTCATACTTCTCGATGACTGCGGAAAAAGGATTTTAAAAGCATATAACCACTATTCGGGATTTTTCGAGTTTGAGCGCGAACTCAAGCGGCTGGGCGTGGTGCTGCCCGGCAAAGATATTTCACGGATTTAATATGTTAGTACAAAAATCATTATTTTTTGGAGATGTGGTATGTTAGTTGAAAATATCGACAAAAAGGTATCGAAAGATTTCGACGGAAAGACGCTGTTGATCACGGGCGGGACGGGCTCGTTCGGAAACGCTGTGCTGCGCCGTTTTTTGGATTCGGGATTGAAGGAGATACGGATTTTTTCGCGCGACGAAAAGAAACAGGACGATATGCGCCACAAGCTGCAAAACGACAAGGTGAAGTTTTATATCGGCGATGTGCGCGACTACGAGAGCGTCAACCAGGCTATGGCGGGCGCGGATTTTGTCTTTCACGCGGCGGCGCTCAAGCAGGTCCCGTCGTGCGAGTTTTATCCGATGGAGGCCGTGAGGACAAACATCGTCGGCACCGAGAACGCGATAAAGGCCGCGCACAGTAACGGGGTAAAGCGCTTTGTGCTGCTGTCCACCGACAAAGCGGTGTTCCCGATAAATTCGATGGGTATGAGCAAGGCGATGGCCGAAAAGGTCATGCGCGCCTACGCCCGCAACGTGCCCGAGAGCGACACGGTGTACAACATAACGCGCTATGGCAACGTCATGGCGTCGCGCGGGTCGGTGATACCGCTGTTTGTGAACCAAATAAAAGATGGCCGCGACATCACGATCACAGATCCCGAGATGACAAGATTTTTGATGTCGCTCGACGAAGCGGTTGACCTCGTGCTGTTCGCGTTCCTGAACGGCCGTCAGGGCGAGACATTTATACCCATGGCACCGGCGTCGACACTGCTCGATCTCGCCACAGCTTTGATCGAGATATTCGGCGCAAAGGATACAAAAGTTAAAATTATAGGCACGCGTCACGGCGAGAAAAAGCACGAGACGCTGATATCGCGGCAGGAGTTGGCGCACGCCGACAAGATCGAGAGCTTCTACCGCATCCACAACGACACCCGTGACCTAAACTACGCGAAGTATATCGAGACGGGAAGCCACGACGTAAGCGAGCTCTGCGACTACACGTCGAACCGGGATTTACTCGACGTCGGCGGCATCGTAAAACTGCTGATGGAACTGCCGTTCATAAAGGCACAGCTCGGCAACGGAAACAGCGAAGAAGGTATTGTGTGATGGCGGCCAAAAAAATCCTTATCACCGGGGCAGACGGCTTTGTGGGAACAAACCTCAGAGTCGAGTTGGGGCGCGAACCCGACAGGTATCAAGTGTTGTGCGCCGACATCGACACCCCGCCCGAGCGGTTGTCGGGGTATCTGAAAGAGTGCGAGTTCGTGGTGCATCTCGCGGGTGTCAACCGCCCGAAAGACGACAGCGAGTTCGCGGCCGGGAACGCCGATTTTACACGGCACGTGCTCGATACTTTGACCGAGCACAACAACACGGTGCCGTTCGTTATGACGTCGTCGATACAGGCGCAGCTCGACAACCCGTATGGCAAAAGCAAGCTCGCCGCTGAAAACGCCGTGCTCGACTACGGCAAAGAGAGCGGCGCGGACGTCTATATATTCCGGCTGCCCAACGTTTTTGGCAAGTGGTGCCGGCCCAACTACAACAGCGCGGTTGCGACATTTTGTCACAATATCGCGCGGGAACTGCCTATACAGGTAAACGACCGGAGCAGCAAGCTGACGCTGGTTTATATCGACGACGTGATAGACTTGATAAAGGCGGCGATCGGGGGCGGGATAACGCCCCGGGCCGACGGACATTGCGACGTCCCGGTAACGCACGCGACCGACCTGGGTTACGTGGTCGATAAGCTCTATGAATTTTCGAAAGTCCGGGACAGCCTTGTAATGCCGTCGCTCGAGGATGCGCTCGACAAGGCGCTCTACTCCACTTTCGTGAGTTATCTCGAGCCCGACAAATTTGCCTACACACTCACGAAACACAGCGACGAGCGGGGTCTGTTTGCCGAGATATTCAAGACGAAAGGGCTGGGGCAGTTTTCGGTCTCGACCACAAAACCCGGTATCACCCGGGGCAACCACTGGCATCATTCGAAGGTCGAGAAGTTTGTGGTTGTGAGCGGCGATGCGCTTATTCGTTTCCGCAAGATAGACGGCGACGAGATATTGGAATACCGCGTTTCGGGCAGCGAGCCCACAGTGGTTGATATACCGCCGGGATATACACACAGCATAGAAAATATATCGGAGACCGAAACTCTGGTCACGCTCATCTGGGCCAACGAGGAGTTTGACCCCGACGATCCCGATACGAATTTTTTGGAAATTTAGTTTAATGCAGAATTGAGGTTGACATGGCAAAATCGAAACTGAAAGTTATGACTGTTATCGGGACACGTCCCGAAATAATCAGGTTGTCGCAGGTCATAAAGTGCTGTGACAAATACTTTGACCATAAGCTTGTGCACACGGGACAGAATTATGATTACACGCTAAACAAGGTGTTTTTTGAGGACCTTGAACTGCGCGAGCCCGACTATTATCTCGACGTGGCGGGCGCGAATTTGGGCGAGACGATGGGCGCGGTGATTGCCAGAAGTTATGACATCATGCAGCGCGAAAAGCCCGACGCGGTTTTAATTTTGGGAGACACAAATTCTGCGCTTTCGGCAATATCGGCCAAGCGTCTCAGAATTCCGATATTCCACATGGAGGCGGGCAACCGCTGTTTCGACCAAAACGTGCCCGAAGAGACAAACCGCCGCATAGTCGACCATATCAGCGACATAAACCTCCCGTATACCGAGCATTCCCGGCGCTATCTTTTGTCGGAGGGTATAAGAAAAGAGCATATCTTCGTGACGGGGTCGCCGCTGACCGAGGTCTTGGCGGTGAACGAAGATAAAATATACGAGAGCGACGTGCTCGAGAGGCTCGAGCTCGCGCCCAAAAAATACATCGTCGTGTCGGCGCACCGCGAGGAAAACGTCGATATCGAGGACAACTTTAATTTGCTGATGAGCGCGATAAACAGCGTGGCCGAGCGGTATGATATGCCGGTTGTGTACTCGACGCATCCGCGCAGTTTAAAGCGCATTCAGGAACACGGCTTCGAATTCCGCGACAACGTCCGCAACCTCGAGCCGTTTGGATTTCTGGATTACAACAAACTCCAGCAAAACGCGTACTGTGTGCTTTCCGACTCGGGCACGCTTTCGGAAGAGAGCGCTATACTCGGTTTTCCGGGCGTGCTGATACGCACATCGACCGAGCGCCCCGAGGTATTGGACAGGGGCACGGTCGTCGTCGGAGGTATCGCGGAGGACGATATCATTTCGGCGCTCGAGCTGTGCGTAGAGATGTATGAAAACAGCGAGCCTGTCGCCGCTGTGCCCGACTATGCCGACCGCAATGTTTCGGTGAAAGTCGTCAAGATAATCGAGAGCTTTACAAAGATAATCAACAAGACGGTTTGGGATAAAAAATGAGATTAGGTTCCTCGAAAAAGAGGGATACCTGACGTTGTTTATGCGAAGAGCCGGTTCATGAAATACTTGAAAATCCACAAGATTTCTAGTATACTCCTTAGAAGAATATGTGTAGATATGAGGATATGAATTGAGAATATTGATTATTATACCCGCTTATAACGAAGCGGAAAACATTGAACGCGTCATCAAAAATTTATCGGAAAAATTCCCTTGCTACGAATATATCATTGTTAATGACGGCTCAACGGATGATACGGCCTTGATTTGCGAGGCAAATAATTATCAGTTTATAAATCTTCCGGTTAATCTGGGATTGGCGGGCGCATTTCAAACCGGAATGCAATATGCCTATCAAAATGGCTACGAAGCGGCTCTGCAATTTGACGGTGACGGTCAGCATGATCCGATTTACATAGAAGATATGATTTCGACAATGAAAGAAACAGGAGCGGATATAGTTATCGGCTCCCGTTTCTATAACAAGAAAAAACCGCTTGGGCTGCGTATGCTCGGCAGCAGATTGATTGCGTTGGCGATTCGGATCTCAGCGCATAAAAAAATCAGCGATCCCACTTCGGGATTCCGGCTGTTCAACCGTTCGATTTTAGAGGAATTTGCTTATAATGTCAATTTCGGGCCGGAGCCCGACACAGTGGCTTACCTTATAAAAAACGGAGCGAAAGCCCATGAAATCCAAGTTGATATGAATGATCGGATTGCGGGAGAAAGCTATTTTAATGCTATAAAATCCGTACAATACATGATGAGGATGCTGTTTTCCATTATTTTAATACAGCATTTTAGAAAAAGGAGAAAATAACATGTCACTGTATCTTCGTATTGCTCTGATTGTTATATCCGTAGCTACCATGTTTTTTGTATTGAGAAAGATACGGAAATCTCAAATGCGGATTGACGACGCGGTCTCCTGGATCCTCATTTCTCTTGTACTGGTTGTCCTCAGCGTGTTTCCGTATATCGCCATAAAAGCTTCAGAATTATTAGGAGTTATTTCCGCGTCGAACTTTGTGTTCCTTTGCATTATTTTTATTTTGTTAGTGAAAATATTTTTACTCTCTTTAAAGCTGTCTCAGTTGGACAGCAAGCTGCAGACGCTTATACAAACTTATGCAATTGCGCACAAAGGACAAAAGGAAAATAACGCTTTAGATAAAGCCGTCAGCGATCTGACGATAAAAGTATCAAAATTGGAGCAAGAGTATACCAAACACGAAAGATGACGGAGAAAATCAAAATAAAGAGAATACTAGTGGTCTGCCAGCACTTCTATCCCGAATCGTTCCGGATAAATGAGATCTGCCGGTCGTTGTCTGGGGGAGGCGTGCAGGTGGATGTTCTTTGCGGAATCCCGAGCTATCCGCAGGGTAAATTTTATAAGGGATATAATTATTTTTACCCGCGCAGGCAGAATTACGAAGGTATACGAATCATGCGGGTAGGGGAAATTCCACAATGGAAAAAGGGCGGCAAGCTTTTTGTTTCATTAAATTACTTATGGTTTCCGTTCGCGTCTCTGTTCCATCTGCCGAGGCTTTTATTCAGGAAGAGATACGACTGCGTGTTTATGTTTGGCCTCTCCCCTGTGTTTATGAGTTTTCCCGGTGTTATATATTCACGCCTGCGCAAGGTGAAATCGGTGTATTACATTTTGGATTACTGGCCCGATTCCCTCTATTCAGTAATTCCGCTTAAAAATAAATTGCTGCGCCTGATTTTAAAGAAGACGTCTTTTTGGCACTATAAAAAGTCCGATATCATTCTCGCGCCGTCAAAAGGCGTGCTGAGAAAGGTAAGAGAGGAAGCGGGTGTAGCGGAGGAAAGATCGTTCTTTTTGCCGCAGTCATGTCCTGAAATGTATGAGACCCTCGTTTGCAGCGACGAACTGCACAACCGTTTTGACGGAAAGTTCAACCTTGTTTTCGCCGGTAATATAGGCCCCGCGCAGTCACTTGAAACACTCGTGGAAGCGGTGGCGCTGCTGAAAGCCGACGATCCCGGGTTTGCGCAGACCTTTCGAGCTATAATACTCGGAGACGGTATGGCAAGGGGCGCTGTTGAGGCCAAAGTTCGGGAGTTGCTTGTGTCCGATTGCTTTGAGTTCGAGGGATTTATCCCTGCCGAAAAGGTGCTTGAATATAATGAACTCGCCGACGCCCTGTTTGTGTCCCTTTCCGGCGATCCGTTGTTTTCGGTTATGATCCCGGTGAAAATCCAGTCCTACATGGCAGCCGGGAAGCCTATCCTGGCAGCGCTGAACGGCGAGGGAGCCGATACCGTTAAAGAAGCGGCATGCGGCGTGATAAGCCCCAGCGGGGATCCGGAACAGCTGGCCGAAGCGATCAAAGAAATGTTGTCGTATACTCATGAAAAACGCAAAGAACTTGGCGCGAACGGAAAGCGGTATTATGAGGCTAATTACCGGCATGAGCTGTTCATGGAACGGTTGACGGGGTTTTTGGACAAGTGACGCGATTTTTGATATTTCGCTATAAAAGCCCGCCGTTTGTAAAGCGGGCTGATCTATGTAAAACAGTAAAGTTTGGAGAGAAAAATATATGCACATAAAAGTCAACCAAACAGAACTATTCTACGAACAAACCGGCGATGGCCCGCCGGTTATTTTGCTGCACGGCAACGGAGAAGATCACACTATTTTCGACGTCGTGATAAAGCGGCTTTCCAAGGACTACACGGTGTACGCGATCGACAGCCGCGGCCACGGCAAAAGCGGCAGAGTTGCGCAGCTTAACTATCACGATATGATGGAGGACGTCGCTGCGTTTATCGGTGAATTAAGAATAGACAAACCGATACTCTACGGATTCAGCGACGGCGGGATTATCGGGATTTTGCTGGCTATCAAATACCCGGACATGCTTTCAAAACTCATAATAAGCGGGGCGAACATAAACCCGAAAGGCATGAAAGCTGTTTTCAGGTTTTTGATGAAGGTGAATTATTTCTTTACGCGCAGTAAAAAGATAAAACTTATGCTGACGCAGCCCGACATCAAAGAGGCGGAGTTAAACAAAATCGTGACGCCGACCTTTATTGTGGCGGGCAGCAACGACTTGATAACGGAAGAACATACAAGGCTTATCGCGAGAAATATACCCGACAGCGTGCTCAGAATCCTTGAGCGCGAGGGCCACGACAGCTATGTTGTGCACAGCGAAAAGCTGTATGGGATCATATATCCGTTTTTGATTGAGACCGTGGATTAAGGACAAGTAATAACTAATAGCAAATAACTAATAACTAAGGAACGCGCGTTCTGCGCAGTTGAGAATATAAAGGCTTTTTTTGAAAGGAGTTGTCACCGAAGGTGACTTAGGATTGTTTTGTAGCAGGGCAGTATTATTATATTTACTG
>Ga0209737_10004073_pt1 | contig 10274 bp, 13 predicted proteins | sample TergutCu122P3_FD_187284 | JGI IMG/M metagenome (GOLD analysis project Ga0209737, IMG submission 187284) | Cubitermes ugandensis P3 segment gut microbial communities from Kakamega Forest, Kenya - Cu122 P3 (SPAdes) (version 2) | ecosystem: Host-associated > Arthropoda: Insects > Digestive system...
AACATGCTGCATAATCTCCGTTTTTTTCTCTTCAAAATGCCGTTTATTTCATAATGCTACCTTGTTTGGTTTCTGTATTATTCGCATTTTACCTACAGAGTGCGCTAAAATTTAAATGTAAAATTCCAGCTCCAAAAGGTTAATGCGGGGATTATGGATCGTACAGTGTTGTGTATATGCCTTTCCTCTTATTGGTAAACAGCTTAGGCATCCTGTACCAACAAAGTATATATGAATGTAACTTTGTGGTCATGTCTGACAACTTTGATGCAGTGTACATACATTTTATGGCAGTTCGGCACAAAGAGAAATTACTACATTGAATACAACCAATTTGTAAAATCATCAGACTTTCTCTGTGTGTAGAAGATTATCCAAGAAGAAGGCTGATCAGTTCTTACCAGGACATATTTGTTGTACTACAAGATAGGAAATGTACACATGCTGTGACATTGTGGTGCGTTTGTGTAACCACTGTCACAGTGAGAACACAACAGTGCAGTCTGAGTTGCTGAGGTACCTGTCACTATCATCTGTATGAAAATATTGAGTGTTGCACAACAATGCTTTTATGGCTAATTTACATTACTGGCAACAATAAAATGCACATAGTTCTTCATGTAAAATGTCCATTGCTGCCTTGAAACAAAAGAATGTTTATTTGCTCATGGCCGTTTTTAGATGTACAGTTTTGCTAAACAGAATATAATAACAGATAAGGTTGTGCAGTTTCTCAGTTTTTGTAACTGTTGCCATAAAACATCATACGTGATCAGACAGAATTATCAATTATGAAGCATTAGTATTAAATATTATGTGTATCTGACTGTATTCCTGCTTTAGTTATCTGGCTTGCAAATCGCATCTTTTCTGCACTGGATTATGTTGCTATCTGTAGCCCATCTTGCTCTATCATATTTTAGTGCATTATCTCATAAATGGCACAATTTTCAGAAAGAAAGTTATTGAACATAAAATGTTTGTTTTGCTTTTCTCTACAACTTTTGTCTGGAACATCTCTCATTCTAGGAAGAATTCATTCATCTCTTATCATAAATATATATATAGATCTTCATGAAAAGCACCTGTCATTCATGTCAGGTTTTAATGTAAATTGAATTTTCTTGACAGATTTTCAAAAAATGCTCACTTATCAAATTTCATGAAAATTTGGTGAGTGGGAGCTAAGTTGTTCCATGCAGACAGACAGACACTTGACAAAGCCAGTGGTCACTTTTTTGCAGTTTTGCAAACCTGCCTGAAGAGTGAATGTAAGTTTCACTCTTGAATTTCAGGTTTCAGATGATGCAGTATTCCTGCAACTGGATGATGGCAGCTCTGTTCAAGTTAGCAAGATGCACCTCAGTTCACAGTCACCAATGTTTGAAGCTATGTTCAGGGGTGATTTCAAAGAATCAAGTGAAGATTATGTTCCCCTTCCAGGAATTTCACATTATTGCCTAACTAACCTTCTTCACATAGTGAAATTAGGATATGTTCCCTCATACATTCCAAATATTGATCTGGGAACATCATTAGAACTGGTTGCTGTATTGGACAGGTTTTTGATACCAGGGAGTGAACAGCTGGCAGAAATGATAGTTGCCAAATTCCTGTCACACAGCACAGCTGTTAAAATCTACAGCAGGTGTATGGAAGCTGGTGACGTTTCTCATTTCCACACATTACGTTATGACACAGTGAGATACATGCTTACGTCGAATGTAGCACATAGAAAAACCGAAAAGATGTTCCAGAGTCTTCTGCGTTCTCCACATAAGAAACAAGTATTAGCAGATATTACAGATATTCTTCAAGATAGGTTAAATAATGTTACCTGCAGATGATCCAGAGATAGTCTTATCCCCAGGATACATTAAATAAGTTATGTAAATATGTAGGAAAGTCGTGATTAATGATATGTGTACGTATTATGTGGGATTTTGATTTAATGACCAGAATTAGTTTGTAGTTGTCTCTTATAAATTTCACCATTTATTACGTGTACAGTCCGTCTTTTTATGTAATAAAAGCCTGTTGATTCTGTTCCATACACTTGTTTGGTATGTGTGCAACCTCTATTGTGATGTGTCGATGATATGATGTTAGTTATTTCAAGACAATGTTGCCAAACTTGTGTTGCATGCTATGCGCTGTAAACCACAACACAATTCCAATTTCATTTAGCCTCTTCAGTGGTATGCCCGGAAATGTTCCGGGGCCGTCTCTCCTGCCTATACTTTTCTATCCCGGAAGTTTTCCGTTCTTCAGTCAGTGCTGAACGCTTTCACGCCCGAAATATTCCTGGGCCCATATTATTCGTGTTGAAGTATTTAATATGTTGGCCGAACAGTGACAGCACCTTTCCAATCAGCTTATAGCGACCCTTGTGGAGTTTTTGCATCTCATTTAGTGTCGTTCTAGCCACAGTTGCGCAACCAGCTATTTTGACCTTGGACTCAATGCGCACGTTTGTTTTATCACAGCTGATTTTCCGCCTTCAGACACAGTGAGTCACTTTGCCTGTCTCACACCATGCCTGGCTACATATCAATGTGGTCACAGTAGTACGGTGATGTTTTGCGCACCACAAGCAACATGGAAAAACCCAGACTGAGTGTTAGTTCAGAAAATACTTCACAAAAAAATGTTTATCGGAAACAATACGATAAGTGAAACTGTAAATGATTCGGACTCAGATGGTGGTAATTTTAGTGAACTTTCTGACAGTGACACCTGCAAAGTACATTCACCCTTCAGCAGCAGGAGCAGCAGCAGCAGTAGTAGCAGCGAGGAAGAGGAAATTGTCCAGCCAGAACCTGACATAGGCAGGAAGAAAACACGCAGGGCCCTTCCTAAACGGGCAGATACAGATTTTGAGTTAGGGTGGAAAAAACAAATTCAGATGGTTCAGTAAATTGTAGTGGACATGTAGTGAGTATAAGTGTCATGATTCTGACCTGAAAATTTCCAATTGTGGTGTCAGGCTCCAAATACACGTAACTGTTTCATTTTTTGTGCATGAGGTACAAACAAACTGTGGTGTCAGGCTCCAAATACACGTAACTGTTCCATTTTTTGTGCATGAGGTACAAACAAATTGTGGTGTCATGCTCCAAATACACGTAACTTCCATTTTTTTGTGCATGAGGTACAAACAAATTGTGGTGTCATGCTCCAAATACACGTAACTGATCCATTTTTTGTGCATGAGGTACAAACAAACTTCTGCTATGGCATGTAAAAATTTTGTATTATTATGACAGGAAATACCGCACATTTCAAATTTTTTTCTGTACCCTTAATAAAATGGCCAGGCATGGGGGATTTTAAAGTTTAAAACCCACCCTGGAAGGTGTGACATGGTAATAATAAACCCACCACTGAAGAGGTTAATTTCAGAATTCTTTTTAATTGGAACATTGATTCTTGAAAGAGTTCAGTATTTATTTCTTTTCTTGAAAGTAGAACAGACACACACTACACCAGTGATGGTGAACCATTAGCACAGCAAAAATATTGCTGAGAACACAGAATTTTGTTCAGAGAAGTACTTGGTAAAAAATAGTAAATAATTTGATATTTTGGTCCACATTTTAACCAAAATCAGAATGCCTAGACGTTGTAAAAATGCCAAATATGGAATGCTGCAAACATAAGGCAGACAAACAGACATATGAGTAGTTATTCTGTGAATGTTCCTAAAAACAAGAACTTCCTCCAATACTGTATTTTTCTTTTTTTTCCTCACTTCCTTCCATGTCACTCTGCGTGTCATGCCTCACTTTACAGCCCCACATGACAGTTCACCAACACTGCACATGCATTGGTGAAATTAAAGAACCAAAAATAACTCGAGCCATAAATCACGGAATCTGTAAACAGAAATCATAACCCATACACCACAAGAGTGATGGTGAGGAATGTTTTTTTTTAATTTCTTCTTAGCTGTGACGGTGCCTACTTCTTTCACAGAGGCTCCATCATTGCACAAGCTGAATACCATTATACCATAACTCGACAGACACTAGGTACGCAGCATCATACAGCCAGCAGCCACAGAAACATATTATGAAGTGTTACATATAAATAAAGAAATAGTCAACAGTATTCTTCTAATCCATTTTTCATAATGGTTACATATTTACCAGTTGGTATAATGTAAAGGAGAAGTAACAAAATAGTAATGCAAGCTATAAAATAATAATGTATACTTTAAAAAAAAGAGATGTTAGAGAGACAAAAACCTGTTACCTCACCAGTTTGGAAGTCTCATGTCTGAAGTAGAGTACTGACCCTGATGTCTACATAGGAAGAAGCAGTAATAACAGGCAAGGCTCAAAACTTCCCTCTCAGTTTACTCTGAAATATCTGAATATGGGTGTCATATTGCTTGGTCATTTTGCTTTAGGGCAGGAGTTCTTTATGTTCAGAAAGGGTAAAACATTGCTTAGGACTGAACTGTGCATTTCCCTTGTTTGTTTGGATAAATTTCAGGTTACAAGGAAAATTGTCCTCGTTGCAAATGTTAAGTGCCAAGTTAAATTTTATGAATCTGTACGAAACTGAATTTTATGTGTCTGCATAATCCACCAGCAGACTTAATGTGCTAAGTCAATGAAGTTTAAACATTTCACATATCTAAGGTTCTTGCATGCATTAATACCATACAATTAGACATGTTTGGTCACTGCCAGTTTCATAAATTTCTTGAATATATTTGTGGAGTACAAGTATGTGATATGTGAAGTCTGATGATTAAGAAAGCGTGTGAAAAGGAGTTTCATGATCCTAGAGGAGGAATCTTCACATCTCTGGTTATCCAAATCATGGAAGTGCCAGATCTCATCAATGATGAGAGGGTTCATTATATTACTTTTCTTGTGGATTGGTCAGTCTGCTTGAGTGAGCTGAATTTCCAGGTGCAAGCTGAAAATCAGTTGGTACAGCAAGCATACAGTCATGTCAAAACCTTTCAGCCTTAACTTTGTCTTTGGGAGGTTCAATTTAGGCATTGTAACTCACTGAATTTTGACATTGCCTAACCATGATGTGATTACCATTTACTGAGGTCCCCAAAATGTACATGCATTTTGGTTCATCAAGTAATAATTCTAATCAGAGATTTCAAGGTTTACATAGCCAAGAAATAAGTCAGTGCCTCATTTTGACATGTCTTGTATCAAGTTGGCATGTGCCGCATGGGTTTCAGATGGAGCAGATTGAAAAGCAAGGCAATGACACATTAATACAATTCTCATACATATTTTTCTCTAAGAAAGTACACTTAATATTAAGTTATTAAGGGAAAAAATTTACTGTTTATTATTATTATTATTATTATTATTATTATTGTTGTTGTTGGCACAAATTTGATATGGCACTTAATTATAATTTATTTTCTAGGAATGGGAGAGAGTGGATTTTAGAGAAATACACTGATGTCCTTTAAAATTATGACTGTAATACACATGCACAATTTACAATTAGATTATTCTTGAAACCGAAAGGCTGAGGGGCATGGTGGAGCTTATTTTTTTCGTTTGTCCCACTGTTCAGTTTTAGAAAGTTTGCACGTAGTGTGTGTTGCATACAATAGGCGCAAAGCCCATTACAACTTCAACATCGTTTTACTAAACTCAACTATGCCCGCATAAGTTCACAGAATTTCTCAGAAAATTGTTTTTTTCTGATGGGGTAGCACGAATTATGTCGACAACATTTGAAGGTTTTGGACAAAGTGCGATGCGTCACGATGTGCATGCCGTTGCCATAAATAATTTATCAATAAATGGTAATTTTCATACAGCCATAATCATATTGAATACACGTAAAATGGAAAGAAATGGATGGACATAATATACTGTGATTTATAAAAAAAACTGTATGTTATTTTTAAACTAGAATCTAATCTTTTGAATATAATGCGACAAATTGTTAGCAAAGAGAGTATATCCAGAGAGATGATATGCGGTTGAGATACTTTTTGAAAAGTTGTATTGGCTAGCTTGATGTTGTCATCACACTTTTTATTGGCATACGTTTGGAGTCCACGTGGTTTCATTTATAGCTGTAATTTATTGCGTGATTAGAAGGTTTGTTTAATTTTGTGCTGTTATTGAGTACCCAAGTTGCTTATAGGTGTTCTAAAGCTATTTATAAGGTACTTGCATGCTGCTGTGTAGTGTCAATTTTAATTGCAGTTACAGTGATTTATTGATGTAAGGGTATGTGTTCAGCGGAGAGAAAAATATTACGAAATGCCATTAAGGCGAAATTGAAGGCATTGAAATGTGTTGTCTGACCCTCCCTTGAACGTGTGACATGTTTCAGATTTGTTTTGTTATGTTAATAGTATTAATATTATTTTAGGTGCCAGACGTATGTGACGTATTGTGCAATGTAAAGGTAAAGTTTTTGTTGTGCCTGATTAGGTACCACGCGGTGAAGACGTGTGGAAAGTGGAGGTATGTCTCTACGTATTTTGAGTTTTGGAAGGATGATGGAAAGTTATCAAACAGCCTTTTATTAATAAAACAAATTGTTTTGTTTTGCAAACGTAGATCATGTTTCAGCTTTATGTTAAGTCATCATCCGCCCCTAATGAAAGTGTATGGAGGGATTCATGCAAGAGTTTTAAACATTGTTAAACGTTGATTGGGATCTCAACCTCATGTTTTGCGCAAACAAGGAATTGGATGTTTAATAATAATAATAATAATATAATTATATACCGTATTTTGTAAATAATGCAAATGTAAGGTTGCAACCTTATTCTCCCTTTTAATAGATTTTGAAGTTATTGCATAAATTCCACTATATATTTTTTACTGTTGTCCAGTGAAATTTTAATATAAAGGTTAAATATGTAGCTACGTTGATACCCAGAAGGTGGAGGCTGTGTATTCCTCAGATATATTGGTACCCCCCCCATCACTCACCAGATTTCATGGCACCGTAACCCACAAGAATCCAATACAGATCTTCACTATCCTTGAAACCTTGAATCCTATAGGTGATGTATTGTTTGTGTGTGTTATCACAGAATGGAAAGTGAACAGGAGCCAGTAAGGGTGCTTTCACGATTTAAATCAGAAACAGGAGAAGAATTGAGCAGCTTACTGGATCTGCCATTAGATGTTACTGTTGATAAGCTTCAGCTGATTTGTAATGCCTTGTTAAAACAGGTAAGTTTGAAATGCATTAACTGTTTGCCATCAGCTGTCCTACATATAGGCAGCATGTATCACTATTATCCAAAGACTGTTTTTTAGGTATTTAGTTAGCAAATATTCTTACTGAATTTTTTGAGACATGCTGCACAATCTTCTCCCCCCTGCCCTGCCCTGCTTCCACTACAAATGCCCTGTAGTTCATAGTGTTACCTTTTTCGCTTCATAAAATAAAATTGTTCTGCATATAGGTGCACTAAAATTTCAGTGTCCCGCTCTGCCACCAAAAGGTTAATACTGTGCCATACCATCAGTGGTGTAGTGTGTCATGGTATTTGTTTGTATGCTGTTTACTCATTGATGCTGTAAGTAGCTTACACTGTAGTGTCAAAAGGTTGGTTGGTTTTTGAATAATGAATTAACATGTGGAAGGAAATGGTTTTGGCCTCAGTTGTGTTACTGTCTTGGCATTTTTCTTAAAGAACTGTGAAAAATCAAAAAAAGGCTTCAGGTTATTCAGAGATAACTCTTTGTCACTGTATCAGTCATAAAGGAATTGGTGATGTGTCAGCAGAACATGTTTGGGTTGTTGTCAGGTCAGTCATTCATATAACTAATGTAAGTAACAAAACATTTAGTAATTGCAGGGTCATGATGGCAAGGAAGGAGATCTCATTTATTTCACCTTCTCAAATTTACTACAAGTTTAATGTGAAAAATTTCTGCCTCTGTAGAGTGTTATTAGTTCAGTTGTTGTATAAGAAGTGATTTAAAATTTATGTAATTGGTGTAATGGTTGTCTATAAAGTATATGAAATTGTTGTCATGTTAATTTGTGATGAGATTAGGAGTGTGAGTTGGTTGTTATTAAAAAGGGAGATGTAATCTATTTATTTCTTGTCTAGTTGAAGTTTGTAGGCTTTACCTGTATATCATTTGCAGATTAAGGCCCCAATTTGTGGAACCATAAGCACTGAGTTTAGAATGAAGGTTATATTAGTACTTTAGTAATTTTATTTATAGTCAATTCATATAATAAAAATATATAACTGCAGCTCTGAGGATTGTTGGTATGTGATTGAAGTTGTAGTGTCTGATTGAATTAAATTGTTCCTTCATGACACCAAAAAATGCACCTTGGATATGTACAACTACAATCTTATATCGCTCCTGTGTGTTTCAGTGTCACTTAAACTACCCTCAGGGAGCAGTACACCAGGATGTAAAATAAACTGTAACAGATTACGAAAGTAATTTATATTATCTTAAAGTATACTTGCAGCTAATGTAAACCATGTGGGTTTCATGAACCATTATCATGTTGCTGTGTTGTAGTTTTACTTTGTATACAAACATATAATTTCTCTCTGATCACTTATGGATCTTGTCCCAGTATGATGTGTACTGAGTTCTGCCTGAGACAGTAGTTCTATGGCACAGTCACAGTTGGCCTTGATAATTTCTAGGCACTGCGTTGACTTGGTGTGGGGTTTTGTTGAACGCTGTAGTATAGTTTGAAGTCCATCTCATATGGCTGTTGTAATTCAATTTTCAGGAGGAGAATGTGCCTTACGTCTTTTTTGTAAATGAGCAGGAGATTAAAGGCACTTTGGAAGCTGTGCTGGAAAAAGAGAAGATAAACACTGAACATGTTGTTGATATTGTGTACCAACAACAGGCTGTGTTTCGAGTGCGTCCTGTCACGCGGTGCACAAGGTGGGTTAACAAAACTTGCTTTTGTAGTGATACAAGGAGAGGCTGAATCTGGGATATAGTTGCTTCCCTTTTCAACAGCATGTTATCTTGAAGTGAAAAATTTAGACTGAATGAAGTTCACATTAGGAGATTCAAGTTGACTCATGTGATTAAAGTATGTGGAGTGGGGATTTAAATTGCATCCAGAAGTCCTGATGTAATACTTGCACATCATTTAATGACTTTTCTAGCACACACCATACGTGCTCACAAGAGCATGTATTTAATTGCCTAATGACATCGGTTTACGTGACACCTCATCTGTAGCATCAGATATTCTGTGGTACCAATTAATTCCTTACAGTTAACCTTAACATTATGCGCCTTGGATATAACAACACCTGTTTATGACATAAAGTATCGTATCATATAATTTATTTTTATTCTGTGGATCCGTACAGGCTTACAAAATCCATGTGGATATGGAAATAGTCAAATTTACTTAAGAAATCTAGAAGTGAAGTCAATATAAAAGTGTACAATAATTTTAGTTACTGGGTCTAGTACAATATTTGAGGTTTTAACATAACATAAATTATTTTAATATAATATAATAATAATACACAATATTTCTGTTGAATTACGGATGTCATAACAAAATGTAACTGTAAGATGAAATTAACACAATAAATTATCAATACCCAATGCCATTGAATTGTTACAAACTGCAGTGTACATTATACCTTATAATTAAAAAAATTCATCCATAGAATAAAATGAATTACCCAGGAGAAACCTCTTTACGGCCTTTTTGAATTCTTTTGTCTCATTCGCTATACTCTTTATGGAAGTTGGTAAATGATTGAAGATCCTAACACTCGTATAGTGTACTCCTTTTTGGTATTTGGCTAAATGGGATAAAGGGGAATGTAAATTATAACTATTCCTTGTTTTTATTGTGTATTCAGTCCCTTCCATGATATAGCTTAGTTCAACTGTACTGTCATAATGGTACACCTGGGAGTTATTAAAATTGAAGCAGTTGAGACATTCTCACATGTCAGTTGTAGCCATTGTGAAATCTTGAACCAAGTTTAGGTGCACTACTTTTTTGAGGTATTTGCATCCGGTTCTATCAAATAAGTAGTCTGAACAGAGAATTTTACATGTAATAAGTACAAAGGTCAACTTCTGCATTCTAACCATAATTAACATATTAGTCATAATTGAATGTCTGTTAATGGTCACAGCAGTTGAAATTTGGCAATCATGAAATAACCATTATCTTCATTTTCTTTATAATTATTCTATTTTTCAATTAATTTGGAACAGTATTCCCTAAATTTTATGATTCCTTCACAGTAAAGTTCTTTTTGATGTGTTGCATTGAGTTTTGGTGTTTAGCTG
>Ga0209737_10004075_pt1 | contig 10274 bp, 7 predicted proteins | sample TergutCu122P3_FD_187284 | JGI IMG/M metagenome (GOLD analysis project Ga0209737, IMG submission 187284) | Cubitermes ugandensis P3 segment gut microbial communities from Kakamega Forest, Kenya - Cu122 P3 (SPAdes) (version 2) | ecosystem: Host-associated > Arthropoda: Insects > Digestive system >...
GGCATCATGTGGTCCATGAATATTATGTCATATGTTAAACCGCCCTTGATTTTGTCAATCGCCTCAAAACCGCTCTTAGCCGTACTGATTTGTAATTTATACGGAGCGAGCAAACCTTGAGTGACATACAGATTTGTATCAACATCATCTACAATAAGCACCTTACCGTAAGGCATTGTTTCGCGCACAGTGCTTCTCCGCTCTCCCGCGTTCACATATTTGAAAGCCTTTAAGCTTTCAACCACTTCAAGACCAATGGGTTCACATTTTACCTGTTGCTGATTTATCGTTACAGTAAAAACACTTCCCTTGCCATATTCGCTGCTGACCGAAATAGTACCATCCATCAAGTCCACTAGCTTTTTAACGATGCTCAGACCGATACCTGTGCCTTCGGTATAACGGTTAGTCTCAATATTAAAACGTGCATAATCCGAAAACAGTCTTGAAATATCATCTTCTCTCAGACCCTGTCCCGTGTCTTCAACGATGAGTTGAAGTGACATATCCTCTGTAGGGACGACCGCCCCGGTCGTCCGCAGATGACAGGGGGCGACCATCCCTACAGTCAATTTTATATATCCCGTATCAGTGTATTTTATCGCATTGGAAAGCAGATTGTTTAATATCTGTTTAATACGTAAATCGTCACCAATAAGCTCTGACGGCAGATTTTCATCAACATCAAGTCTAAACGTGATTTGATTTTTGTTTATACGCACTGTGTTAAGCTGAATTGTGTCATTTATGAGATTTGCCACATTATACTTAACAGGTATAATCTCCATTTTTCCGGTTTCGACCTTGGATAAATCCAATAAGTCGTTGATTATTCCAAGCAGAATTGTCCCAGAGTTAAATATTTTATCATATGCCTCAAGATTTTCCGCCGTTTGATTCTCCTGTCCTAATTGCACCTGAGAAATACCGATGATCGCATTCATCGGAGTACGTATTTCATGTGACATAGTTGCAAGAAACTGTGATTTTGCGTTATTTGCACGAATCGTTTCTTCCTGCAGTCTTTTCAGTTCAGTGATATTTTCCACCTCAAAATAACGGGCAATACCCAGTTCATCACTCGGAACCGAATTTAATAAAAACCAGTATCGCTCACCGTTTATTTCTGTACTAAACTCCTCGGAAACTATACCCTTACGACGGAACAACTCATTGAAATACACCTTCAAATCAGCGGTCGGAAATAAATCTGCAAGTGGCAGGTCAGTGGCATATTCACGCTTTCCGATATTGAAGAAATCTGTTAAGCTTCGACTGGCATATTCGATCCTCGCCTGATCATTTACGAAAACCTTTAAACTGCCCGAGTTTTCAAGGACATTTTCAAATAAATAACCAATGTCTTGATACTTATTCATCGCACCGAGTGAATATTTGCTGAATATAACAAAGAAAAGATAAGCAACAACAACCCCGATAAAGAAAAACACTTCATCTATTGTACTTCGGTCAAAATAGGAAGAGTTTATATTGACCCTTAGTACAAACAGAAAAAATGCAAGGACAGCCGTATTCAGAAACATTGAATAAACCACACCGCGAAAACTTCTGTATGGAACACAAGCAAGCATTGTACCTATGGCATACATGAATATTAACGTATCACCGTCGACATACCAGACATACAACAACTCAATAGTCAGTAAGACAAATGGAATCAATACAGCCATAGCCGTTCTTGAGATCTCAAGGTTTGTAAGGGTAAAGGCAATAATGATCAGTGCAATTCCGAATACAGTCCGGGGCAGCCATAGAGTCATTTCATATAACGCAATATAAGCCATCAGCTTTAATATAACATATAGAACAACCGTTATTCGTATCGGTATTTTAGCAGTATTGAAAACTTCAATATCCCGTTTATTTGTTTTATGCATTTCGTAACCCCTCTTTCGGGTTATTGAATATTTTCGGAAGCTTGGTTAAATCAATTTCACCGGGAACAGCAAATTGTACCGCTCCCGGAACGACTTCATACTCACCAGACATTGTATAAAGGGACTCGCCATCTATAGATACAAAAATCGTTTCATCTGATGATATAGTAAATTTTCGTCCTGTGTAATGAGTACATAAGTCCGGTAGTTTTTGATAATTACCGTAAGCATAAGTAAGCATACTCCTTAACAATCTTGTTCTTGAGCATTTCTTGAATAAATAAATATCCAATACACCGTCATCAGGATGAGCATCAACTGCGGGGTACATTCCTATCGAGTAGCATGGAACATTAGCAATCAATATACTCGTATATTCACCATCAATATCTTTGTTATCAATAGAAATGTTATATCTCTGTCCGTAATTTCCTCCCAGAATGGTACCGGCAGCACCAAGCAGAAAACCTATATCCATCGGTACCCCCCTGCTTATGATCTTATAACCTAAAACACTGGCTCTGGCTTCAAGTCCCAGAATGGCATTACACACTCCGTAATGATTTCCGTTTGTAATTACATCCATCGGTATTGTTGTGCTGAACACCTGTGCTTTTAAAGAATAAAACATCTTCTTGTAGTCCGGATCGAAGTATCTCAGAAAAACATTTCCTTTGCCATAAGGATAAGAGGCAATTTCAACATTTTTTAAGCCGACAACTCCGCTGACGACTTCAAAAAACGTACCTGTCCCGCCGAGTGAATGTACACGAATAATATCGTTGTTGTTTTGTTCATCTCTCTTACTGATGTATTTTCGTATATATGATACAGCATCACGGCTCCACTTTGTGACAAAGATTTCATACTCGATACCGGGATAATCCTTGAAGAATGTGTCAATATTCTTTTTTATCGTATTTACTCTTCTTTTTACACGATATGCAACAGGGTTAATAATAAATAAATGTTTCAATTGTTCTTCCTCAAGAGCTTTCTGACTTTCTCTTTTAACAGTTGTTCGTCTACTGGTTTTGACAGAAAGTCAACGATACCTGCATTTTTTATTATATTGTTATCATCAGTTATGGCTGATGATGATAAGAAAATAATCGGAGTTTCGGCATGCTCTTTAAAGCTTCGAATAACCGGTATCAGGTCTAACCCGCTGATTACAGGCATCATACAATCCAAAATAAATAAATCCGGCGTCATTCTCTGCAATAATGTCTCCACTTTTTCAGGTTTAGTTAATGTAAGTACTTCATAACTGTTTTTAAGCATTGCATTTATCGCTGTTAAAATACTGGGTGCGTCATCAACAGCTAATATTTTCGGCTTTTTAAGCATTTCCATGCCGGGAAAGTCTTTAATATTTTCATTATCCGTTGATGCATCCGGTAAATCCAACTCCGGTAATGCTGCTTCTATATTGTTTACTAATTCTTGTACTGTCTTGATTAGTGCTTGATTATTTCCCTCAATATAAATCACATCATTTGTCTTGGCAGCATTCTCCAGCTTTTTCGCTGCTTCACCAATCTCAAATGCAAAGATATCATAACTGGCACCCTTGATGCTGTGAACGGTAATGCAGTAATCCCGGAGCTTCTCCGGTGTGAAATTATTGATCTTATCCAGTAAAAGCTTCATATTGGCTGTGTATGACTTCAATATTTCTAATAATGAAGCAGGGTCGGTCTTAAATCTTTCTAAACTCTTTTGAATATCCATGCCATCAATATGTTTACCTGCGAGCAGCTTGTGATAAAAATCCGCATAAGTGCTTTGCGGGATATAGGTAATGTATATTGAACCTGTTTTAAACTCACTATGGGCAAATATATCTCCATTTAACCGTTTGATTAAATCCGATATGCTGCCATTTTTAAATGCTGTCAGTTCATCTTCGCTCATGCCAATACCGGTATCTCTTATACTTATGACAAGAGTACCGGAATTATAGTCATTTTTATAGTCAAATGTCAGTGTGATTTTGCCTTTGTTTGTAAGCTTATATGCAATACTGAGCAGTGTATTGATTATTTGCTTAATGATAGTTTCATCGCCGGCAAATTTTGGCGGAATACCATTACTTAATACAATATCAAACTCGATATTTTTATTTTCTTTATACCTTTGTGCCAGTTCTGTTGAAAAGGATATAAGGTCATTTATTTGATAGATATTTACTGTATTTTTCATAATTCTTATTTTACTACTCTACGAACATAAAGTAAACACATATCAAGTTTTACTTTTTCAGTCTGATAACATTCCAGCTTGTTGGTTTTAGATTTACCTTGAGAACACCGTTGCTTAACTCGCCGAGAGGGACTGTTTTTGGTGCTACATTTTCGTTATTTGCATTATTGCACATCTGTAGGTCTTCGTGTTTTAATTCAATGTGCTCAATAAATCTATAGTCTTTGAAATCCCGCACATCACAGGTAAGCGGAATTATATCATTCTGGTCGCGGTTAACGGCGAAAATAACAAGCTGAGAATGTTCACTGTTCCAAACTGCGATGGACTGAACATCATTAACATCACTAAAATCTTTAGTGTCGTGTTTTGTTGAAGTAAGTACCGGTGTTAATGCAATACCCCTGCCATATTTTGATACATGCTGGAACGGAAAAAAGATTGTCTGACGCCAAACTTTACCATCTTCTTCAGTCATTATTGGCGCGATAACGTTTACCAATTGTGCCATACATGCCATCCGGACACGATTTGAATGCTTTAATAAAGTCATTAGCATAAGACCGACCACCAGAGCATCTTCAAAGGTATAATTATCTTCGAGTAATGAAGGTGCGATCTGCCAGGGTTTGTTTTTCATTTTATCATCATCAGACTTATTACTGTGATACCATACATTCCACTCGTCAAAGCTTAACATCAACGTTTTTTTACTGCGTTTTTTTGCCTTGATATAATCACAGACTGATGAAACTGTTTTAATATAATTATCCATGTCCTCTGAGCTTGCCAAAAAGTTTTGGCTGTTATTTTCTCTATTCCCGTAATATGTGTGCAGTGAAACATAGTCAACCTGATCATAAGTGAGATCCAGTATCTCAGCTTCCCAGGATGGAAATGTGGACATAAATGTTCCGGAACTGCCGCAAGCTACAAGCTCGATTGTGGGATCCACCTGACGCATAGCCTTTGCGGTTTCAGATGCAAGCCTGCCATATTCATTAGCAGTTTTATGACCGATCTGCCATGGTCCGTCCATTTCATTTCCAAGACACCAAACCTTAACATTATGCGGTTCTTTTACACCATTTTTTATACGCATATCTGAAAACCTTGAACCACTTTTATGATTGCAATACTCAATTAAATTCCTCGCATCAGAAATACCCCGTGTTCCCAGATTAACAGCTATCATAGGTTCGGCATTTACCAGCCGGCACCACTTAACAAATTCATCTGTGCCTATCTCATTAGTCTCTGTGGTACGCCATGCAAGATCAAGACGTTTCGGTCTTTCGGAAACAGGACCTACACCATCCTCCCAATAGTAGTTTGAAACAAAGTTACCACCGGGGTAACGTATGATAGGTATTTGAAGCTCTTTAACAAGCTTAATGACATCTTTTCTGAAACCAAACTCATCAGCAGAAGCATGATTTGGTTGATAAATTCCGCCATAAACACAGCGACCTAAATGCTCGACAAAATTACCATAAATACGCCTGTCTATTTCCGCGATTTGAAAATCTCTGCTTATTACCATTTTTGCTTTTTTCATACGATTTGCTCCTTAAATAAATAATACACTAACGACGATGATAACTACGATACATTTACTGTTATCCGGACATTTTTATCAAATGTTACTGTTACCGGAGTTTCAGTCCAGGTGATCAAAACTGTTCCGGTTTTTACAGATACAGTCGCCGGTTTGCCTGTAAACTCATTGCTGACACCAATAGGGTTATTATCAGTCATAGTGTAATTATTGAGCGGATATTTTAACCCGTTTAATGTCACACCTTTAGCTGCTTCTCCGATAGTAAACACTGATATAATGCCTGTCGCTCCGGCTGCAAAGCTAAGTGATTCATTTGTGATAGCGGTAATGCATATGTCTTTTCCGAGTAATATACCATACGCATTATTTTTTTTTATTTCTTTTAGCAGTTGTATATTAGCGATTGTATGATCCAGTCTTCCACCGGTTCCACCGTCAATAATAAAGATATTACAACCTTGTTCCAGCCCGTGTTTAATCGCAAGCGACATATCTGTTTCATTTTTTTCGGCAGGAACTGTGATAACGTTTTTTTGTTTTGGTATTTCACCCAACGAGTCAAAGTCCCCGACTATAAGGTCCGGTTTTATTTCGTTTGCTTCAAGTGATTTATACCCTGCATCGGCTGCAATGATATATGTGTCGCTTTCAGGCACAAAGCGACCACTATACTCCCCCGCCCCCACAATAAAACAAATCTTCATCTATCTGACATACCATCTTTCATCTGATTACAATTTATTGTACCATATTACACGGTCTTTCGTATAGATTATTTATTCAACATAGAGTATAATGAATTACCGAAATGTTACTATTCACCCCCAATGTCATTATTGTAGGGGACGCGCCCCTGCGCGTCCCGATAGATAAAACCGCAATATAAGGTGAAAAATGCTTATAGACAAATTAAAAAAATATGCCGAAAATAACATATATCCAATGCATATGCCCGGACATAAGAGAAACACAAAACTTCTTTCTCCCTGTTTCCCGTATAATCTTGATATTTCGGAAATTCACGGATTTGATGATTTGCGTTTTTCAAATGCGGAACTGGGAGAAACCGCGGAACTTGCCGCAAAGCTATACGGCAGCAAAAAAGCATATCTACTCATTAACGGCTCAACCGCCGGAATACTCGCCGCAATCGGCGCGCATACAAAGCGGGGCGATAAAATTCTATTTACCAAAAGCTGTCATCGCAGTGTGCATAACGCAGTAAGCTTATTCGGATTAAGCGCCGTTTATATTACTCCCCGGATTGATGAAGCCTCAAATGTTGAGTGCAGCATTACAACTGAAATGATTGAAACAGCATTCGATAAAAATCCCGATATCAAACTTGTTGTTATCACTTCCCCATCTTATGAAGGAGTTATCAGCGATATAAACTCAATTTCCGCCATAGCACACAGGTATGGCACAATAGTTTTAGTCGACAGCGCACACGGAGCGCACCTCGGCTTTTCCGGCGGGTTCCCCGATAGTGCCGCCCGAAGCGGAGCCGATGTTGTTGTTATGAGCTTGCACAAGACATTGCCTGCACTCACTCAATGCTCGCTTCTGCATGTATGCAGTGACAGGGCTGATATAGACGAAATATATCGAATGCTGTTTATATTACAAACCAGCAGCCCCTCATATATACTTATGGCTTCGATTGATTATTGCTTGCGCTTGCTGGATTCAGACAGGGATAAATTATTCAAGGAATACGGGTTGATGTTATCGAGGTTTTATAATGAAGTCAGAAACTTAAAGCATCTCTATGTAATTGATCCGCAAAATGAAGATTTCAAGAAAAAACACCCCGGCTTCTTCGCATTTGATCCCGGCAAAATCGTTATAGCCACAAAAAACGCTTCACTTGAAAAAGAATCACTCGCCGGTATTCTAAGAAACGAATATAAAATCGAACTCGAAGCAACACATCCAAAACACGCAATAGCCATGACAAGCATCTGTGACACAAAAAAAGGATTTGACCGCCTGGCAAAAGCGTTAAAGAAAATAGACAGTGTGTATTAATATGAAAGAATTTACAATATCAAAAAATGATTCGGAACAACGACTTGATAGGTTTGTCGGTAAGGTTGTCCCAAGCCTGCCATCATCATTGGCACAAAAGCATATACGCCTAAAAAACATAAAAGTAAATAACAAAGGCTCAAAACGCGATTATAGACTCAGCACCGGTGATACAGTACAAATGTATATCAGCGATAAGTTTTTGGAAGCAGCACATGTAAAGCGGGCTTCACCCGGAATCTCAGGAGTAACACCGGATTTAGACATAATCTACGAAGATGAAAACATACTGCTTATTAACAAACCAACCGGAATACTGTGTTATGACACACGTAATATAGTCAAAAATACATTGATCAATAAGATACAAGCATATATATCGCAAAAAGATAAGTGGCAGCCAAAGGGCGAAAACACCTTCTCCCCCGCATTATGTAATCGAATCGACCGCAACACATCAGGAATCGTCATAGCAGCAAAAAACGCGGAAGCCCTGCGCATTATAAACGAAAAGCTCAAAAACAAAGAAATAGACAAGTATTACCTCGCGGTTGTTCATGGCATCCCGGAACCGGACAAAGGTTTACTATCAGGCTATATCACAAAAGACGGAAAACGGAATATTGCAAAAGTATCAAAAACAGAGCTCCCCGGTTCCAAATACGCAGAAACCGGATATCAAACATTAAAAGTATCTGATAACAATTCAAAACCACCCATAACCCTGCTTGAATGTCAACTCATAACAGGACGCACGCACCAAATCCGCGCGCAATTAGCCGACATAGGACATCCGCTGCTCGGCGACATAAAATACGGCGGCACAAAAATAAACGAGCCCTATAACGAGACTCATCAAGCTTTGTGTTCTTATAAAATTATATTCGCATTTAAGACAGACGCAGGTTTGCTTAATTATCTTAACGGGAAATCGTTTGAGATAAAAAATGAGGCCCGTGTCTTTCGGTGCCCTACCCCCGCTCTTGCAGAAGTTTAACCGATTCTACTAAGCCCCTTATATGCAATTGTTTCTGTCAACTTATAACCTCCTATCTCAATAGTCGCCTATCTTCACTTACGTTCCTAAGAAATTATTTGCTTCTACTTATGTTATCGTAAAAGAAAACAAAAACTTTACTGCATTAATTAATTATTTACAAATTTTCTCCATTTGTCCTGATAACATCACGATACCAGTACGCTGAATCCTTTAAAATGCGTTCCTGAGTCTCAAAATCGCAGTAAATCATTCCAAAGCGTTCGTTTGCACCCTTATGCCACTCGAAATTATCTGTCACACACCAGTGAAAATACCCTCGAATATCCACACCATCATCAGCAGCATTACGCAACTCTTTTAGATAACGATGAAGAAAATCGATACGGTTGGGGTCATGCACCTTGCCGTCCAGAGACACAACATCATGACAGGACAAACCGTTTTCAGTCAGGTAAATAGGCAAACCGTAACGCTCATACAGAAAACGCGGACCCCAATAGAGCGATTTCGGTGTAATAGGCCATTTCACCGCAGTAATGGGGAATCCGGGCGCGCGGGGAACCCCTTCATAACCGCCCTTTCCATCAGAGCGGATTTCATGACCGTTATATATGTTTTGCCCCAATGCGTCAATCGGCTGACTGATGATCTTCATATCATCCGTGCCGATCTTAGGCATATGCTCTCCATATAGATCCCACAGCTCCTTTGGATATTCACCCATAAATATCGGGTCACTAAAAAGACTTGTGCTCCAAAACAGTTTATCAGGCAGAGTATCAAAATAAGCCATACGCGCGGCTTCAATATCCTCCTGACTATCAGTAGACGGATAATGCGCGCCACCGGTCGGGGCTATTTGAATCTCCGCACCGGGTATGGCAGCTCTTATCGCCTGCACGGCACGGCCATGACCGAGCAGTACATTATGCGTCATCAACAATGTATCCCAAATCGGGAAGTGGATACCGGGCGCATGTTCGGTAGTATGATAGCAAATACCGATAAAGCACTGAGGCTCATTCAAAGTGCTGACATGCTTTACCCTGTCACCTAAACGCCGTGATACGATATCTACATAATCGGCAAACCACTTCGGACTGTCCGGATTCATCCAGCCACCCCTGCGAAACAGCTCATACGGGTAGTCCCAATGGAACATCGTAACAAAAGGCGTGATTTTCGCTTCAAGTAAGCAATTAACCAGACGGTCATAGAAATCCAGACCCTTTTCATTTACAGCACCTAAACCATCAGGCAGGATACGGGGCCATGAGATCGAGAAGCGGTAAGCCATGTATTCAATTTCTCTCATCAGCTCTACATCTTTTTGATAAAGATTATAATGATCACAGGCAATATCACCACTCCAGCCATCCTCAATACGGCCTTTCTGTTTTGTGAACATATCCCAAACCGACATACCTTTGCCGTCTTCATATGCCGCGCCTTCGATCTGATAGGATGAAGATGCCCCACCCCAGAAAAAATCTTTTCTAAATCCCATCAGCATTCCTCCCCGGCGGCAGCCTTATCCAATAGTACAGTCACGTCCGGATGAAGCAGCAGTAAACAAGCC
>Ga0209737_10004076_pt1 | contig 10272 bp, 12 predicted proteins | sample TergutCu122P3_FD_187284 | JGI IMG/M metagenome (GOLD analysis project Ga0209737, IMG submission 187284) | Cubitermes ugandensis P3 segment gut microbial communities from Kakamega Forest, Kenya - Cu122 P3 (SPAdes) (version 2) | ecosystem: Host-associated > Arthropoda: Insects > Digestive system...
TGGATTGTGCGAGAGAGCTGAATAGAGGAAGATGCGCTGACATGTGGGTGTCCCCACAAGGTTATTCACTGTGGAAACCAACTACTATTCAAACTTCACTGGTTATCTACATTTTGCAAGAGCCTATGCTTTTTATGTCCTGTTTATTGACATACAGGTTTCAATGCCAACTACTGTTTCACACAGACACTACCATTCATAATGTGTTGCCTTATTTGCATTCCAAGCATTCATATTTTGCACTGTTGCACTCCCAGGATTTTTTTGATCACACTCCCACACTACTTGTTATGTTATCATGTTTCATTCCTTTTGTTGTAACTCAATCCTGTAAGACAGCAATGTTGGCTTGCCAGCTGTGTACATATAAACGACAATTGAACAGCAATCATGGAGGAACACTTATCATACAAGAAACAAAACAGAAAAACACTTACCAATAGTTAGTGAGAGTGTGACAAGAACAACCAGTAAGTACAAGTACCAAACATGTGCATAAGGAGTGCAAGGAAGGTAACAAATGCTTAATTCTGCTGAGCTGTTTTCAGGAAATACTGATCTATTATGATAAAGTCATTTACCTACCTTACCGAACTTACAGTCTGTGAGTAGGCAATGTCAGATTAATTTTGTACGTTCCAATTCAAGCAGCATATTTGACATATTTCCTTCCTCGCACCTCTGCAAATTGCTACAATTTTGGCATGGTTACAGTTGTTACCTGGCTTTATAGCGATCTGTTTGACAGAAACCTCAATTTGCATTTCTGGTACCTTTTGATCTTATTCCTACCCAATGAACTCTGGTTTTCCACAGGGATTGACTCATACTATAGGAACCTTCCTGTGTAATACCATTTTTGAATATTTTTGCAGTTCCCTGAAGCAGCATAAATCATGGTTTGATGAAGATTATTTAGGTTTTTTAGATCAAAGGAAGCAGGCTAAAATGCAGCTAGCAGACATTTCAGGAACAAAAAGAAGGAATATCTGAAAGCTAAAATTGAAGAACTTGAAACTAACAGTAAGAAAAAATAAGGGACTTGTATAGGGTTACCAGCCTAGAACTAATATAGTAAAGGATGATAAGGGTGATTTGTTTGCAGACTCCCACAGCATTTTGGCTAGGTGGCGGAAACACTTCTCTCAATTGTTCAACATACTTGGGGTTAATGATGTTATGCAGAGAGAAATACATACAGCAGAACCACTAGTGTATGAGCCAAGTACCTCTGAGGTTGAGTTGGCTATTGAAAAGCTAAAAAGTAAAAAATCACTAGGTATTGATCAAATCCCAGGAGAATTAAGGCAGGGGGTAGAACAATTCGCTATGAAATCCATAAATTTATTATTTCTATTTGGAATGAGAAGGAATCACTGAGGAATGGAAGGAGTCAATCATTGTACCAACCTATAAGAAGGGCGATAAAACAGATTGTAGTAATTATAGGGGCATATCAATTTTGCCAACTATGTACGAAATTTTATCCAACATCCTGCTGTCAAGGTTAACTCCATATGCAGAGGAAATTATTGGGGATCATCAATGCTGATTTCGACACAGCAGGTCAACTACTGATCATATATTCTGCATTCATCAAATACTTGAGAAAAAATGGGAATACAACAAAGCATTGCATCAGCTCTTTATAGACTTCAAGGAAGCTTATGATTCAGTTAGGTGGGAGGTCTTGTATAATATTCTCATTGAGTTTGGTATTCCCTTGAAACTGGTAAGGCTAATAAAAATGCGTCTGACACTTTTCCTATTAGGAATGGTTTGAAACAAGGAGATGCTCTATTGCCATTACTTTTCAACTTTGCTTTAAAGTATGCCATTAGGAAGGTTCAGGCAAACCAGGATGGCTTAAAATTAAATGGTACACGTTGGCTTCTGGTTTATTATGATAATATTATTATACTGGGAGGAAGCGTACATACTATACAGAAAACGCAGTTTTGGTAGTGGCTGGTAGGGAGAATGGACTAGAAGTAAATGCTGATAAAGCTAAGTACCTGGTCATGTCTCAAGATCAGGATGCAGGACGAAGTCACAGTATAAAGATTCATAATTCCTTTGAGAGGGTGGAAGAGTTCAAATATTTGGGAACAACCGTAACACATCAAAATTCTATTCAGGAAGAAATTAAGAGCAGACTGAAGTAAGGGAATGCCTCGTATCAATTGGTGCAGAATCTTTCATCTTCCAGGTAGCTATCCAAAAATTTAAAGATTAAGATACACACAACTATAATATTGCCTATGGTTTCTTATGGGTGTGAAACTTGGTTGCCCACATTGAGGATGAAACATAGGCTGAGGTTGTCTGAGGGGAATATTTGGGCCTAAGATTTACGAGGTAACATGGGAGTGGAGAAAACTACATAATGGGGAGCTAATGATCTGTACTCCTCACCCAATATTGTTCGGGTGATAAAATCGAGAAGAATGAGATGGGCGGGGCATGTAGTGCGTATGGAGGAGAGTGGAGGCGTATACAGGTTTTGGTGGGGAAACCTGAGGGAAAGAGACCATTAGGGAGACCCAGCATAGATGGGAGGATAATATTAAGGTGAATCTTCAGGAAGTAGAATGTGGGGGTATGGACTGGATCAAGCTGGCTCAGGATAGGGACAGGTGGCTGGCACTTGTGAATGTGGTAATGAACCTTTGGAGTCCATAAGAAGTGGGGAATTTCTTGACTAAACTAAAACCAGTTAGCTTCTCAAGGACTCTGCCCTGTGGAGTAAGCAAGTAAGTTAGTATTTGCAGTTATAACTACAAAGCAGAAGATTCTAGACCTTAAGATGCTGTTACTCCGCTACACTAACTTAAGATGTTGTTAATAAGTTATGACACTTACATGACCTCTCATTTTGATTGGAACTGTTGTGAAGTGACTACTGTTAATTACTATGTATTATAGTTACTATGTACTGTTGTTAATTACTATGTATTATAGCTGCTATGTACTATAATTATTTTGAAACATTTAAAAACTGTACTTTAGCCTAATTTTTATAACTGCAACTATGACAATTTCCACATCCTTGGTTTTAACCTGTATATGGATATACGGAAAATAAAGTGAATGAATGAATGAGTTCCCACTGCCTCTGGATTGATGATGACCTGTATATCTGTATTCAGAGTGCTGTAGACTGGACATTTTTGTCGAATGACACTGAAGTGTGCAGAAGTGGTTTGTGAATAATGGCATGAAACTCAGTACACATAAATTATGTTTATATCATTTATTCCTAAAACTAACAGTATAAACTTCAATTACAAGTTAGGTAGTACTTTTATTGTTCAAAGTGTGTTGACGATCTTGAGTACTTATGGTAATGGAATATTACATTTGTTTTTTAAATTCACTTCCACATTTTATTCCTAAGCAATTATTTACTAACATTTCAATTACAAACATCACAAATATATATTATCAGAGCAAACTCATTATACAGTCACTTTACAGCTAAAGACAAATTCATAAAAGCAAGTCATAATTGACCACCTACGAATACAGACCCAAAGTCATGTGTGGTTGGCACAGGTGCATTTTCTTCATTTTCCTAACTATGCTCTCTTCAGGGCTATTATGCAAGCTTCTGTGCTCAGTAATTCACATTGCATTACCATATTCCACATGATCTTCAAAACTGCATTTGGAGGTTAAACATTATTGCAACATGTCTATGATATGCTATACTTAGTGAAAAACAAACAAAAAACAAAAATCATGGAATGGGAAATTATGTCAGTATGTTGCATGCAAGCATTGTGTGTAAGTGAAGTAGACTGAAGTCGATTATTGAATACAATATATTTCAGCCATAAAGAAATGAGTAGTGATAATAAAACTTTTAAATGTATTAAATGGAACATTTTTGTATATGAGCTGGCAAAAGTACACTTCTAAAGCAAGAAAAGTTTTTAAAATGAGAATTTTATATGCACAAACCTTGATACTAGTGTTATGGGAGTTGTGGCAGGAGTTGGAAAAATCTAATTTCTTGCATGGAAAACCTTTGTATCTGGGAAATGCAATACCCATTTGGCACCAATTTTTAGTCTGTCATACCTTATTATTCATATGTTGTAACGTCTCTCACCGATGGCATATTAAGTGTTTCATCAAAATTATAAACATCACATTACACTGAGATTTGTCTGACTTTCTGCTAAACTGTAGTCAACATGGGCTTAGGAAGCTGTGGAGATTTACACATTATAGCACAGCATAAAAATCAAGGCACAATGCACAATTATTAATGGCTTTACATGTACACGTCACTCTAAAAATCTATGTTAGAACCTCAAATCTCACACTATGATCATTTTTCCATTAGTTGCACTGTCCCTTCTTTCTAGTCTCCTGTGATCACTTCAGTATGACATAATGCATTTATTTCCACTGTAAACCTTCCTTTCTGTTTCCCATAAAAAAAAGCCACTTGTTGATCCATCCTGTTCAATTGCTAAGTGCAATGTCTTCCAATTTTTCACGTAACATTATTCTTTTAACTTGTCATACTATCTGCTTGTTTTACTCTTTTAGATAACACGTACCAGAATTATTTCTTTCTATCAGTTTAGTTACCCCACAACTTTCGAAAGATCCTCAGTCTCATTGCAGAAATTAAATAACAGCTTTTTGTTTGAGAATAATGTTTGCAGGCAAATTTGGATGAGTGTTTCATGCACTTGAAAGTGATACCACTTAACGCTATCACCATTAAAATGCTGACCTAAAATGGCAGTATTATATTGATGTAGACAAAATCAGGAGTTACACTAACAAATCTTATGGTATTAGAGATAGTGGCCTATGTAAATGATAAGAAAATTGGTTTGAAAGAATGGATTTGTAGAAAATTCTATCAGTATGAAATGCCAAATGCTTTTCCAGTTTAAGAAAGTCCAACATTTTTAAAATGATGTGAGAAAATTCTCTATCAAATTACTAATCAGTATAAACAGTTCAATTTTTGATGTTTCACTCCTTTCTTCTCAGTTGAGAGAGCATGATGAACAAAAAACCAGAATGATGCTGATTGTAATACCAGATGGCCAACTTCTCAGAACTGAAGTCTATTTACTCAAACTAGGCTCACAAATAAGAGCATGTAGCTCTTCACACATAACTTTTTACTGGTAAAACACATTGATAAAAAATATTTTTCTTCCATTGGCACCTTCATGTTTAGATGTTGCTATGAATACACTTCTGGAAACTCCTATGGCCAATCCAGCAAATTCAGTTTTAAACATTAGATTTGAAACAAATACTCGTTCTCCAGCAAGCATTGTGTTTGGACAGGGTTTTCAAGCCATGTAGCTGTTACTTATTATTGATATTTATAGAGCAGTAAGCAAAAATAAATACATACTTTAATTTGCTTTTATTTATCTCCTTCAGATTGGAAGATATGTTTCTTCTGAATGTAGTTTTTAGGCATTCTAACATCAATATCTCATCTTCCACGATTCCTTTAATTTTATGGATCAGGGGATATAACAAACAAAAAACATTTGTTCAGTTCCAGTTCTGGCTCAACAACAGAAGACAACATTTTCTCATAAATTTTGTGCACAGTGCATCAAATATTGAAAACTGAATATGTGCAAAAGGACAAAAATTTTCACATAATTTTGAGCATCCTGCAACTCACATTGAAAATTCAACGTGGTCATTGTCACTGAACATACAGGAAAATATAAAATTCAACGTGGTCATTGTCACTGAACATACAGGAAAATATAAAATCTTCTCCCTTGCCAATTTTCTTTCTGAACTGTTGTTTACAAGATGCAAAACATAGAATGTCAACAAAACAGACCTACTAACATTTGAGAATTGATATACATAGTTTTCTTCATTAAACATAAAAAAAATATGACACATACTGTTTTAAAATAGTTTCAAAGTGCTGACTCAACACAGTGGCTTTCAAAGTCCAAAATAAACAACACATTAATCTAGCAGATATGTAAATAAATAGCTCACTTGCCAATTAGTCAGCACTAACTTCACAACATTAAAACTGTCATTATTTCCAGTCATTTCAGAATTTATTAGTTGTACCAAATATATTCCATGGGTAATGTAGTATATCACTTGGGCAGACATTATCCAAGCAACAGTATTCCAGCCTCCAAAATTCATAACTTTTGCCACCCTTGCACACAAGCCACACGAAATTCCATGTAGTAACAAAACAGTTTACTTGTTCCTGTGCTCTATAAGTGCAGCTGCTGTTATATGACTGCCTTACTTCATGTAAAAGGGTTAAAAACACCAATTTTGTGACACTGCATTTGGAAGCTCCTGGGCACAAATATACTCATATTTTCAAATCTTCATTGTAATGATGTTTCAACAACACTTACTCCCATTTTCAAATTACTTTTGTACCTTCTCTTAATTTGAGATACCAAATACAGAATGCAAGACAAACTCCCATATAAATTACACCTTCCAAATAAAGACGGATTTCTCTGAATCCAAGGTAACCCCCCAAATAAAATGTCTCTTGAGAAAAATGTTACTTGATTTTACCATCACATCCTGGTCACTCTCATTCCACAAAACATCATCAGTGCCATCAAATGTATTAAATATGCTGCATTCTTAAGCCCACTTCCCAGTCACTTGAGGTGAGATAAGCTGCCATGCCATATGGATCCATTGACAAAGATGAGTCACGTACAGTTTCTCCATTCTTCTAGCTAGGGTCTAAGCAAGTTGCCCTTCCATAAGCCACTGACTATACAGTTATTTAGGCTGCTCTTTGAATGACCTGTTAACTACATCTAATCACTTGCCACAGTACAGTCATCCCTTCTGGTATTATCACCAGCCATGTGTTTATTTACTTGATGGTAATCTATATTCCTGATGTTTACATGCTCCCTAAATGCATCCAACATCAACAAGCACCATTGGTCATCTGTCTCACACTACTGTCAACCAATCCTTAGTCCATTCATCTGTCATACAACTTCTAGATTGCTATTATCAGACAATAATTCCCTTATGCAATAGCTCCTTAGGCACTGTTTTGTGATTTAGAATCACATCACGTATGATAGTAACAAGCTACCATCTGCCAATACTGCATCTTTTCATTACCTGATGTCTCATCACCATATAATTTTCACTGACATAGTTGATAGTATAATCTGACAGTATATTGAGGTTAAATGGGTTTTCACTGACACCTCCTATGTGGCTTGCGAAGTAATAATTAATTTTGCGAAGTCCAATCACATGTTCTTGAAAAGCAACAAGCTTCTTCACCGATCAGTACAGCAGTAGATGTAATTTGACTATTTCATGTATTAGCTGTATGAAATTGACACAAAAACATTTTTTTCAGGAAACATTTTATTGAGGGAGGGGGAGGGGAGGATAATCATGGATTCTGAGAAATATATCTTTCCTCAGAAAGCGTGATTTATTTGGGAGATTGTTGTATATTGTGGTAAATATGATATCTCAAATTGAAAGGTACAAATGTGATTACAAGAGTGATGGATGTCAGTGTTGTAGAAATGTCATTACAATGCAGAGTTTTGAAAATAAAGAGTAGGTTTGTGCCCAGAATCTTCCAAATACAATGTCAGATAAATGGTCTCTTTAACCCTTTTATGTTGGGAAAGGCAGTCATATCATAACATGAGTCATATTTATAGAGCACAGGAATGAGTTAACTTTGCTGTTATTACTGTATAAAATTCCATGTGGCTTTTGTGCAAGCATCTGAAAAGGTGACAAAAAAGTATGAATTTTGGAGGCTGCAAAATTCAAAATTGTAGCTCAGATAATTTAAGATCAAATGATATACTATGTTACCCAGGAATCCGGATTTTAATGCAACAACTTAGTCAGTTCATCCTTCAAGATAAATGTATGATTGTGCACCACAGAGCAGACATAAACTGCTGGTCAGCGACAGACAACCACCTTGTTCTGCAGTATTCAGTTCCACGTTTATAAAGATTCTTCCGTACACATTAATTGTGAAGCAAGAACATCTTTTAAAATGCAACAGGATCAAGTCAATAATTTTATAGCTTCCCAATCTTCAGTTCATTCTTCTGTGAGCCATTTGCAAATCAAATCTCTTGTTAAGCCTTACTCCACGAATTACTGTCCTGGTCTCTTCACGCATTCTTCTGTAAGGGAAAATAAAATAATAAAACATAAAAAATTTGTTCTAATCCAATAAACAAAGTGTTTGGCACCATAATATCTCAGCCATTATAGTGATTAGGCTACAGGCTGGGTGACTGATGTGTTGGGATTCAATTCCTTGCACAGACAGGAGTGTTTCTCTTTACCCTAGCATCCAGACTGGTTATTGGATTCACCCAGCCTATCTAGTGAGCCATGGGGGCTTTTCCCAAGGTGATTAGGCAGCTGGGCTATTAACTTATCACTCACCTTAATTCAGTGCAAAGGTTAAGAATGGAACAGAGGTACACCTGTAGTCCCCAGCCAATCTTCATTATACAGTACAGTATTAAGAATCTTAATAACATAGGCTGAGCAGACGTTATACAGCATATTTTGCTTTAACATGGATTTCTGGTCCTACAGCTCTACTAGAGTGAAATCTCATTTTAATGAACACTTATTTACTTACTCCATGGAGCAGAGTCCTGCTTGAGAAGCTAACCGGTTCTCAGCTAGTCAAGAAATTCCTCGCATTTTGTGGAAGACAAAGGCCCATTACCACATTCACAAGTGCCCACCACCTGTCCCTATCCTGAAACAGCTCAATCCAGTCCATGGCCCTACATACCATTTCCTGAAATTCCATCCTAATATTATCCTCTCATCTACACCTGGGTCTTCCACGTGGTCTCCTTCCCTCAGGTTTCCCCACCAAAGCCCTGTATACACCTCTCCTCTCCACCATACATGCAACATGCCCTGCCCATCTCATTCAACCAGATTTGATCATCCAAAAAATATTGGGTGAGGAATATACATCATAAAGCTCCTCAATATACAATCTTCTCCACTCTCTTGTTACCTCGTCCCTCTTAGGCCCAAATATTCTCCTGAAAACCCTACTCTCTAACACCCACAGCCTATGTTCCTCCCTCAATGTGAGCAACCAAGTATCACACCCATACAGAACAACAGGCAAAATTATAGTTCTGTAAATCTTAATCTTTAAATTTTTAGACAGCAAACTGGAAGACAAAAGATTCTGCACTGAATGATAGCAAGCATTCCCTCACCTCAATCTGCTCTTAATTTCATCCCAAATAGAATTTGATATGTTAAGGTTGTTTCCAAATATTTGAACTGTTCCACCCTTTTAAAGGAACTACGAGTATTATGAATCTCTATACTGTGACTTCATCCTGCATCCTGACCTCAAGACATGACCATGTACATCATTTTATCAGCATTTACTTCGAGTCTAATCTCCTTCTAGCAACTTCTAAAGCTTCTGCTTTTTTTTATAGTGCGTAAGCTTCTGCCCAATATACTAACATCATCTGCAAAAACAAGAAGCTGATGTGTACCAATTAATTGCAAGCCACCCTGGTTTACCTGAACCCTCCAAATGGCATACTCTACAGCAAAGGTGGAAAGCAATGGCAATAAACCATCTCCTTATTTCAAACCATTCCTATCAGGAAACATGTCAGACAAATGCTTGCCTACCTGGACTCTGCTACAAGTTTCATTCAGACACATTTTTATTAGCCTTACCAGTTTCATGGAGATACAAAACTCAATGAGAATATTATACAAGACCTCCTACCTCACTGAGTCATAAGCTTTGTTGAAGTGTATTAAGAGCTGATGCAATGCATCATTGTATTCAAACCTGAAGACTAAATTAATTCATACAAAAGATGGCAAGCATTATTGCTGTAGGAACAAAGACCACTCTCATGGAAAGATACACTGCTCACAAAAAAATTAGATCAAATTTTGTCTTAAAAAAAAAAGATAAAATTATTTATTTCAAATTCAATAAATCTATTGATTACAAAGAAAGTGTTCAGTCCACTCTGGTATTTTGTTTCTGTTGAGAGGGAGGAAAGTGTAGTCAATCAACACAACTAGTTTAGAAAGATGTTATATTCTAATAATGAAACTACATGTTTCAGCCTATAATGGCCATCGTCAGGTTTCTACAATGATTAAGAAGAGTCTATATATATCTGTGTGAGGGTGTGCTGATGTAGAGATCTCTACATCAACACACCCTCACACAGATATATAGACTCTTCTTAATCGTTG
>Ga0209737_10004077_pt1 | contig 10271 bp, 5 predicted proteins | sample TergutCu122P3_FD_187284 | JGI IMG/M metagenome (GOLD analysis project Ga0209737, IMG submission 187284) | Cubitermes ugandensis P3 segment gut microbial communities from Kakamega Forest, Kenya - Cu122 P3 (SPAdes) (version 2) | ecosystem: Host-associated > Arthropoda: Insects > Digestive system >...
TTTTTGTCCTGAAGCCCCGATGCGCCGCACATTTGTTTTAGGATACCACGCCGCAAAAAATCTTTCCACACGATTGGGTTAATTTTTCGTGAACAAAAATCTTCGCCCCGCATTTTTTCCGCGTGTCCCGCCCCAGGGACCCGCTTTACCTGTCATCGCCCAGACTTTTCTTTTTGGCGCGCTCGTCATCCCGGCCTCCGTCAATTCCCAGCAGCATTTCGATGTTCTTCTTGGCGGACTGCAAATCAACGACATGGCGGCGCATCCCATTTCTTGCTTCGCGGCAGTCGTCCTTTTCCTGGGACAGCGCGGAATATTCCGCCTGCAGTTCCTTGATTGTCGGCAGCTTTTCAAAACCCAACGAATCAAAATAAGCCTTCGCTTCCTCAACGGCAGCGAGGGCCTTTTCATTTTCCAACCTAATTTTCGGGTCGCGCCCCGAGCGCAGGTATCGCGAATACACCTCCCTGCCCTTATCATACGCCCCCATATGCCGCTGCAGGGCATTCACCTCTTTCATGCGGGCATCGGCGGCGTCGATGCGTTTCTGCAGGGCATCGTAATCATTCTTGGCTTGATTGGCGGCCTGTGTCAGATCCGCCATGTCCGTGAGGTTGTTCGTCTGCAAAAACAAAAGCGTTTCGGCAGCCTGCTGCAAATTGAAACTTTTCGCCCACCGTTCATAGCCGGGGGAATTTTGAGCCTTGATGGAATTTTCGATGTCAATCAACGACTCTATCTTTCTATCATGGTCCACCCATATAAACAACAGCCCCGTCAATTCGTCGATTGTCGCTGCGCCCGCGTCCAGCGGCAGCTCCTTATCATCGCCCGCGGATGAATAATCATCTGATCTTTTTGCATCGGATTGAACTCCGGCGGCCATGTTTTCAGCGCTTGAATTGCAATCGTCACGCAATTCATTTTCTGCCCCAGCCTGCATTTCCGCGATTTTCTTTTTCAATGACTGTTCGTCGTACCCCTCGGGCAATCCGTTTTTGCCGGACTTGAACCTGAAAAAACGTTCCGCCCCGGGCGGCCTGACGGATACGGTTTGGCCGCGCCGCCTTATTGCGCAGCCGCTTTTTTCAAGCTGTTTCAAAAGGCCGCCGAAGTCTTTCGGCGGGCCGGCAGCCAATATCTCATCTATCAGCGCCGCGAGCCCATCTCTTTTTGTTGTTTTTTTGCAGCGGTTTCTTGCACCCTTGCCGAAACCCGGGTTCTCTATCACGTGCAAATCGTTCTCCGCGCTTATGCGGTCGGATATTTCCCGCACCCGCCTGAACGAAGCGATCTCGTTGCGGAACTTTTTGTCGCACCCCAGGTTCACCGCGTTTATCACTATATGGTTGTGCAGGTGCGGCCTGTCGTCGTGGGTGCAGACGATGAAGGAATGATCGCCTTCCGTCAACTCCATGGCCAGCCGGTGGCCCAGCCTGTTTGCCGAATCCGCGCCGGCGATCTCGCCCGGCACAAAAGACTGCCGGACATGGTAAACCAGTATCTCGCCCTCCACTTGGCCGCGCCCCGTGTTGAAAAGATATTCGTCGCGCGAGAGCATGAAATCCTCGGCTGCGATGTCGGGGTCGCACTCATATCCCGTCACGAATAAACCGCCGTTTGTCTTGCCGGGATTTTTGACGTAATCGATCGTAGCTTTCACTGTCTGCGCCGCGCCGGCCGCGCTTCGGTGGACGGGCATAATCCGGGTTGCCGCCATATAAACACCTCCTAAAAAAATATTTTTGAAAATTCGCAAATAACCGTTGACAAGCACCGACCATTTATGGTATAATGGCATTGTCGCGCAGGACAGGACAATCCCGCGAGCCGCCGGGCGGGCAAGGGGCGGGCAGGGCAAAACGCAAAAAGACATTGAACCGAGCTGAAAAAAGCCGCTTGCGGAACGCGAAACACACAACCAAAAAACAAGGAGGTCAATTTTATGGCAAGCAACAACTGCAAAATCATCTGCATAGCAAACCAAAAAGGCGGGGTCGGCAAGACCACGACGGCATGGAACCTGGGCTACGCCCTCGCCCAGGGGGGCAAGTCCGTCCTGATGGTCGACAACGACCCCCAGAGCAACCTGACGATGGGCTCCGGCATCGGGCGACCGGACGAGCCGGGAACCACCCTGAGCGACGCCTTGTCCATGGCGATGAAGGGCGAAACGCCCGACGTGGGCGGCTGCATCCGCAAAGTCGGCAAGCCCGGGATGGCGCTGGACATAATGCCGGCCGACCAGAATCTGTCCGTCACGGAAATAAACCTGCGCGATGAAATGGGCGGCGAGCATACGCTGTCGGAACTGCTGGAGCCCCTGCGCGGCCACTACGACTTCATCGTCATCGACTGCAGCCCCAACCTGGGGATGCTCACGATCAACGCCCTGACCGCCTGCGACACGGTGATCATCCCGGTGTCGCCCCAGCTGTGGTCGGCCACGGGGCTCACGGACCTGCTGCAGAGCATCTTCAAGGCGAAGCGCAAGCTGAACCCCAGGATCGCCATAGGGGGCATACTGCTGACCATGTGCGACGACAGGACGAAGCTGTACAAAGACGCGAAGGCGCTCATCGACGAATCCTACGGCGGCAAGATCAAGATATACGACGCGCAGATACCGAGCACCGTCAAGGTGGGCGAGGCGAACTATCTGAGCCTGTCGGTGATCGAGCACGACCCCGGCGGCCGGGCGGCGGCGGCGTACAAAAATTTCGCGAAGGAGGTGCTCGGCGATGTCGGCGAAAACGGCAAAACCCAAACCACAGCTTAAGAACCTCGACGACCTTTTCGCCCTCGACGGCGAGGCGGCCCAGGGCAAGGCAAAAATCCAGGAGCTGCCCATAGCCGAACTGGTCCCCTTCGAGGGGCACCCGTTCCGCCTGTACGAGGGCGAGCGGCTGGAGGACATGGTGGAGAGCGTCAGGGCGAACGGCGTGCTGGCGCCCATCATAGCGCGCAGGAAGGCCGCCGGCGGGGCCATCGAGATACTGGCGGGGCACAACCGCGTGAACGCCGCCAAGATGGCCGGGCAGGAAACCGTGCCCGCCATAGTCCTGGAAAACATATCCGACGAAGAAGCGATGGTGTACGTGGTGGAAACAAACGTCATGCAGCGCAGTTTCGCCGACATGGCCCACTCGGAAAAGGCGGCCGTCGTCGCAATGCGCCACGGCAAGATGTTTTCGCAGGGCAAGCGGAACGACATACTGGAGCGGCTGAAAATGCTCGAAAATATCCAAGAAAAAACACCTAAAAACCCGCATGAAAACGGGGGAAATGCAACATCGCCCCAAGTTGGGGCGAAGTTGAGGACAGATGAAAAAATAGGCGAAATATACAGCCTGTCAAAAAACACAATCGCCCGTTACCTGCGAGTGCAGCACCTCATCCCGGCGTTGAAAGCGCGGCTCGACAAAGACGAAATTGCCTTTATGCCCGCCGTGACGCTTTCATTTCTGAAAGAACAGGAACAAGAACTCGTTGACGGCTGCATGGAACGAAACAATCTGCGCGTCGACATGAAAAAATCCGATATGCTGAGGCAGCATTCCGAAAAAGGCAAGCTGGACGGCGAGAGCGTACGCAAGATACTGACGGGCGACGCCGCGCCCAAGCCGAACCGCGCCCCGACGGTCAAGATCAGCAAGACGGTGTACGCCCGGTATTTCGGGCCGGGCCAACCCGCAAAGGAAGTGCAGGCAACCGTCGAGAAGGCCCTGGAGATGTATTTCGGCAGCGGCGGGGGGACGGAGAAGTGAGCGAAAAAACAAGCGACGCCGACACCGCCAACGCTGCGCCCGCAGTTGCCGAAGCCCCCGCGACCGAGCCTGCGGCGAAACAGGGCCGCAAGGAATACATGGTGCGGTACTACGCCGAAAACAGAGAGGAAATAGCGGCGCGGAAAAAGGCCGCCAGGATGGCGCGGCGGGACGAAATCAACGCCGCAAGCCGCGAAACCTATGCCAGCGACCCCGCCGTCCGCGAGCGCCGGCTCAAAACCAACGCCAAGGTGCGCAAAACATTCAGGGAGCGGCTGGCGGCGGACCCCGAAACGCAAAAGCAGCATGAGGAACGCCTCGCCCGGCGCCGGCGGCGGCACAGGGAACGGCTCGCCACGGACCCGGCCTATAGGAAGCAGCGGGAGGCGCATGTGAGGACCATGCGCGAAAAGCGCAAAAAAAAAGGCAAAGAGGGGGATGGGCCGCAATAGGCCGCGGCCCTCCACCTCCCATATATATATGCCATATGAAACTTGTTCGCAACTTGCGAACAAGTTTCATAAATCCAACAATTTCCGGACTTTGCCGAAAACCTTCAGCGCATCGGAAACCTGCGAGCGCAGTTTGCCGACTTCTTCCCGCAGCTGGACCATGTCGGCGGCATATATGCTCCTTGCCTCGTTCGCCCGCTTGGCTATCTGGTTGATGTTGGACGCGGCGTTGGCCACCAGCCGCAGGGCCTCGCGGGCCTCGGACATGTCAATGCGCAGGATATACCCCGCCAGCGCCATTTTGCGCAGATAGGCCTCTTGGTTTACTATGCCCGTGTCCCGTATCCTTTTTTTGAGCAGCTCCCGCTCCTCCCCCGTGAGGCGGAACAATATTGAAACGTTCCGTTTTAAATTTGCCATGGACCATTCCCTTTCCTTATAAAAATTCCCATGAGCCGCTTAACGCCCGCCGTGGCTTTTCTTTTTTTCCGCGGTTTGCGGGGGCTGCCCGGAAACATTGTCTGCGGCCATGCCGCCATCTTCTCCGTCGCGGGAATCGCCGTCCGGCCCGTCCCTGCCGCCTGCCTGTCCGTCAGGCAGGTCCAGGCTCAGCAGGCCGTCGAGCTCCGCGAGCCTCGCGGACTTTTCGGCCAGTTCCGCTTCCTGGGGAAACGGCTTTGCCAGCTCCGTCTTGGCGTTCTCCGCCTGCGAGTGCAGCGTCTCCAGTTTCGCCTCCTCGGCGGCGAGAGAAGACGGTATCTTCGCCAATGCGTTGTCTATCCTGGTCATATTCCCGGCAGGGTCGCTCCCGAGGGGCGTCGCGTAGGTCAGCGCCCCTTTCAGGTGGCACTTGTATTCCTTGCCGAAACTGTCAAACGAGATGGAAAGCTCAAAGCCCCTGTAGCTGCCGACTTTGTCGGGCCCCGCTCCGGCCATCCCCCGGCAGGCCTCGATGAGGGCGGCCCCCGCTTCCTTGCGCCCGGTGAAACTGCCTGCGCCTATTATCATGGGGCTGATGCCTTCATCGACGTTGAGTGTATTGGCCTCAAGCCGCCCCGCGTCGGCCATATACCCGGCGATATTTGCTTTCGCGGTCTCGATCTGCTTGGGGAAATTGAGGCGCAGACTGTCCTCCAGATGGTAGCGCTGGCTCTGGTGGCTCGCCTTGAGCATCTTCAGCTTGGCGACCTCGACGTCGAGCCCCATTTTTTCGGCTATGAGCGGGTTGCCTGCGCACAGCGCCTTTATCTCCGCATAGGAAAGCGCCTGCTCGTCCATGTCGTCGCATGTGCGCACGGGGGATTTCGAGGTCATTATTTGGCTGATGAACTCCTGCTTTTTTTGGACCGTCTGGAAAAGGTAGCTGTCAAACGTGGCGTCGGTCACATAGCGGTATATATCGACCTCGGGGTTCTGGTTGCCCTGGCGCTCGATGCGCCCCGCCCGCTGGGCGAGGTCGGCCGGGCGCCAGGGGCAGTCCAGATCGTGGAGCGCGATGAGCCTGTCCTGTACGTTCGTGCCGCTGCCGCATTTGGCGGTGGAGCCGAACAGCACACGGACCTTGCCGGAGCGCACTTTGGCGAACAGCTCTTTTTTTTGTATCTCCGTGTTGTAGTCGTGTATGAAGGCGATTTCGCTTTCCGGCACCCCGCTGCCGAGGAGCTTTGTTTTCATGTCGTCATACACGTTGAAGCGCCCGTCCTTGTTGGGGGTGGAAAAATCGCAGAAAACTAATTGCGTCAGCCGGTTCTCCTTTGTTTCCTCCCATATCCTGAAAACATTCCGGGCGCACAGGTTGACCTTGCTGCCCGGGTCGTCGGGGAGCAGCGGGTTCATCAGTCGTTGGTCGAGCCCGATCTTACGCCCGTCACTGGTGATGCAGAGCATGTTGTCCTCTCCGGGGTCGACTTCCTTCCTCTGCACCGCCGTGGCCCTCTCGGAGAGGCCCGCCACCAGTTCCCGCTGCATTTCCGTGGGCTGCGCCACTATGGTGTGGAAGTTGGCCTTCGGCCGGGGCAGGTCGAGCGTGTCTGCGGTCTTTATGTCCGCCACCTCGCCGAACATGGCCATGAGCTCGGGCAGGTTCTGGAACTTGGCGAACCTCGTCCTCGCCCGGTAGCCGCTCCCCTCGGGGGCCAGCTCGACCGCCGTCACCGTTTCCCCGAATGTGGAGGCCCAGTTGTCGAAGTGGCCAAGCCCTTTGCTTTGCAGGGTGTCGTACTGCAGATAGCGCTGCATCGTGTACATTTCGGCCAGGCTGTTCGATATGGGCGTCCCCGTGGCGAAAACCACGCCCTTGTTGCGTGTGGCCTCGTCGAGGTATCTGCACTTCATGAAAAGGTCGCTGCTTTTCTGCGCTTCTGAGGTGGATAACCCCGCTACATTGCGCATTTTTGTCACGAGGAACAAATTCTTGAAATTGTGCGCCTCGTCCACGAAGAGCCGGTCTACCCCGAGCTGCTCGAAAGTCACCACGTCGTCCTTTCGGGAATCGTCCGTCAGCTTCGCAAGGCGCACTTCAAGGTTTTTTTTTGATTTTTCCAATTGCTTGACGGTGAAGCGCTCGCCCCGCGAATTTTTGAGCTGCAGTATGCCCTCGGCCAGTTCGTCTATCTGCTCCCGCAGCAGCCGCTCCTGCCGCTCTGCGGACAGCGGTATCCGCTCGAACTGCGAGTGCCCTATGATGACGCAGTCGTAGTCCCCCGTGGCTATGCGGGCGCAGAACTTCTTGCGGTTTTTCGGCTCGAAGTCCTTTTTGCCGGCCACGAGGATGTTCGCCGAGGGGTACAGCCGCATGAATTCGCTCGCCATGTCCTCGATTATGTGGTTGGGCACCACGAGCATGCTTTTGCTGCACAGCCCTAGGCGCTTGCCCTCCATCGCCGCGCCCATCATCTCGAAGCTTTTGCCCGCGCCCACCTCATGGGCGAGCAGGGTGTTGCCGCCGTACAGGATGCGGGCGACCGCCCCGCGCTGGTGTGGGCGCAGGGATATCTCGGGGGATGCCCCGGCGAACTCGATGTGGGAGCCGTCGTACTGCCTTGCGCGCGTGGAGTTGAACAGCCGGTTGTACTTGGCGACGAGCGCCTGCCGGCGCTCGGGGTCCTTGAACACCCACTCCTTGAAGGCCGCCTTGATCGCGTCCTGCTTCTGCAGCGCCTTGGCCGTCTCGTTTCTGTTGAGCACGCGGATTTCCTTGCCGTCCTCGATCTTGGAGTCGTAGATGCGGACATCTCGGAGGTTGAGGCCGCTTTCCAGGATGGCATATGCGTTGGCGCGCCCCGTGCCGTAGGTCATATTGACCAGGACATCATTGTACGAAGGCATGCTTTTTCCGGAAATGTTCCACTCGCCCGTATGCTCCGAATAATTTACCTTTATCGAGTGCCTTTGGTACGACGGCGTTTCAAGCAGCTCATAGGCGAATTGCTGGTAGTGCTCCTTGTCCACCCATGTCGAGCCGAGGCGCACGGCGATCTCGGAAGCGTCGAGCTCTTTTGGCTGCGCCTGCGCGAGCGCGGCGATATTGGGGGCGAGCCGCCGCGACAGCGAGGGCCAGTCGTGGGCGCTGTCGCTTTCCCTTTGTTTGATGGTGTGTTCGATGGACTGCGCGAACGCCAGTTTTTCGCGCACGTTTCCCGAGAGGTATTCGTCGGCCGTGACATACGGGCGGCTTTCGAGGAATTGCCTGTACCCCTCGAATTCATTTGCGGCTTCCGCGCGGAGCCGCAGCAGCTCCGAACGCGCCGGAACATCCCCGCTGCGGGCGCTTTCGCCGCCAAAATCCCTGAAGATGACCCCGCGCAGGTCGGCGGCTATTTTTTCCTCGGAAAAGCCCGTCAGCTTGGCCATGTACGCCATGTCCACGCCCGCTTTCCGCGATATGGAGACCGCGAGGGCCTCCGCCGACGTATCGGCGGAAACGATTTCCTGTTCCCGCTTTATGGTGCGCTTGGTGAAGATATCCGACTTGCGCTCGAGCCCGCCGTTCTCGTCCAATACTTCAAGCGAGGCCAGCAGATAGTATGACGAGTCCTCGCCAAAAGCGCGGGCGTTCGCGCTTGAATTGATAAGGCCGTGATTTTTCGCAAAGTCATCATAGAGGCCGTTCAATTTTTTTTGCATGTCGGCGATCTCCGCATCGGAGCCGTCGTGTAGCTGCACGTCGATGAGCTTCCTCGCCGCGTCGCGCAGGCCTACCATGCCCTTTACGCGCCCCAGAGTGGCTTCGGGCATGTCCACGGGGCGCATCACGCTGTTTTCGCGGAAATACACCGCATGGCCGACGATGGCGTAGCTGAAATTCTTGACGCTTGGGTCGGCGGGCAGGGCGGCCCCCGCATTGTTTGGCTCGAATATGTCCAGCAGATCGACGCCTTCGTCGTCATTGACGAACAGCCCCGTGTCAATGGGCGTTATCTGCCCCTCGATATTTGAAAGAGCCTCTTTGAGCTGCCGGCCCAGATCCGCCCCTTCTATCGGCAGGCACGCCGCCGCCGCTTCGCCGCCGTACATCCGGGCGCCGCCGTCAATCGACATCGTGCCGAGCACCATGTGGGGGTTGTCCGCGAAATATGAGTTGACGGCTATGCCGTTTTCCGTTTTGCCCAGATGCACCCACGGCGGCTCTATGTCCCGCAGGCTGTCCCGTTTCTGCAGGAAGATTATGTCGCTCGTCACCTCCGTGCCGGCATTTTTTTGGAAGGCGGTGTTGGGCAGGCGCACGGCGCCCAGCAGGTCCGCCCTCTGCGCGAGGTATCTCCTAGCTGCGGGGCTGGCCTTGTCCATGGTGCCCTTGGACGTCACGAAGGCCACGATGCCGCCGGGGCGCACCTGGTCGAGCGTCTTGGCGAAAAAGTAGTCGTGGATCATGAATTTGTGCATATCGTATTTTTTGTCCGCCACGCCGAAGCCGCCGAAAGGCACGTTGCCCACGGCAACGTCGAAGAAGGAATCGGGCATGGCGGTTTTCTCGAACCCCATGATTTTTATGTCGGCGCTGGGGTACAGCAGCCGCGCGATCCTGCCCGTGACCGAATCCAGCTCCACGCCGTACAGCCTGGCGTTTCCCATCGATTCGGGCAGAAGCCCGAAGAAATTGCCCACGCCCATCGCGGGCTCCAAGATATTGCCGCCCCTGACCCCCATGCGCTCCAATGTCTCGTACATGGCCGATATGACCGTGGGGCTTGTGTAATGGGCGTTGAGGACAGACGCCCGGGCGGATTCGTATTCCTCGGGGGAGAGCAGGGCCTTCAATTCTTGGTACTCCCGCGCCCAGCCTGTTTTGCTGTCGTCGAAAGCTTCCTGTAGGCCGCCCCAGCCGACATAGCGCGACAGCACGGCCTGTTCCTCGGGGGTGGCAAAACGGTTTTCGCCTTCTATGGCCTGCAATGTCTTTATCGCCTCGATGTTGTACCCATACTTCACTTTCGACCCGCCTTCCCCCAAATGCGGGTCGGAGATCCGGAAATTAACGGGGATTTGCGGTTCTGCGACTGTGGGTTTCTCTATTTCTGTTTCCCGTTCGATTTCCCTGAAACTGACAACGAAGCTGTCTACAATGGTGCGGTGGGCATTTAAGTGGGAAACGTCGGTTGCCGACGTGTCAAAATCCCTCGCCCATGCTTTGTTGGCATTCGACCAGCGTCCGTCCCATTCGGCGGCATTGACGTTTCCGGCCAAAACCCACGCAACGCGCTCCGCGCCGTATTCGGCTATGACGCTGCGGGCGGCGGTTTTCGTGTCGACGTACTGTGTGCCCGCCATTTCCCCCGGCGTGGTGTTTTCGCTGATCGCTCTGTCGATGGCCTGCCTGCACTCGGAATTCAATTGCCCGCTCGCGAAATACTGCTCCCGCTCGCCTTTTTCATTGGCCGACTGCAGCGTTTCCTTGTAGACGGGGATTTCGTTTTTGGGCGGAACTTCATCCCGCTTTTTTTCCATGCCGAGGAACACGGGCAGTTCGGCAAAGCCCGCCCTGTCGACAAAATGCGAAGTGATTTCGCCGCCTTTGTTCAGCGCGACAACGTCGCTGACCGACAGGCTGTGC
>Ga0209737_10004078_pt1 | contig 10270 bp, 3 predicted proteins | sample TergutCu122P3_FD_187284 | JGI IMG/M metagenome (GOLD analysis project Ga0209737, IMG submission 187284) | Cubitermes ugandensis P3 segment gut microbial communities from Kakamega Forest, Kenya - Cu122 P3 (SPAdes) (version 2) | ecosystem: Host-associated > Arthropoda: Insects > Digestive system >...
TCGCGTACATGTATGGAAAATGGCTACCATATCGTCTGAATAATAAAATAATGTAAAAATATTTATATTATAAAACAGGATGAATTGCAATTATATTTTGAAAAAATAAGGTTAAATATAGGCAAAATGGCGAAATTTTAATTCGTTATACTGAAAGTTCTAAATTCGTTAAAATGAAATGTTTTAACACACATTAAATAGGGAAAAGGGCAGGGAACTGAAAATAATTTCGCAATTCTGAACATTTCGTTATACTGGCATTCGTTACAGCGACATTTTACTGTACTCATTTCTGTTAGAGGCTGAGTTGACCCCAGGATAATGTCAGTGAAAAATTCCAGTGACACCATCGGCAATTGAAGGCAGGACTCCTTGAAAAGCGAGTCTTTGTTGATTCTAACTTCTGTAGCAGTGTTGCCCTGTAATGAGAATGTTAGTAAGATAAACGTTTAAAAATTTGCAAATGTCTGAAATACTCCAAGATTCATTTTTGGAACATTTGTACCCACTGCTTTTCACAGAGGGCTTACCAGTTGATTGCTGGCTCCTTGGTGCTTTAACTTCTAAAACCTGTTGCTCTGCTGTAATACACACCAAGAGGAATAGACAGTTGAGTTTAGGTGATGGGTGTCTTAAGAATGTATCTTATGTGGGAAAGCAGTTGGTCATGCTGAATGAAAAGTATTGAATGTGGTGGGTGAAAACATGGCATCTGTTGTGACTGTATGAATGCAAATTGCTGATAATAAAGATGGTCTTGCCCTCAAAGGAAGTGAAGATAATGATATATTTATTGATTCTTCACTTGTTCTACAGTGCTGTCTCAGCTACTGCAGAGGTTATACTGTCAACAATGAACATCTGCCTACCAAGTTAATAAGTCAGATGTGTTTAGAAAGATGAGCTTTGAGGTTACACAGTGGTTATAACCGAAATTACTTTTCATGGCTATAATGCATTTTATTTTTGTAGATTGGATTAAGTGGTGCTGAAGAACCTGCTTGTTCCATCTTGCCCTGATGATGGAGGCAGCAGGTTTCTGTGAAATATCAGTACCTTTCTGTCAGACTATATGGCATCATGTCCTTGAAAAATGTAAACTTAATGTTCAATAAGACATTTGAAACCTTCATTTAAGCCCTGAAGTAGGATGGAAATTGCTGTTTTTCACACTTGCAATGTAACCAGGCAGATACAATTCAGAATTTGACACATTTTAAGACACTGCCACAACATTTGGCTGGGGAGACTAGGAAACCCAGAAAAATAACAGATGTTGATTATGGCAGGTGAAATTCTGCACTAGATGTGAGTTAGGCACCATATTGGCTCACCACATTTCATACTTTGGTTGAGAGACAACAGCTGATATGCACTGAATTGGGTGTTGGTGCCAGGCATGTCCTGTTGGGTGCAAATGTGCATGCAACACTTGCCAGTGAGCAAAAGGGGGTCATATGGTATTGGACGTAAGTGCCAATATCATGTAGACAACTGTACTGACTTCTGGGTTGTAATGCCATGTGGTCTGGTGAAGAGGTACCACTGGTTTGGAGGGATACATTTTATGACTTTCAGACCATAGGGCATAACATCCTAGAAAACTATAACCTTTATAATTGCTGCTGTGGAAACTTCAAATTTTACTGGCATCATACTGCATGACAAGATACTCTCGCCAGCGTGGTAGGGGGAATTTACTGGCTCTTACCTTATTGAAGGAAAATTCTCTCAGGCAATTTCATTCAAAATATGAATAGTAGCAAAGAGGTGGCTGGTTATATGTACATTTAGTCCATGTATTTTATGCCTCTTTGGCAACAAGTATGGTAATTGTAAGCATTATTCATTTAGCAAGTGCGTGTTATGATGCTCTGTGTAGGTGTCATTTGCATCCGGTGTAGTGCGGACATCCCACAATACTGGTCCCAGATTGGTTCAGAGCCTACAAGTCAGGTCACCCACAGCAGATACAAATGACACAGTATATAGGAAACTGGGCATTCGTACCCCAAAGAGACTGCCAGGAACTCCAACAGTTGCACCCACTGTTTCATCAGAACAAACTTCTGCTCTCAAACAGGAGTTTCCAAGTAAAAAACTGCCTCCATCAAAGCCTCAGCCTGTCAGTTCAGGTTCACATTCTAAGTCTGCAGCCATTGAGGTCCAGAAAAAAGGTCCCAGAGTGGGTAGGTCCCTGTCCCCTATTGCAAGCAAACCTGAGTCTGTTCCTTTGAATGGCTCAGAAGAGACCAAACAGCCATCCCTTCATAAGAACAGGGTTCGCAATAGGAAGGCATTTTCACATCAGACTTGTAGTGGACTGAATGAACCAACAGAAGAAAAGAGCATGGAAAATTCTGGTTCAGGGACAAATGTGCAAGAATTTGATGTGGACTGTAGCACTGTTGGCAGCACTGAGACTTCTAACATCCTTGCTGCAATGCGCATTGCCATGTTAGAAGGTGCCATTACCAAGATCCCACCGTCTGGTCCCAGCACCAAGAAACTTAGGAAAAAGTTGTCTGTAAAGAGGCATCCTGGTGTAGAAGAGAACAGAGCAGTATTGCCAGGTAAACGCAAGAAATTGGAATCCCATCAACAAAATTCTGTGAAAAAGAAAGCAAAACTGAGTCAATCAGACCTTGAGGAGCGCTTCCTTCGTAATAAGGGCTATACCCACCCAGATGAGGTCACAGATGAACCCATTATCTGCAAGGGTTGTGGTTTGCAGTTTGATAGTGGTTCAGCAGAACTACGCCATCGTAAGACTTGTATTTATGTGCCTTCTCAGGAGGATGCTGGTTTAAATGAAGTAGAACATCTGAACTCCTGTTTACTGTCCTGTGCGCAGCCACCCTCTGGGTCTGCTGGACTGAAGCACTCTGAGCAATGCAAAGCTGCTGTGAGCAGTAACACAGAGATCACTGGTGAATCATCAGCATGTCATAAGAAGACATCTGCTGCTAAAACAAAATCTAAGAACAGGAATAACTCCAGTAGCATAACAGTTGGTAAACAGGGGAATGTCACAGGACTGAAGAAGAGCCCAGGCAGCAACAGTGAAGACTCTACCAAGATTGGAAGAACAAAGGTGAAACCCAGAGTGACAAGTACTCTGAAACAAATTACCAAGACGAAGAACATCAGTGATAGCCGAATCATAAAAGGCAAGGTTGACAATAATGTGCATGCATTAAAGAAGGGGCTTACTAGTGTGGAAAACATCAGCATGAGCACCACGAAACAGAAAGTTGATAACATGGAAATTGTCAATGCTAGTCCAGTTGGAACACAGCGAAAGCCAGGAACAGAAAGTACCAGTCGTTGTCCAACCAGAAAGAAAAAGAAAGTTGATATCTTAGAGAATGCCAATAGCAGTCCAGTAGGAACAAAAAAGAAAACTGACACCAAAGAAAATGCCAGCAGCAGCTCATTAGGAGCAAAGAAGAAAGTTGGTAGCAGAGCAAACACCAACAGTAGTCCAGGAAGAACAAAAAAGAAGATTAAGGACACACAGATTATCAGGGATGAAACAGTAAGAACAAAAACCAAATCAGGTTTGCTGAATAGAATAGTTGCCGCTGAAAAGGAAGTTGATGACACAGAAAATGCCATTGTCTTGACAACAGAGATGAAACTGGGTGGAACAGAAAGTGCCAGTAGCAGTTCAACTGGAATTGTAAAAAATGTTAGAAATTTTACTGGAGTAAAAAAGAAATCTAGAAAGTCTGAGAACTCTGGCAGTGGTGTAGCTGTGCCGAGTAAGAAACAGGTGAAAACTGGAGGAACTGTCAGTAACATTGCACTGGGAGGAAGAAAGAAACTTGGCAGTGCAGGAAAACACAGTCCAGTTGGAAAAAAGAGACAGCTTGAATGCACAGAAAATGTAAATGTTGGACCATCTGAGAAAAAGCAACCAGCAACCATCACACACAGTAACACTAGTAACCTGGTTGTGGGGAAAGAGGGGTGTGACAAATCTAAAAGTGAAAGAATAAAGAAGCAGATGGATTGTGATGGGATGGCACTTCTCACAGAAAGTAATACATCAAAAAAGAAGAGATGTTTGACAGCAAACATTCTGTTGCCTGCAGGGAAGAAGGAATGTGGTAATACTGACATACTAAAAGGAGGAAAGCGGAAACCTGGTAGCACTGAGAGCATAAATGACAGTACAGATAATACAAAACATGAGTATTTCAGCACTGAAAATGAGACTCATAGCCCTGCCAGCAGTGATGTGGATGACAAAATGCCAGAACTGCAGAAAGAAGAGCCTATAGAGAACTTGAAGACTGAAACTCCTAGTCCCAAAGTAGAAGATTTGTGTGATATTCCAATATTGTCCCCTGTAGGTTGTGAGCCACTGGGTGAAGATTGTGAGGAGAAAAAGAATGGTGATATGCTGACAAAGGATATAAAAAAGTCTGTATCAGTTGTGGAGGGAAAGGTGAAACAGCCACTGCTGGTTGAAGGGAAAAAACAATCCAAGGGTCCAGTGAAAAACTCTGGTGGATTAAGAACAACTGGGGCAACCATGAAAACAAGAAAGTCATCAGCTGTCTTCAAAAGAAAGGACGAAAGACTTGAGACTTTGCAAATTCCATTACACGAGGAGTCTAGTAAACAGGAAGCTTCTGTAGACACACAAGTAGACGTAGTTGAAGCAGGTGGTGTCATTTCACAGGGGGAGATGGACAGTGATGATAAACCCTTAGCTGAATGTTTTGGTTCCTTTATTACAGTGTCTAAACAAAGTAAGGAAACAGTTACTTGTGGTGCTACTATCACCACTGATAAAGATGAAACTCAGAAAGTTGTGCAAGAGCATGACATTGAGAAGTCTAAATCCTTGTCAAAGCAGCAGCGACGCAAACCGTTTAGACACAGGAACACTACCCCATTGTGTGACAGGAAAGACAAGAAAGTAGCCACCAAATCAACTGTGCACCCGACTGAGGAAGACTCTAATGAAGAGTTGCTGCCAATTGCAAAGCTGAAGGAAGTGATTCAGAAGAAAATTTTGCCACTTAAAGAACTTGAATCAAACACTTCTGCAGCATATGATCCTGGTTGTTCGGTTGTGCACATGAATTCAGAAGTTACTCCAGGTTTGGAACCCAAAAGTTTGGCTGAAGGGAATGTGCCTGTAGGTATAAGACCAGACATAGTCTTTAAGTCTGAAAGTTCAGTTCAGCATAGTACAGAGAAACCATCTGAGATATCAGATTGTCTTAGCTTGGCTGAGAAGAGTCCTTTGATGTCCAGGAGAGCAACACTAAAGAGAGGGAAAAGAGGTAGGACTCAATCCTGGCACCAGGATACAAGGAATGTAAATGGACAGCATCAACCACAGGCTTGCCGGAAAGCCAGTCTCCCAGTTGGTGTTCTGGAAATATCAGAATCTGAGGGAGTCCCTGCTGGTATTCATTCAAAAGTTGAAAAATTAGTGATTTCAAAGAAAAAAGCAGGGAAGTACACAGAGGAAGTAGAATCTCACAACAGTACACAGATGGAAAATGTAAGATTTCTTGCTGGTCATGAAAGAGAAGAAAACAATTTGTGCTTTAAAAGACAGGATGTGGAAGGTAAAAGTCAGATGGGTACTAAGAGAAGAACAAAAAGAAAATTTGATAAAATACAATCTAAAAATGAAGAAGGTGTTAACTCGCATGATTTCCAAGGTGTTAACTCTTCTATTAGCAAATTGCAAGACACAGTTGTGGACTTGGATAACAAAACAGATTGTTTGGCCAATACAAGAGATGAAACAAACATCTCAGGTGTCAGTAAAAAGAAAGAAGATCCTCTTCTGTATGAGGAGACAGACTCTGGAACTGGTAAAAAGTTGTTGGTTGTCAAAAGAAAGATAAAGAGACCATTGAATGAGTTTGGATCTGACATGGCAGTGGCTGCCTCACCTGTTGGTCTGATGAGTGATGCCGCACTTTCTTTAGGAAAGACTAAAAAAACGAACCAGTTGCTTAATGAAGGACATCAAACAAGAATGTCAGGTATTGCTGAAGAAAGTAAAGTGAATCAGAGTCAGAGAACAAGTTGTCAGAAACGTAAGAAATTTGGGGTTACTAAGAGAGTAACAAAGACACAGCTGGAGGAGATCAGGTCTCCTTGTGTAAGTAATGGAGATCAGACTCACAGCTCAAAGCAGAGGGGAGAAACAGACCATTTGGGTGGTGAGAGGATTGTAGGGAATGAGGGATCAAACCCTGTAGTTGGTAAAAGGCTAATGGCCTCTAAAAGAAAATCAAAACATATGAAAGAAAGTGAGTCGAATGATAGAGGGTTTGCATATTCAGGTATAAGCCAGATGAAAGATTCAAACACTGTAAACGAAAAGGCTGGAGAATCAGATGGTACAGATGTTCATGGCTTCATCTGTGAGGAAGGAGAAACTGACAGGGGGGTAAGAAAACCAACTGAGGAAACTGTACCAAGCTGCAGGGAAGTTACCAGTGTATCAATTTGTGAGGAAGTCAAGGTAAGAAGGAGAAAGACAAATTTCAGTGATATAAATAGAAAGGCAGTTCATCTGATTGATCACAACAAAGGAATGGGGGTGGGCAATAGGAAGAAAGCAAACTTCATGGCACATAAAATGAGGAAAACTAGGCAAAATATTAAGCTTGTAATTGGTAAAAGAAGAAAGGTAAGTCCTACAGATGGTGAAGAACAGATGTGCAGATTGATAGTTGATGGGGAAGAGAAACAGACAATAAATACTGAGAAGGATAAAGCAAGTATAGTGTGTGTTCAGGAGAGAGAGATTGGTGATGAGATGGAAACAGATAAAGACAGTGGGAAGGATGATGTGGTTGTAGAAGTAGAGAACACAAGTGTTTCAGTTGCTGATACCAACAGCAGAATGGATTTGATAGACATGTCAGAAAATATGAATGTCTTTAGGTGTGATATGCAAAAAGCAACGAATACTTTATGTGATGAGCCATATGACACAACAAATGACTTGAGTACTGAGGGAGAAGATACAAGCACTTTCATCGGTTTGAGAGAAGAAACTCGTGATTTGAATGGTGGGAAAGAACACACAGAGAACTTGGCTAGTGACAACGAATCCAGTAGTCGGATTGATGAACAGGACTCAAATGGATTGGCTTTTGATAAAAGAGAGGGATTGATCTGTCAAGTGGAAAGAATGGATTCTGTAGAAAGTGCAGAAACAAAGAACATGGATAATGAGAAAGAAGATAGAGCAGCACTAACTGAAGATCTGGCGGAAATTAATGGTGAAAGTTTAGGCTCAGATATGATGATGGGGAAGAAAGAGACAGTACCTGTTAGGAGTGAACATGCAGACTCTCTGGTTTGTCAAGAAAATTGCTTAACTCCTGTGATTATGCAGCAAGATGAAATGAATGGTCAGGTTGTACAGATGGGCTCCTCTTTGTTGGCCATCAACATTGTGGGTAGTACAAAGGTAGAGGAATCACAAGTAAATGTGGAAGGACCATTACGGCAGTCCCGTCGGACACGTTGTAATACTTCATATGAGGAATTGTACACATGGTCAGATGTCACAAGTGAGACAGAAGAAGAAAACAGTCAAGACCTGCCAGATGCCAATATCTTGGCTGCACTGTGCCAAAACACTGATGTATCAACTTATGAGGAAATAGCAGCCATGATCGCCAATGGTGACTTCTTTCCCTCTGGCAGTAAGAAAAAAAAGAAGAAGAAATTGCGAAACAACAGCAGACAATACAGGAATGGACACCTCAGAAGAAAAAGGCATAAGAAGCAGAAGTTGAGGACCAAACTCTTCAAGAAAACCAGAAGACCAGTAGTGAATGAATTTATAGTTACAGACATTGAGACCGGACAGGAGGAATCTCAGGATAGTTGTGAGTCACTTTTGCTAGGACCAGCTCTAAAGATGGAGCATCAGTCAGTGGATACAAAAACACTCACAAAGCCCACCATTATGAAAAAGAAAAAGAAGAGGACAGAGACATCAATACAGCCAGAGAGTCAGGAACAAGTGGCCAGTAATGAGAATGTGCAAGTTTGCAACAGTAGCAAACCAAAACAAAAGCGGAAGAGCAGTGTGGGATCAGTGTTTTTCTGCACATTGTGCAATAAGCATTTCTCCACTAATTACAACTTGATGAAACACAAATTGTCACTTACACACAAGAGGATGTCTGAAAAGGATCAGTCATCAATCCCTGCAGATGTGCAAAACACAGAACATGGGCATTGGCTGCCTCGCACTTCCCATAATACAGAATCTGAAGAGACGTCTCCAGTTGAGCAGACTCTTGAAACTGAACTACTTAATTCTCACAATCCAAACGTAGCAACTGAGTCATCACTGTCTGTTAATCAGAGTCTGGAAACTGAACAAGAATCTAGTTGTTCAACTCCCAGTGTGGAAATGAAACAGCCTTGTTCTTCTGTTCAGAACACAGGATTTGAAAACCCCCACTCTCCTGCAGTTCAGAGTGTCAGAGCTGAACATCCTTGTTCTTCTGGTGTTCTAAACCTGGATGCTGACCATCATTCTGTAGCTGAAAACATAGGTGCTGGAAAGTCTTGTTTGGTTGTAAATGAAAATACAGTGTATGAAGAACAATGTTCTGTAGGTCAGAATGTAGAAAGTGAAGAACTTAGTGTTGCAGAACCTGAACGGACTTATACGTTGATGCAAAATATGGAAGTTGAACAGTTCTCAACATGTATTCAGAGCACAAGTTTGCCAGAAAGAGATACCAATGAGTCTAGTACGTATGTCAGTAAACCTGCATCACATTCAGATATGGGGCACATCTCAGAGCCTGGCCGTCCAGTACAGAATTTGGCAGTAAATGGAGTTCAGCAGGGAACAAATCGAGTTCAGACATTACCAGCTGTGGGGGCTATAAATGAGATTGCAGCTACATCTAGCAATGATGCTGGTGTGTTCTCTGATCAACCTGCTGTGTGTACAGAGCATGAAGAAAATGTTACAACTGATTGGGTGGGGAAAGAAAGGGTCATACAGCAGAATGGAGTTAATTGGCCAACATCAGGCGAGGTGCAGAAGCAAGCAGGCTGGTTTGGAGGTCAGGTGGATAACAACCAGTGGCTGTACACGGGTCAGTGGCCACAAGAAGTGGCTTGGGGTAGAGAGGTTAACTCCAGCGTGAATTGGAATGCAGTCACCAATCAGAATGATGGCACATTCTTCCAATCCAATTCTACAAGCTTGGGCTCCATACTGGATTCTGTTAACCAGGTAAACATTTTTGGATATCATTGTTTATTAAAATTATGTTTTAAAGTACCATTTTTTTCTTTAATTTGTGAATATATTGTAATTTTAAGATGGAGATAATGAACTCCAGCAGTGTGATTTCAGTCAGTCTACCGCTGCTGGTCCTACCATAAGATTGTAACCACTTGTCAGTCCTTCCAGCCACATGTGCTTCCTTAAGGTCGTAACCTTTTGCTAGGCATACCATATAAGTGTGGCCTTTTATCAGGCACATGCCCTACCATAAGGCCATAACTACTTCATCTGACTCTGTTCACCATCTGTAATTATTTTCATATACAAGGGTGTATCCAAAAGTTCCAGGACAGTACTTGTAAAAAGAAGTTTGCTTACCTTGGATGTTAAATTCCTCCACCACCTTCAAAGTACTCCCCTTTTGCACGAATATAGCGGTCCCAGCGTTTCTGCCATGCTTGGAAGCATCCCTGGAAGTCCCTTTTTGGAATTATGTCAAGTACCCGCTGCGATTCATCTTGAATCTCTTCAGTGGTGTCGAATCTTCGACCCTTCATCCGAAGCTTCAGCTTGGGGAAGAGGAAAAGTCACAGGGGGCCAGATCGGGTGAGTATGGGGCATGGGGGACCACTGTCATGTTGTTCTTGGCCAAAAACTGCGAAACTTTAAAGGACCTGTGAGCCGGAGCATTGTTGTGGTGGATAAAGAGGTTCTGGTTTTGCCTTTTCTGTGGCCTCTTGCGCCGCACATTTTCACGCAACCTTCTTAGAACATCACAGTAGAAGTCTGCATTGACCATCATTCCAGGTGGGACAAATTCCCAGTGTACTATTCCCTCTTGGTCAAAGAAACAAATGAGCATCGTCTTCAATTTGCTTTTTTGCATGCGTGCTTTTTGGGTCTTGGAGACCCAGGACTCTTCCATTGCGAAGATTGCAGTTTTGTCTCTGGGTCATAAGCATAAACGATGCTTTCATCGCCTGTGATGACGTTCAAGAGGAGTGTGGGATCGTTTATCAC
>Ga0209737_10004079_pt1 | contig 10267 bp, 6 predicted proteins | sample TergutCu122P3_FD_187284 | JGI IMG/M metagenome (GOLD analysis project Ga0209737, IMG submission 187284) | Cubitermes ugandensis P3 segment gut microbial communities from Kakamega Forest, Kenya - Cu122 P3 (SPAdes) (version 2) | ecosystem: Host-associated > Arthropoda: Insects > Digestive system >...
GGGGGGGGGGATAATCCCCCCCCCCGAAAGAAACACTGCTTGAAATAAGGGGCGGAAATGTTTTCACTGCCTAGGGGCGCCAAATAACTTAATTCGCCCCTGGAATTTGTACACAGAATCCACAGTTATGTAGAACAAAATTGCTGTTAATCTGTAAGTCCTGTCCACTTTCTATCAGACAGAAGAGGCTGGAAGACTTGTGCTGCAGAAACATGTACAGCGTGTCAGCATGTACTCCGACCCTTCAGCATGTACTCCGACCCTTACTCATACACATATATTTATTTATGTTAAACAATTTAGTTCTTTTTTTGCTACTCACATTAAATTTTGAAAAGTTTCAGTTGACATTTCCTTTGTTTGATTGCAGATAGCACGGGCATTTATCTTTGTGTCAGTGATGACACTGCTCATAGGAAGCCCCTGGATACCAGGATCTACAGCAACAAACATGACAAAGGAAGATTCCTACAGTGAAGATGTTGACAAAAGTCAGGTAACAACAATGACTGGTAGTACAGTATCAACAGAACATAATGTGTCGGCAAGTGACCAAAATGATGATACCGATGACGACAACTTGCAAAATGGATCACAAAATGAGGGTTCATCGGAAAGTGCTATAGTTGCAAAGAACACAAATAATGATACTGAGATGCCAAAGTCTTCTCCATTAACGGCAGAAAGTTCTCATTTAGGATATAGAATGCCTGGTCTTTTTGGTTTCAATGGTGGAGAGCCATTTTATCTAGAAAAAGACCCTATTACAGGCGCGGTGGACTTCAGTACCAAAACATCTTCAGTCAGAACGGGAGACAAAGAAGATCCAGATAGAGGTGGGCCTTCCCTCCAAAACCATAAAATTTCAGAATCAGCAAGTACTTCAGATGATTACTACTATGATGATGATGAAGAAGAGAGTGATAACATTGACAGGAAAGATGGTCCCTTTGATGACAGTGGGAGACCAAACATGAACCCTTACAAAAATTATCCTCCCATCTTAAATGATGTTAACATCCATGGAGATGATCACAGCAATTACAAATACCAAGCAGAACATAATAACAAATTTCCTTTAATTTCCAGCTCCTACGCCAACACTAAATTTCAGGGAACAGCTAGTGGAATCAACAGAAACCATCGTCCATACGTCACCAGTTCTACACAGTCACCATCTTATTACACTATCAGACCTCATCCAACATTCACATCTACCTCATCACAACCTCCAACTCGAGGTGCAAGTAAGTACAAACCTTCCCAAAATAATAATTCATCTCATCCGTTTGCACCTGCAGAAACAATTTATTACAGACCAACTACAGAGACACACAATACTCATATTCTTAACTCACAGCACACCAGCCACCCACATACACTACTAGACAAAGAACAGAAAAATCAGGATTATGAAAGTGAAGATGGTAAGCAGCAGCACATTGAAAATCAGAAGCAAGCACAACAAGGTCAGCAGCACAAATTGCAACTGTCCTCTCATCCATCCTCACAAGGCAACAATTCTATTCAGATATTACCAATCAAATCAACACAAAAGCCAACCAGTTATGAAGAGGACAATAATGAAGATTATGATACAGAAGAACCAGCCTCTTTCAGTTTATCAGAACTTTTTGGATATGGTAAACCTCCAGCTGGGACCAAGGAAGAGGATTCTGAACAAGAGAAAAAGCAGCAGGAAGAAGGAGAATTCAAGCAAGATGAAAATAAAAAACCATTTATACTTACATCCCAACTTACCCACACCTCAAATACAACTACAACAAGCATAATTCATCACGAATTAAACTCTGAAGCTCAGAATTACGTAGCTCAGAAAAATCAAACCCTACAGAAATTGCACACCACACTAAAACCAATTATAGATAAATTCTCCAATACACAGTCTCCTGGTATTCTTCATAATCAACCCACCACTATGAAGTATCAGAACTTTGGAACATCCATGCCGCTAGACACACATTCACATTCTAAGCAACAATCTGCAAATCAACATCCTGAAATTTACCAACCATCTCTTCACACATATTCAGGTAATTACCAGCAAGCCAATTTTCAGACTGCAGCTTATAATCCAACCAATAACAACAAGACCAACACAGCTGTGATATCTAGTGCTAATCAACAACAGCCAGAATATTTTGTGGGATCAGAACAATTTGAAAGCAATACACTGAAGAGTAGTCCATACGGATCAAATGCAGAAGAGCCTTTTAGGCCAATATTTGGACATGTGAAAGTAAATGACAGACCTCCATTACATCATCCATCAGCTGTACCTCCAAAAAAAGATAAGAACACTAACAGTGTTCCTGACAGCAACCTAGGCCCAATAAAACCTGAAGATTTCGGGGCATCAAAAATTCCACAGGAGACACCAACAAGATGGAATTATCCTTACAATGAAGGTACCTCCGTGTTCTTCCAACCTCCCCCATCAAATAACTTGCATCAGCAACAACAACAACAACAGGCACAAAACATAGTTTCTGGTGCAAATCCTCCTATAATTCCAGGAGTTGAGCCACCAAGGCCTAATTTACAGAAGTTGCCATTTGTTAACTCTTATTCTCAACAGCACAAACCAACATACACTTCAGAGATATCTGTTTCAATAGGAGGTCTTGGCCCAAATCACAGCAGAGTACAAAGCAATGATCTCCAAAGGCCTGCAGGATCACATATGCAAGAAGGTGTCAAACTTGAACACACAGAGAGCAATGCTAAAAGGAAAGGTGATGGAGAAGGTTATGTTGTCTTTCCTGAGAGTCATCTGGCAGGAGCAATGCCAGAGGATGAGATATTTGAAAGGCCATCAATAGCAGTACCAGTATCAACAAACATAAAATCAATAGCAAATGAAGAAGGTAATTATCAGCCAGTGCTAACACATCCTCAACTTCAGCAGGAGGAAGTAGGGTCTTTTGAAATTACACACACGTCAAACCAACAAATGATTCCAGTTCCACCACAATCTGTAACTTGGCCAACAAATCAGAATGTACCTCCAATTTCAGAAAGGGACACTGTAAAAGAACCCTCACAGGATCTCACACCTCCAGCAGAACCTGCAACTCTGAGACCACACGCAATATCTGGAAGTTATCCACGTCCACAGTGGGAGTCACATCCAGCAATACAACCCCCATACTTCCCACAACCTGATTCATCTCAAATTGCAAGGCCAAAGCATGATAATGTGCCACCTCAATTTGGACAAAATTCTCCTAATTTTGGTAGTGGGTATCGTGTTCGCCCTGGCTTCTCACCTGAGCATTCACTCCAGGGAAACCGACCTCAACCAATTCAGAAGAACCGTAATCAAAATCCAAACCTTCCAAATATCCTTCCACAATTCAGACCAAATGCCAAAATAAGCCATATTCACTCAGAAAATGGAGGTCGAATACAAGCACATCCACATTTTAGTCTGCAGCGACAGCCTTTACTTGAAAGGCCTGGAAGGCATCCTCCTCCAGAGCTCATGGGACACCTGCATCCACCTCCACCACCTAATCACAGAAGAGTGAATCGCAATGACAGTCCTGGAGTAAATAAAGTTGAGGACATATTTCCATTTGAGAAATATCCTCCACAGTCCCCAACCTTTGCTCAACAACGACCTCTAGTTCATCGAAGGACTGGCCCTCATATTACAGATGTGGGTGGATCTCAACCACAGGTTGCAACATTACAAATGATGCAACACAAGCAGCAGGGAGCTAACACTTATTTTCTTCCCAGACCACAGGCAGCAAGGGATGATTTTCCTGATTCTAACGATGAGATGAAACCTCCATTTGAAGTGAAATACCCTTTAGGCTCAACATTAAATGAAGAAGCCTCTGAGAAACAACCTGTATTTGTAGTATACCCTGTGAACTCAACGCCTCTAAATACTGGAGATAGTAATTCAAATAATGGTGGTGTTGTAGTAGGAATTCACGGTCCTCAGCGTCCTTTACCACCCACAAATCTTGACTCTGAAAGTAGTCTATCATTATCAGCAGAAGATGATGGTCCATTAACACTACCATTTCCAGGACACAAGAATCAAAAGCCAGTGCTTCAGCTTCCAACAGATATGTTTTACTCATCCCCACTTCAATCACAAAATCCCACAAGTTCAGCAACACCAAATGTTAATGCTGAACGACCCATAAAATCTGACTTTCCATATCCACTAGAAAGACCAGCTGCTTTCACAGATGTAATGGAAAGTGACACAAAACAAGACAATGAAAGTCATAAAGAAATACTGTCAATCACGACAGGTGTTACTCCAGAAAATAATGACAGATATGACAATGAATTTGCCCTTGCAGGTGAAGAAATTCCAGCAGAAGTCCACAACAGCAACATGGACAGTCAAAATGAAGATGACACAGAAATTAATATTATCCCATACCTTCAAGACTACATGCCATTTGCAACCAAAAAACCAGTCACATCAATTAAACCTTCATCTGAAAGGAATCCTGCTACTCTTGCTTCTGTCAGTGCTACACTTGGAACTTATACGAGCTCCATCAAAACAGAAAAAGATGTACTGCAAGGCAACCGATGGACTACAACTGGTAGTAAACAGCAGACACAAGATGCAAGAATAGTGAATACTGGAAGTGCAGAAAATGAAGTTCATGGTTCCACATCTTCAACATCAGTACCACATGCCGCATCACCAATATCAGTCGTTCTTAAAACAGTTCAGCCACAGCCCAGTACTACACATCCCTCTATCACCCAATCTGCACTGTCTGCTACCACCTATCCAAAAGCTTCCCCATTATCTGTAGCAAATTCTAATGTATATGGAAGTTCATCACAATCAGGGCATCAGCAGGGATTGGTTGGTTCTGGAGGATCAGAATTCACAGTATCAGCTGTTATGCACACACATCCTCAGGCAGTTAACAACCACAGGCCTGCAGAGATGTTTTCATCAACAACACCTCCCCAGCTGAATTTTCAAGCTCCTTTCCTTGCAAGTGCCAATGTAGGGGTTGCACCAACAAATCAAGGATGGAGTGTAGTTGGAGGTGGAGGTCCTAGCAGTGAAAGGATGAAACCTGGAACCGTTGACAAGGCTGATATCCATGGAGAAGAATTAGAGGTTTCTGATATAAGACCTAGTACTGAGGATGGAAATCAGAGTAATGAACCAAACAACTTTGATTTTGAAAATTTCAGACCACAGTTATTTGGTGGATTTAAACCTATCTATGCATTTCCGGAAGAAAATGGAGAGCAACATCCCAAGTATCTTCAAACTACTGAACGTCAAGAGAAAATGATTTCATGAGAATGGACGCTACTGAAAAAAGTTACAACTCAGAAATTAGAACCAACCAGTTCACATTTATTGTCATATTTTACTGGTGGTAGCTGCTAAACTCACAGGCTTACAAGCATGAAAAATCATCTGTTCTATTCAGTTGACTTTTCAGGGGAAAAAAAAGGCTAAATATAAAGCAAATGGGTTAAAAGAGAGTTAAACGGTAAAACACAATATAAAAGCCATAGATCACATAAAAACTCTCAGATCTGCTTACTGTGTAACAAAAATGTTTTGTATACCGTCAAGAGCAATAGGAGATCATTGTTAATGCAGCTATAGGGGTGACCCAGTAAGGTACTTTATCTCTAAGAAATGTTTCAATAGAAAGCAACTTTGATGTAAAGAATGTTTCTTATTTATGCCTATAGTCACCTTACCAGAACTATATAATGCCGTAACATACTCTTAGGAAGAATTAATGTGTATGAAATGCGTTATATAGTAGTACTCATTTGTAACACATTGGTAGTTATATAAATCTGTCTGGCTTTAATATGACCACAGGAACTAGTAATAAAAGATGGCTATTGAAGAAATATAGGACTGCTAGAAATAACACTGAGGACCCCCATCCCACACACAAATTCATTACTGTAGGTAGAAAGTTGAAGCATATTAGATGCAAATTACTGTGGACTTAAGCAGAGATGCTATACTACTGTGGTCAAGAGCACTCACGTCTGCAATATTATTGTGGGCACTAACACCCACAGCTTTTACATTACTGTGGACATGAGCACTCACAGCTGCTATATTACTGTGGACAGCACTTAGAGATGCTGTACTACTGTGGTCAAGAGCAATCACGCCTGCAATATTATTGTGGACATTAACACCCAAAGCTTTTACATTACTGTGGACTGAGCACACACAGCTGCTATATTACTGAGGACATCAGCACTTAGTGATGCTATACTACTGTGGTCAAGAGCACTCATGCCTGCAATATTATTGTGGACATTAACACCCAAAGCTTTTACATTACTGTGGACTGAGCACTCACAGCTGCTATATTACTGAGGACATCAGCACTTAGTGATGCTATACTACTGTGATCAAGAGCACTCACGCCTGCAATATTATTGTGGACACTAACACCTACAGCTTTTACATTACCGTGGACATGAGCACTCACAGCTGCTATATTACTGTGGACATGAGCACTCATACCTACTATATTACTGTGGACCCTAGCACCCACAGCTCCTATATTACTGTGAATATTATCACTACCTGTGACATTAACTAACATATCTGTTTAAACAATACGCAAATACTTTGCACGTTTTTATGTTCAGTAGAAAGAGTGCCTTGTAACTGAGACAAGGACTGAATGTTGAAACATAACAAGTATTTGATTACATACACGGTACACTGTAGCACAATAATAATAAGTTTTTATGCTTCCTTTGGGAGATGGTGACTGGGAAAACATGGGCGAATATAGAGGTTTATTCTCTGGTAACAACTGGGATATGGTATATTTCCAATTTGAATAATATGTGGAATAGATTCATCAGTGTTACACATGCAACTTACCATCATTCTTTTGGAGCCTGTACAGTAGAACGAGATATCTCAGCTCCACAAGAAGCTTATCTGTACACATGGTGACAGCCTTTTCAACTTAGGTAAGCAAGCCCAAGGTCTGAAAGAGGTTACATCATTACAGCACATTTTACTCTACAACCGCCACTTACTGCAACATCGTATTAAATTATGATATATGACACTACACACTTTAAGACTTTCTGGGCTCAGATCCAAGTGCTTCACATGTGTTTCCTACTAGGACATGTTCTGTATGACAGAAATATTACAATTTTCTTTCCACAGGCAGATTTTGGTGTTGCATTACTTTTGTACAAAACATACAAAACACAGCAAGTTAAGTCCACAAATAACAAAAAAAAAAAAAAAAAAAATTTAAATTCACATGACTGTTAACCCTTATCCTGCTAACGTGGATAATATGGTGAGCTTCTAATAATGCAAGCAGATGGCAGATGGGATTTAACTTGGCGTTTAAAGGGTTAATGCAGCTGTGTGGCATGTCTTCTTATTCCTCTTGAAACCAAACTGAATTTCCTATTGGTTGCTTTCCCAATACTTTCCTCCTTTTTTTAGATTAGGGTGACCAGACTTTATAGAGTTACAGACTCTTATGGGGAGTCCTGACAGACTAATTTCCAATTGAAATTCACGTAATTACTGAACCTAAACATTGCTGGAATTTGGTGACACTTGTATTACATTTTACTTTCCATTACAGGCCAGTGTCCTATAATGCAAGTGACACTTCCTTGAAAGGAAGAAATTATATATTTCCACGCTGTACATTACATGATTTCAAGGGGAAGCAAGGAGTTAGTAGCTGCTGGGCTAGAGACTCAATATTGAGTGTAGAAAAAATGGCGTAACAACCAGCTGTTTCGTCTCGCATTACAAAGCTTGTATTCCTACATGCTATGTAAGACAATTAAAATATGTACACCTTATGTTAATCAATGATGAAGTTTAAAAGATTCTAACACATACTCTTCAAGAAAGATTCACTTATGTTAAGAAAGTACTGACACAGTATTATATTTTGGTTGTCACTTTTCCTCAGTTAGGCCTGTACTGGCCGAGTCTCTTCCCCAATTCACATGTGCTTCTTTCAATGCCTCTTGTCTTTTTAATTTGTTGGTTAAGTCCATAACGTTTGCTACAGCATGTACATTTTTCTCCTTTCCATTTAAACCTTTGACACATTTTGTATTACGCTCAACAACAGTATTCTTCCCTGTTTTAGGTATGATGTTGAAACCACTGCAATTTGGAAATAAAATTGTTCTGGTATCTTAAATTTCTCTGCTTACACTTAAATGCTTCAAGAAAGTATTTCAGATATACAACTGACAGAGTATGTGACTGTTAAGGGGGAAACTTTTACACCCTTGATGAGAAACTTTTGTCTGCTCCACTGTATCCCTCAATGTTACGTGCCTGTCTGCCTGACCACATCGTCACATGACCATAAAGACTTGCGGTTATAACAAAATGTGGATATGAAAGCATTCTCAACTGCATTCATTTTAACAGACCGCAGTTCATTATTGTAAGAAATAAAATATAAGCAAAAAGAATGTTGACACATTGATCAAAAACGTACTGGTGACACAAAAAAGCATCTGCATCATGTAAGATCATTGATATACTCACACACACACACACACACACACACACACACACACACACACACACACACACACACACACACCAAAGTAACAAATGAATAATGAAGGTTTGTTACAAAGTGTAACCAAAGAAATATTACTTCATTTGTCTTTCTGTCCAGTGGCAGAAAATTTTAAATGTACACATTCCCCTCCCTTAACCCCTCACAGTGTTTTAATTGGAAATAATTTTCATTCACAACAAATGTAAAATGTTTGCTACATTCAGCTAAGTAATCTTTATTTGACATGCAATGCAAATCTAAGTTTCATAAACAATGTGATACAGGTTAATGACTTAGTTACTTTTAATATACTGTACTTAACTCTACGACAAAAAATATGAAGTTAACTACATAGATGTAATCAAAACTGTATTATGCTGCTGTGGACGTGTTATTTATTTAAAACCAAATATTAATATCTGTATATATAAGTTAAGATTAAATTAAAATTGTCATCTTCAATTAATCTTATTGAAAATGTTTATAAATGTGCCCAGCATGGTGATGAAAAATATTTGTATGTATGCTGTTAATTTATGAAATACATGTAATAATAAGTTATGTGTTTTTTAACTTTACAGCTAAGGCCTAAACTTTGTGCTTAAGTTATGATATGATATATGATATGATATGTGCAAAACAGCCTTGCATGTGGGTCAGTATCACATCATATGTTATCTCAGCAGTAAGAACATATCTTTCTTAAATTCGTGTACTTGTACAATTGTACTGTCTGAATAAAAGCACCCAGAGTTTCATATCTGAATATTACCGGTACATATGTTGAATGAAATCCATAGAAATGAGGGCTCTTTTCCTGCATAATAAATACATATTTCACTTGACTCTGTAAATAATGTGCTGCAGCATACTACATCATTAATCATTCTGATGTACTGCCCTCATGCATTACATTATCTACTCCCATCATTTAATGTATGTTTTCTCACACTGCAGGGTTTGGCTTTTGCCTCCAGTAATAACAAAAACTAGCAGTATTAGAGTTCTAATACAATAGCTTTAAAAATTCAGCTCTGCATATGAAACTTGACAACACGAGTTGTTAAATAATCTGTGGCTGCTTTTGTGATGCAATACAAGAACAATAATTCTTTAGTTTCAGCTTAACTGCATTTGTATCTACGCGTGATTTTAGTTTTCTGCCACAAAGTAACTGAGAACTGCAATCTTCTGGGTTATTACACAGTGAGTAGTGGTGATTTCTTACTGATCCCTACATTTTAGTCTTCCTAAATTACTGTAGTGTGTAACTGTCACTTATCTAGGAAGCTTCACCTTGTCTTAAAAGATATATACGATTGAACACTAGCCAGCAATGGAGGTTAGAAGTCCCCTAATCTGTCTTCTCTGGGATACTATTAAGGCTCTCTTTGTAAGAATTACCCTGCTTATAAGTTGTATTTTGGGTATTTGGCACTCTCCTAATATTTGTACATATTAATTTCTAAAATACGTTCACACAATTAAATGGCACTTACATTACAGTTCGTTTGGTGCAGTCAAGTTTCGCATCACTTGCCCTCTCTGCAGCCAAATATTGCTCTCTAGCCACGCCTGTTCCTTCTGTGGAGAGATTGTCAGTACATGTGGTTACTTCTGACATAGTTCTTGGGGTGTTCTTGATTGTCTTGAATGTGTAATGTGTTCCTCTGTATCAACTATAC
>Ga0209737_10004080_pt1 | contig 10266 bp, 5 predicted proteins | sample TergutCu122P3_FD_187284 | JGI IMG/M metagenome (GOLD analysis project Ga0209737, IMG submission 187284) | Cubitermes ugandensis P3 segment gut microbial communities from Kakamega Forest, Kenya - Cu122 P3 (SPAdes) (version 2) | ecosystem: Host-associated > Arthropoda: Insects > Digestive system >...
ACATAAATGCATGACATATACCAACTGCTGTATATACAGAGTAGTACCTCCTGATGATGAGCAGTAAGCCTGCTCAAAATATGTAAGTTTAATTACTGTAATAAACTGAAAGTAAATAGTGCATCCTTTTGGTTCATACTGTATGTAAAACAGTTCTTTATTATGACTCATTGTGAGCAGTGTTAATGATTATAAATCCTGTAATATTTCACAGTCATATGCCTTAAGCACACTAATAACAAAATCCTCAGATCTTTATACTTACCTACAACCACTCTAGAAAAAATACTCTTTCCTGTCTAAGTGCCCAGAATGCAAAATAATGCAACCACTACAGTAACAAATAAGCTCACAGCACATCAACGAGAAATTTCAAGGCAAAAGTCCAACTCTCAGATGTTAAGTAACCCAGGATATCAGAACTACTTACAACATTTTTGGAGAAGAAGACAAAGAAGGAAGAGGAGAAAAAGATGGAGGATACAAAAGAAGAGATGTTAGTACTGTATGGAGCAAAATGGCACTCTTCAATCAGCAGTTTAACTGTTCTCTTCTACCCTGCATATTTGTCCATGCCATTGCTGAGTTGGTTATAGTCACCAGTCTCTCACTGTGCAGGCACAGTTTCAATTTCAGGCCACTCATGTGGGATTTATGGAGGACAAAGTGAGAGCATAACAGATTTTTCTTTGTGTACTTTGATTTTATCCTGTCAGAATGACTCCACCAATGCTCAACCTTAGCAACTGAGAACAATGTTAAATAAAACACTTCCCCCCCCCCTATGAAAATTTAATTATACTGGACAGACATGCATTATTATAGAAGAAGGGTGTTGCATGACTGTGTACAAATGTATCATTTCCCTCCACATACACTTTGCAGGAACATGCTGCAGGCACGTACCCTTACATTACATTTTTCCTCATGTGCATCTACAGACAGGGTTACCAACCATGTCAGACAGAAAACGCGCACCATGTCAGGAAAAAATTTTGTCATTACTGAGGCACACAGGTGAAATTCTTCAGGGAATTTAAAAAATGTAGTGCACAAAATTTCATCTGATGATTCTGCTTGAGTTATAGAATACAACTTTACAATAATTTCACATGTGCCTGACAGTTGTTTCCAGTCATAAGTAAGCTGCATTTATGTATTAATTATAATAATTGATCCACTTTTCATGGCAAGCACTCTTGAAGAACAAAAAAAGTTTTATCTAAACTGTGATTGCAATGCCAAAAAAACCATCAAAAAATTGCTTTTCATTCTGCAGCATAAAAGTGTATGTTTCACTTAAAATAACATACCAAAAGCATAAAAGTCTACAACTATGAACAACACCTCCACTTCCAGGATTGAGAAGATTCAAAATGCAGGAATATTATCCATGCAGCAACTCACAATTTTGGCATGACTGTTTGCAGTTTGCATTGAAGCTGTCATTCTGCCGAGGAATTAGGGACATCACTGCAGACTCCTTCACTCCATAATGAGCTAAGGTATTCAGCTTCTTCCAGCCACAAATGGATTTGGTTGTCAAATCCTCATCTTGTAAAGTCAAATGACCTCCACGTCCATGCCTCCATTCTGCTCGAAAATAGGACACAAATGTCAGTTACCTTATGTAAAAATAAAAAGGAAAAACATGCACTTCTTTTTAGAAGTTATTCATTATAAGTCATGCAAAAATATTATGAATAAACACAGCTTCTTTAACTTACTGAATTAATACCAGAATCTGGCCATAAGAAATAAAAAATGACATTAATATGGTAAAAGTTTTTATCAAATTTTATACACAGGTATTTAAAATTCACTGCAGTGTCTAGTACATTTTGACCACAATTGATGTGTGAGTACTGTAATAAAAAGTTATGGAAGCCTTTGTTTAGTATTTCACGTATTAAGTAAATGATCACAATAAGTACCAGGTACACTGTCTAAGGAACAATACCACAACTAAAAAGCAACAAAAGTTGTATGAAAAACTGTGCACTAGTGATCACACTAAATGGAAAGCCAAAATGTTTACTAACAGATCAGTCAACACAGTACAACAGCAGCTTAATGAACAAGTAATTCTACCGCACAACCCGCAAGATCCACACAGCTGTGAGCATCAAGATTTCAGTCTCCTGGGCCAATACCATATATTCTGGTAGACATATACTACCATTTTGGTGGAATCTGTTGCCATTCTTTTCAGGGCAGAAGTGTAAGGCATACATGGAACAACTGAACAGGCACACATAGGGTGACCAGGACTGAGACTTTGAGCCATTCAATACGAACCACTGACCATGAAAAGGGCTGTTTTGAAGTCGTAGACATTAAATGAAGATAGCTCAAAAAGCATGGAAGATGAAGGTGGATTAAAGATGACTAAACAAATTGAATAAAACAAGCAAGCTACAGTAAAAGAAAGGTACAAGTATTAAAAACAAGAGATGAAATCCTTTGTTACAATATGCATTTCACTTAGTGGAAGAATATGTCATGTTACATGTGGCTGATATTATCCTACAGGTGAGAGAAAGAAGAGTTAATAAGTATTATGATGTAAATATGTTTATATAATTTTAACAAGGTTACATTCAGTTATGCATAAACTGCAACTGACAGAAAGTGACATACCCCATGTCATGTGTTGACTCCAATGGATGAACTGTAACTAAACAGGAAAAAAACTGAACAGGAGAATGAGAATTATGAGAATTATTGAAGAAGACCCCCAAAAAGGGCAGAATTCAAAAAAGCCAAACTGGGGCACATTTTCAGGGATCAGAACAAGGCCAAGAGCAGTAAAAGCATAAAAAAATCAGTATCATTTATACGATTCAGATCATCAGCCAGCAAGTTCACCACCAAAATGCAGTAAAAACCATCATTAATTGGAATTATTATCAAACCAGCTATTTCTATACTCCAAGAGACCTGGCTCATCTATGTTTGAAACTGAACACATTCCAAACATAAACAAAATAAACTGCCTACAAAATACTGCAAAACAAATGAGACATACAGCATGTCTTTTATGTGCATGGTTGAACAAAGAGTACAAGTATTCAGAGTTAGGCATATTAAACAAGCCCATAACATAAGTTGCTTTACCTTTTAAAGACTACTGGTTACGTTATGCACCAATAGGTTTAACATTCAACAATTGTATGCTATGTCGACACTGTATTTATGTGTTTTGTATTTATCTGAGAACAAACAGCCACTTGTGCCGCTTACAACATAAACTGATTGGTTTTTATAACTGAGATGAAAAGTGTTTACTGCACGGTATGAACTAGGTCTTTAAATAAAGCAGTCTGCGCTTCATCTTTAAAGGGTTAAGATGTCTTGTGAGTTCTTATAGTGTGTAGTATAAGTCTGTTCTGATGTTTCAGAGGAATGTGATGCTTTTGTCATCATGATGACATGATTCAGGTGAAGGGTGAAGTGTACTACTTTTCTAGGATTTGTTTGAATCAAGAAAGAACTACAAGGATCTGTTTACTGGGTTACATTTTCTCTCTTAACTCATAATTTACATACACAGCACAATATTTTACTCAAAGCACATGATACATACCCAAATCCACTTCATGGATAGATGGTCTCATTGAAAAGGGTGTGTTTTTATACAGAGCATCCAAAATTTTGAATTTCACTTGACTAATGGTGTCACAATCTAAAACTTTACACTGTATCTTCTCATCGAGGTCATCTTGAACTACATGAAGTGTCTGTAAAAAATGCAATATTATTGATAACACAAAGTCCATATTTTTTTTACAGATTTCACTACAATATACATTTCTATGTATATATCCAGCATGCATTAATGAATAAACAGAAAGGTTACTGAACAAACAACAGCATGTGAATATCACAAGCAGGTGATGAGAGAAACAAATCATGGTTCTGCTGTGTAAAATTTTTCCTATGCTATGAAAACAGTCAAATTCTCCTGCTCAAATTATCATACCATATTCAGTCATAAACTCAGCCATTAACTGGTTTATCTCCCAAACAGGGGCACAGCCTGGGGAGCAGGACAAGTTATGCTGCCACCTTGGGCGGCAGAGACCAAAAGGCGGTGAAAAAAGAAAACTTTAAACAAAAAAATTGCAATTTTTTGTGCTCAAAGAATTTTAAATTGTTTGGATAGAATAAAATTCAGTACACAGATGTGGTTTTTCAAAGATTATAATTTCTGTCACAGCAGCCATTGTAATGACTTGCCCCAGATGCCAAAGAAACCTAGCTACACCACTATACCCACATCAAATTATGCAAGAATTCATTCTTTCAAAAGAATGTTTACATGCATTTACTCTGATTTCCTTCACCAAGCATAACTCTATATGAATACCTTAAAAGACTTAAAATAGTCAACTGACATTCAACCTTCACTGGTCCATTTAAAACACTTGTGGGTGGTGTAACCAACCCAGTTCCTTTATGGATATGTAAGTTTTAAGTCATATTTTACTTTGTAAGGGACAGGTCCCTTTTAGTTTTACTATTTAGGCAGAGCAAAGGGTAATATACATTCCAGAACACTATACTTCTGTCTCTAATCTCACATCTTAGATGTCAATTCCAACACTACAGCAAAGCATAACTGTAGACACAGGCAACATCCCAACACCACTACAAGCAACCAGAAAGTTTTGGGAATGGAGAAATATAATGATATTCTCAATGCACATACTTGATATGTTTGGTAAGGAATTTTTTCATAATGTGGATCCTCTTGCACAAGATGGATTGTCTAGGAAAAACAGAAAGGAAAACTTTGTTGATGACCAAACATAATACATAAGCATCAAAAAGTCACCCATATCACAAATGATTAGCAGAAAGCACTGTCTCTGCCAAGCAATGTAGCCCTGGTGCGAAAAGTTCAACTGAGGTCCATGACCACCTGCTGTATCTACTACATGTACTGATAATGGGACAATTTCCTTTTACAAAAGAATGTAGTAGCAACATGAGAGTGTGTAGGCCACTAAACTTAGCACTAGAAGGTTATGCATATAAAGACAGAATGCATTTTAGTGAATTCTTTGAAAGTAACTTTTTTAATTAAAAGAGTGGTGGTCAGATACCTCAGCCAGCATATTGCACCACAATGCATGCACCACCTCCATATGCAGAGACTTTCAGCATAACATTTAAAAACAGTAACTGAAATATGAGTTTATTAATTGCATCAATTCATTACAATGTCTCTAAATGATGGGAAATTATTTTTATATGACTTAGAAAAAATTATATTATAAACAACATGAAGGAATATCATACAGGACATTTAACAGAGCAAAAGAAAGCAGCAGCCACTGTCTAGCCCTGATGAACAAACAATACTATTGATGTCTGCAACTCTCTGAGACAACATGCATAAAGAAAGCCAAATAATTATTACTACAGAAACTTACAATGAACAGTGAACGCATATTTTATACAATGAACTGTTTATGTAGTATGAAAGAAAACATTTGGCATCAGCATTACTTACGACCACGCCATGATCTATCTGCTCTCGCAGCAAGCGTTCTTCAGATAGTGAGTAGCGAGCATCATGGGTGATGGCATCAACAGGGCCTTTTTCTATCTGATGCTTGATGGCCTTGAAGAGCAGGAACAACGAAGAGCCAGCATAATCCTTCAAGTAGTTATACATACACAGTGCCATCCAGTTTGTCAACATTTTCTCTACAACTGACTCTGTTCTCCGGAGCATTAGCTGTGGATGTTTGGTGAGAACAGATTTGTCAATGAGCCGTAGCAAAAGGCTTCTAAGTATATCAGTAGCGTACTCCATCTTACCCATAAGTACCACCATCAGGAGTGATGCAACATTAACCCTGTGGAAGATATACTTTATGTAAACTTCAAAGATTTAAAATCTTCTTGGCAAAAGCAAAAAACCAGCATGTTGGAGAGCTCAGTTGTATCCACCACCAGGGTCAACCATCATTCAAGTGCTTCTTATGATAAAAAAAAGTGCTCACTTATTGCTCACACATGAGATAACTGATCAGCTTAGGGTTTAGTGCAGGTGTTTTAAGAATGACCACTTGTTTCAATTTTCTCTAATTCCTGGGACTGTAATTAAACACAATGACTATTTGTCAGTTTTTTGGAGCAACATGGTTATTTCAGTGTTAGGGATATAAAGTATGGGCAACAGGATGGTTCAGTAAATGTAGTGGCCAGGCCGTAGGCTGGACAATCAAGTAACTGTGGTTCACTTCACAGAGCAGGCAGGAGATTTTTCTATTCTCTGAAGTGTCGATAACAGTTCTGAAGCTCCACATCTACTCAGTGGAGACTAGAGAGCTTTTGGCAGTGGTAAAGCAGTAGAAACATGAAGCTGACTTCTCACCTCCAGCTACTACTGTGGTAATGAATGAGTGGAGCTATAAATTTACTTCCCCAGTAAGGTTTAATGGCGTGCACAGGGACAACTTTACCCTTTTACTTTTAATGTTATAAATCATAACTCACTTGTCTCTAATGTTGAATGACTTCTGTGCCTCCAGCGTTTCAATGAAGGTCAGAATGAAACACTTGTTGTTGATAAGCTGTTCGAACTGAAGCATCGCTGCATCATAATTTGTTCTGGGTCCGTTAATACGCACCTGTTATAAATTTGAAGCAAATAATTGCATTAGTATATTAGTGTTTAACCAGTAATACATCATATGTCAACAAAGTGTCACCAAATCATTTAATAGGTTAACAGGAAATGGAGGGTATGTACATAGCAGGGTCACAACTTGTATTAGTGTGTGTTTCTGTAAATTTTCTATTGGTCATAAAGTGCCAAGAATCTACACAATTTATACAAGCAGTAGAATTTCTTTGATCTGTTGCCCATCGGACCAGACAGGTGCCGAATTTTCAAATATTCCACATTATCAGACAGTAACTATAATAACCTAAGTTCTTACAGGTAATCGTTTGTTACTTGTCAGCTATTTTCATTTCACCTTAAAAAGACTTGGCTCGTTCAATTACCATGGGCTCAGTCACAGGTTTTCCTTCTGAATGCATTAGTGTTAACCACTTACACACAACACCTTGTTCAAATTGTATGAGTCTGGGCCCTTTCAATGTCTGTTGCTTGGCAAAATATCCTTCATACTTTCACTTGCTACCATAAACAATCGTAATTGGTCCGTCCATTTCCTTTCTTTTCTTTCTTTCTTTCTTTTTAAATCAAAGACAGTTAACTACACAATGTTGTATGAAGCCATAACCCCTCTTTGACTTTTTCAATTTTATGCCTCCTAATTATTTCAATTTGCTGAGGAATTGTTAAGTTACATGTTTCCTCTTGCCAGCAGTACCTTATTACTTATCTCTGGCCCTTTTATAGCCATTATAATGGCTCAGTGAGCTAAAAAGGTCCAGGCCCAAGATAAAATCATGGAATCAGTATGAACATCAGAGTTACAGACAGTAGAAATTCCTGTCTTGGGGCTAACTTCCTCAAGTGCCATAACTATCAGTAATGCCAGGTTATCAGGTGATGGATTACAGCAATTCTACTGTACAGTGAAATTGCATTTTAAGGGAAACAACAGACTGTCATAAGACTGCAAACATTACAGAAGTGATGTATATTCTCAGCAAAAATTTCTACAAAAGATTTGTACATTAGCCGATTCAATTCTCAGTGGTCACAATGTCATTCAATTTTATTGGGGGGGGTTAATGTTGATGGTAAGCTGATGATCTGCACAATGCCAATGACATTTACACATGTAACAACTGTACACCTTGAACTAATAGTATACAAAGTGAATGCCTAAGCCATGTTTCCACATCACTGAACTGAATGTACAATGACAGATACAAATGTAAGCATTACACGTATCTTCATATCTACATAAAGCAAAGATATGAAAGGCATGATACCAATGATAAAATGGAACTACAACAAAAGAACCCCCAGTCATGTGTTACATTAATACATATTTTATGAATTTATTAAGCTGCATCAGGCAGAAAAAAATGATCTCGCACACTGCATGAGTGGTGCAGTGACCAAGCACACCTCTTTCCATTAATCTCAACCTACACACATTTCCACCTGAAGAAGCAAACAGATCCCCTTTCCAAAATATTGTGTTCTTTTCTGGATACTATATAGTGGATGGGAGTCAAGGTGTTAAGTAACCCTAAATGTAACATACCATCATCAGAGCCATCTAGCACTGAACTGGTCTTTCTGTTTGTAAAAGTTCTACAGTGAAATAAGTAACAGTACTTAGCCACAAATTATACAGTCCTAAAGTACATAAGAAAAAAATGTGTTTATATATCTGAGGACAAAATATTGATGACTGCACAAATGTTGATGCACAGTCCTATGTATAATGCCTAATACAGAATGTGTCATGATTTGCAAATGTTGCTACAGGAGATGAGTTCCTAAGTCTCTGTAATTGTAGAAGATGAGTTCATAAGTCTCTGTAATAAAAAAAAGTTTGCATAAATGTGTGTCAGGATTTCTATAGTTTTGAAGTTATGACCACTTGACACTTGGAATAAAAGGTAAGAATTATTAAGAAGTCTATGGATTAACAAAATAAAAAACATTACCTAATAAAGCTAACATCTAAATTTAACTTCATGTTAGAAACTGTCTTTAATTAACAGTAACCTATGCTTAAAGCAGGTTTCTGACAATCTAACCCTCAGCTCCAAGCAACCTTCACCACTTGATTGTGAATAACGTGTATGGAACACTAGGGATAAGCCTGAAATGTGCTTACATCTCCTGCCTTTCAGTGGCAGAAGCAGAACAAAAGACTGTTAATAAAAGTCACATAGTGTATAGTGGACTGCATGGAGTGCAGTGAGGAATGGATGATGAGTGGTACATAGGTATGTGTTTATGAGAATTAGAAAACACCCATAGCATCATAACCATTGAGAATAGAGCCAATGTTGATGGGAACGTTTCTGATAACAAAGACTTAGGAAATCATCTCCTACATTAATGCCCACAACACATGAAACATGTATACAGTAATTGATAATCTTCCCTCTAACTGTTACAAGATTAAATTCATGTAAATATGTGTGTTTGGAAGGTTATGTTAAGTAGGTGTTACAGGGAATTATTAAGTAATCACTTCTAAAATATAGAAACCATAACCAATAAAATAAACCAAGGAGGTATTTCATTCTTAAGAAATATGTAAGAGTCAAATATAAATCAGCAGAAAGCAAACCAATTTGAAAACACAGCATTATATATCACTCATCGAAAACAGTATTATTTTCCGTAAAAACAACACCAGGGATTCAAAAATTCAAACCAAAAAGTAAAACAAATGTAAAGTTGGGTTTAATACTGCACCATGCAAGATGCACTGAACTTGAATTATGAAATTTCAAACTACACTATCCATCCAAATACCTCCTTACCTTTGGATCATTTAGAATTGGGTGATCACTTACACCAGGGAAAAACACCTTCATAATGTAGTTTTTGTGGTCCAGAGTTGGAATTCCTGAAGACTCCAGGTCAGCAGTGAGGTCTGTCATATCGGTCTGGAGTTCTGCAAATGCTGGACAAAGGAACAAAATTATTAAAACCTTTATTTACATCTCATGGTAGTTCCATGTTTCTGTAGCATGCATGTACACAGAACTCTTTATTACTGTATGCCAAATAAATAATTTTCCTTGTACTGGAAGCTACATTATTTTCCCACAATTTAAGCAAACATTACATCAAATACTCACTGACCACTATAAATTTAACTGAAGCAAATTCCAAAATTCAGCTTATTTAATTCAATACACTTCATATAAATAATAGTTCAAGAGCATCATAATGAACAATTATTGCACATCTGCTCTAAAATTCATAACAGGCATGTTGACTGGTGTTTACAGACTTCATGTTTTTAAGAACTATGAGCTACAATGCTTGATAAAGGGAAGTAACATGTGGCTGAGCACATCTAAAAGTGTAAGGTAGGGATCACTAATTCAAACACAGCAGAACCCCACTTAGCCAAAATTTGAAGTGAGAAAACCTCTACTTACTTTTCCTGGCCTTTAGTACCATAACTTTTGAAACAGGGTGGACACAAAGTTTGTGCTGACATTTCTGCGAAACTGTGCAAGTGCATAATGGGATGGAAACACTAGTACCATACATATACAGGGTGTTCCAGGAGAAATGGACAAAACTTCGGGAGAGTGTTCCTTATGTTGAACTATACCGATATAACCCAAAAC
>Ga0209737_10004081_pt1 | contig 10266 bp, 6 predicted proteins | sample TergutCu122P3_FD_187284 | JGI IMG/M metagenome (GOLD analysis project Ga0209737, IMG submission 187284) | Cubitermes ugandensis P3 segment gut microbial communities from Kakamega Forest, Kenya - Cu122 P3 (SPAdes) (version 2) | ecosystem: Host-associated > Arthropoda: Insects > Digestive system >...
TAATCAGGACCCCCAAGAGATTGTCGCTGTAGTGGCCGGTAGCTTCCAGTCCTACTTTTATCTTTGACAAATCCCCGGAGCAATGAACCAGCCGTTCCAGCAGGTCCTCAAATCCGGTACGGTCATTCCGGATGGTAAAGGTGGGGTAAAATTCGATCCCGTCGCCATCAATGATGAGACAATCATGTTTATCCTTGGCGACATCAATTCCTGCGTAAATCATATATTACATCTCCTTAGTATTATTTGACGCTGCTTTGTTCCACAGACTTGCCTGCCCAATGTAACCTCGTTCTAAATAAAACGTCATGCGTTATCCAACTAATTACCATTTGAACAGACGGCTGTGGTTATTGCCTTTCCGAAAACGTCTAAGCGTTAGGATAAAAATACTAATCCACAGCGTCTGTAAGATTATAGCATATAGTCCTTGGAGAGGGACAATAAACACTACTACTATATAATACGAGGATAAAATATGTCATTTAAAGCTGAAGAAAAAACCATTTCAAAATTACTTAATGATGTTATATACGAAATACCCCGCAATCAACGTAAGTATGTTTGGGCGAAAGAAGATTGGAAAAATTTGTATGATGATGTAACATTTGCTTCAGAAAATAAAAAGCCACATTTTCTTGGGAGCATAGTTTTAAAAGAAGAAAGCAAAATAAATTCATTAGAGCATTATACAATAATTGACGGGCAACAAAGAGTTATGACGTTAACAATTTTGTTTGCCGCTATTATGCTTCATTTCAAAAGACAAGAATTAATAGACGATTTTAATGGAAGCACGAAATATATTCAATCGATAGATACAAAAAATAAATCACGGCTAATATTTGAAACAGACTATCATAAATCACTATCTAAATTAACAAATAGAGTTCTAACAATAGAGTGCAACGAAGCAAAAAGTGTATCAATAACATCATTTATTAATAGTTGTATACTAGATAAGCGACGTGATAAAGTCATCGGGAATTGTTTTGAATATTTCTTTTCAGCTATAAATGAAAGGATAGAGCAAGATACATCTAAGAGCGCTCAAGATATTATATCTGCTCTTCGCGATGCAATTCTGAGTATGTCATATGTTAGTATAACTGCTACCACAGAAGAAGATTCATATACTATATTTGAAATATTAAATGCAAGAGGTCAAAATCTCTTACCTCATGAACTTTTGAAAAACTTTATTATGCGTTATTATGAACCAATCGAAGGTAGAGATACTGCCAAGAATTTATGGGATGATATAGAAAGCAAACTCGGAAAAAACATGAAAGATTTTATTGGACATTATGCTCCACACAAATATACTTCTAACAAAGAATTGAGGTCAGAACCATATAAGCTTATTAGTAAATCAACTAAGGATGTTAAAGCATTAGTAGAGGATTTATGTATAAAATCTGAATACTATCTTTCTTTTATTGAACCATTACGCGAAGATGATGAAAAAAATAAGATTTGTAGTGAAAACGAAATGAAGATATTTACATTTTTTAAGACGAAAAGAATTTCTCAGTTTCGTCCTATAATGCTTAGCATTATTAATCAAAAAGAAGTCGGAAATATTTCATCAGAAAGATATAATGAAGTATTTTCATTTTTATTAAAATTCGTAACTTGTTATGTTTTCATTGGCAGTGAAAGAACAAATCGGTTTTCTGATTCTATTTATAAATATGCACCAATAATCGAAAATCATTATTCTGATCAAAATCTTCAAGAGTTTATTGATAATCTAAAATCCAAAATACCAAACGCAAATTGGTTTAAAACACTTTTTCAAAATATAGGTTATTCAAAAAAAGGTGCATTACATGATTCTCGCCAAAAGGAAATAGTAGAAACAGTTTTGGAATTGCAAGAAGCGCACTTTAGAAAATCTAGTAATGATATTGATTTCACAATAGAACATATTTTACCTGATAGTGAGTCAGAAGATAATGCAAGAATAGGTAATCTCTTACCTTTAGAGGAGCATTTGAATCGTGATTGTAGCAATCTCTGCTTAGCAGAAAAAATAGAAGTATATAGAAACTCATCATTTGTAACAGTGAAAAATTTTGTAGATCGTTATGGTGATAATCCATCAAGTTTTAGAGTAAATAGTAGAACAGACGCAATTGCAAGCTTGTTTTACAACGATATTTTGAAATTGAATATATTAAAGCAAGAAAATGAACAGGATGAATAAAAGCTTAAATTAAACCACTGCCACTTACGATAATGAAGCCTGGCGCTATTGATAATTTATTTAAGTAACGCAAACCAAAAATGCAACGTGAAAAATTAATAAATCATGATAAATTTAAGCAACAACAAACAGGAATACACTTTACGAGTGGATAGACAGAGCTAGTACCGTTGACTTGCAGTAAAGTGTATTGGAGAGAATGCCAATGGAGGAAGTATCATTATGTTGGAATTGAAAAATAGTAAATTATATATGTTACTTGACGAAGAGCAACAGTCTGTCCTTAAAGATTGTGTTAAGTATGTCTCAAAATTATGGGACAATCCTTTAATTCAACATTATACAGAACATGGTGTTAATCATAGCTATAGAATCCTTGGGGTCATCGAAAAATTCCCTAAAATTTGTGAAGACGATTTTCTTTCCAACGAAGAAAATTTTCTTTTGTTATTAGGTGTCTTTATGCATGACATTGGAATGCAATGTGACATAAGAAAGCATTATCCAATAAAAGAAAAAGTCGAAAAGATATACAATGCAAGTTTTGATGTACCAATTAATAAAAATGATTGTAAGTTTTCAATGGAACAACAAAACGCGATTAGACGTAATCATCATTTGCTAACTGGAGCATGGATAGAATATGCTTTTATTAATGACCCCGGAAGTGACTTAGGATTTGCTTTAAGGCGTATACCATCCATGTTGATGTCTGATTTTATAGACATTTGCATTTTTCATTCCAAATTGGATGTAAAACAATGTAAGGAAATATCTGCACATAATCAAAAAATACGTGTTCAACTAATTGCGGCAATCCTTCGATTGGGTGATGAGCTTGATATTGGTGAGGACAGAATAAATCGTGTTGTTTTTAATAATTTCATTCTGCCTGAAGAAAATTCTGTTTTTTGGTATATGCATTTAAATACTAAAGTACAAATAATTGATGGTTTCATAAAAATCATATTTACACTGCATCCAAATGATTATAAAAATTATAGGGCATATTTAATAAACGAACTCTCTCTCTTGGTAAGAAAAAATAAGTATTTGCTGAATGTTCTCGCTAAGTATAAAATTTATCTCTCATTTGATGAACATAGTGAATTCGTTATACCGGATAGATTTGCAATTGAATTTCCTAGTTATTTAGCAGAGTATTTTGAAAAAAAAGCGGTCGAGGATAAATTTGATGCAAATGTGGCTTTAAGGTATGTTCAACACGAACTTGCGCAAAGCCTTTTAGCTGGAGAATCCGTTTTGCTTAAAATGGAGCAACACATAAGACGCGAGGGAAAAAGTGATAGTACAGACAAACACTTTTTTATGATGATAGAGGATTTGAAATCAACACTCGGGGTTATTGGTGTAATTGCAGGAAACAATCAAATGTTGGGTGAAATCACTAAAAAAACATGGTTTAGTGTTTGGCAACATAGTATTTTTAAATATCGTGATATATTCAGAAATGAAGCGCGAGAAAAGAAGATGAATCTTGTGCTTCCTTTTATTCATATAGGGGATCCCCAAAGAGGTTTTATTTACGGTGATCCTCTAAGTATAGAACAATGTATTTATAATCTTCTTGGTAATGCTTTAAAATATGGTTATGAAGGCACAAATGTATATATTGACTGTATAAAAAGAGAAGTTTCGGAATCTCATTGTATAACTATAAAAAATTTCGGTTTGCCGATTAATATTGAAAATAGTGAAAACATTTTTAAGTTGGGAGTTAGATTAGATGAAAGTTCCGAAGGAAGGGGAATGGGTTTATACATTGTAAATAATATCGCCCAAATGCATTCAGGGTGTGTATATTACACTTGCAAAATCATTTCAGATTTCAATGTAAGCTATATAAAAATGGTAATAGATTATTTTCAAAATTCACAAAGCATATCTTACGAAGAACAGGTTATTTTAAATAAATTGTTAGCGGAGGATGAACGATTGCAATATGAGGGTTTATATGAACAAACAGTATATAACCACTTAACATACAATAAAACTCGTATAACACCACCGTATATGATATCCAGAGTTTGTCAACCAACATATGAGGTCGAATTTTGCCTAGAAATTCCATCCGAGCAAATCCAAAAGGAGGTATAACTTATGTCCGTTAACATTCTTGTTTTCGATGACACATATGCATCTTCAAACATGATTGCTTTTTTAGAAAGTTTTGATTATTGCGTTTATTGGGCGAAGGAATTTTTATCTGCAAATTATTATGCAGAAGTTGAACCGGGCATCCAATCATTTAAAGGGCTGATTGTAGATTTAGATATCCCATATGTTAAAGGGGATTTTTCTGATAATGAAAAGGAAGAGCTTAGTAAATACCACGTCAATGTTTCGGGCTGGTTATGGATAAAAAAAATTTTATTAAATCATGAATATAGTGGGGTTATTATAATTTTGTCAGGACACCAAAAGAGCATATTAGATAAAGAATTTAAAAAATACGATGGTAAGATTAATTATATCTCAAAAAGTGATAGCATGGCTCTTAGAAATATTGAAGTTTTTCTTACAAGAAGCGATATCTAGAATGAACTTTTATTTAACACTATGAACTTTGCTGTGTGTATAAAAGACATCAAAACCATTGTCACCACCTACAATGAAGCATGCCCCCTCCGGTACTAAATTGGTACTAAGATTTTATCTAAGTGTCGAAAACCAGAAATACCACACAAAATATTTAGCATATATGCTAAATATAAATAACAAGAAACAAGAATAATAGGATTACGCTTTGCGAGTGGGAGTGATGATATAACACTCACAATCCTGCTAAACAAGCGGATTGCAAGCTAATATGTTTAGGTCATGGCAACGATTTGGCAACACTTTTTAAATGAGTGAATAGATTATGGTAAGTCGGCAGTTGATAACTGCCGATATTGAAACCTGATTGGCAGGTAGGTTGGTATGATGAATGATATAAGTCAAAGGAGGTCGTAGTAAGAGAGTTGGTTTTGAGTTAACATCATAAACCGCACTTATACTGATAAATGGCTCGTAATAATGGAATTACTATTATTACTAGCCATTTATTTTATTGTGGTGATATTTTTGTTGCTTTATTATAACGCATACCTTAAACTTGATATATAAAGCTTTTTACACTAAGCGGAGGGTCAACATGAAAAATCTTCACGAATTGATAAAAAATACTAAGGAAAATTACCGAAATAATTCACAACAGACAGACATCGAATTATCGGATGAATTCAAAACAGTGTTCGCATCATATTTACGCAATAATGGTCAAGATGTTAGTTTTAACGAAACTACTGCTGTTATTAAAAGCTCGGGAAATTTGCTTATATATGCACCAAATCAATGGTTTATGATAGCATCGTATGTTACGGACTTCGTAAAAGAATTAATAATTTATAGAAAATTTGTGGATTTGATGTTGTCAAAAATGGAAATGAACTCTAAGGACAAAAAGAACTATATTACAAAACTCAAAGAGAACGCTACTGAAGATGATTTATCTAATCTGGAGATACTATATAATAAAGCACTTGTGAATTATACTGATAAAGAAAACGTAAATAAGGAATATATTATTAAGTTTCTCACTGATTATTCGTGGTGGTCTGGTAGCAAAACGATTGACAGAGGAGATTATTATGTTTCACCAGTATTGAATTTACTTGGTTTGGTAAATGCATCACAATCATATGTTGCCGATATTGCCTATTTTTTTGCATGTGATTCGAATCTTACAGATATAGTAAAAAATGACTTATTAGCTACAAGTGTTAATAGAGCGAATAGAAATAAACGTGAATATACTTTACCGGATGTATCACGTAAAAAAGGGGGACAAAATCTTATAGTATACGGTGCGCCGGGAACTGGCAAAAGCAGGAGCTTAGAGGATCTTCTTGTTTCAGGCATTTGGGAAGATAAAAAGTATGAAAATTTTATTAGTTCATATAATAGAGTCATATTTCATCCGGAATATACATATTTTGATTTTGTTGGTTCATATAAGCCGGTACCGATATATAAAAAAACAGACGATAGCTTTATTAATAAAATAGACAATGGTGAAAACAATCTCGAACCATACATTGATTATCAATTCGTACCGGGTCCATTTGTGTGTACCCTTGTTAGTGCATATTTGGACCCGGTAAATATGTATACCTTGCTTATCGAGGAAATAAATAGAGCAAATGCGGCAGCTGTTTTTGGTGAAATATTTCAATTACTAGATCGTACTAATGATGGAAGCAGTGAGTATACATATACTCCATCGCGAGAATTGATGTCTTATTTAATCGGTATTGATGGTATGGAGCAGTACGTTAGCATGGGAATTAAAATACCATCTAATATGAATATTGTGGCAACTATGAATAGTGCCGACCAAGGTGTAAATTTTATAGATTCGGCATTTAAACGTCGTTGGAATTACAAATATAAGAGGATTGATATCGGAAATGCCGTACACAAAGAAGCATTAATTTATTATGGTTCAATTAGCATTACATGGGGTACTTTCATAACTGCGTTAAATGATAAGCTAATTAAGTCGCAGGTTGATGAAGATCGTTTGATTGGTCCCTACTTTATAAAGCCGGATGAACTGAATACATCTTATGCAACAGATAAATTACTGCTTTATTTGTGGGATGATATTTTGCGGCATAAACGTACACATTTCTTTGCCGGCAATATTCGAACATTTTATGAGCTTACAGAGAAATTTGAGAAAGAGGATGTGTTAGGTATATTGACATACTTAAACTCAGAGAAAACTGATAACCACGAAGATTACGATGAGGATTATGATATAGAGGAGTTTGAGTAATAGCGGTATGATAAATCAACGGTACGTTTTTATTGAAAGAAAACTATATTCATTAAATGAATATCATTCAATTCTAAACATAAAATCATTCCCTAATGATATATATAAGATTGAAGGTTCTTCATTTCAATTTATTATTACTGGCTTTATTATTGTGAATGATAAACCTATAATTATTTTCCCTAAGAATTATTCAAAACCAGAAACAGATGAAACATTAAAAGCAGAAATAATTCTATTACTAAAAGTGATAATGAAATATCGTACAGAGAGAATTCATATTCCAGAAGAATTAAAACTGCTCATAGGTGATGATAACCATAACAGTACAAAAATAGTATCGGCTCTTGCAATTATTGAGGACTACCTTTCATATGGTGTAATCCGTAAAGAATCAATTCATATAAATGATTGTGTGGCAGGTTTTACAGATTGGAATAAAACTATAAATAAAGGCACTCCAATTATCTCACATAGGCAGGTGCTATATCCAAACCCTATAAAACGAAGAAGAGTCATTGACAATAATAATATTGTTACCCAGATACATAAATATATTATTAGCATGTGTATCAATACTTGGGGTTGGATTTTTGATATTGAAAATATGTTTGAAGGTGTTGATTGTCCCTGCGAAGATGAGAGAATGCTGAGAATTTTGAATAATGAACTTTCGAAAACATTTATTGAGCGTGAAATATATCTTATAAAACATTTAATACAGTATATTAATGCAACAACAGGAACAAAGAATAATTACAGTTTTTATACGATGGCAACACCATATTTTAGCTTAGTATGGGAAAGTATTTGTTCCTATATTTATTCAAATGATTATATAAAACTATCAAAATGGGTCGCGCAACCAAGATGGGAAGGACCTGCAGTACCTAAAACAATATCGCAAAAGCCGGATATTTTGTTTGTTGAAAATAGCATTTTCTTTATTTTGGATGCGAAGTATTACGACTATAACAAAAAAATGCCTGGATGGCATGATATAGTAAAGCAATTATTTTATAAAGTAACAATTGAAAGAAAAATAAAGAAAAATAAAGTGCCAAATATAAAATCATATGAAAATATATTGGTATTTCCCGAAACAGCATCTATAGATTTTAAATATCTTGGAAAAGTGTATGTTGATAAAGATGACGAATTAGGAGAAGTAAAAGCAATTGCCATAAATTCAAAAAGAGCTATGGAAGCGTATGTTTATGGCGACGATTTTGAATATAGGAATGAATTGCTAAGATGGGTTATGGATTTACGTGAAAATAAAGTAAATCCATAAAATCAAAGAGGCGATTACACACCTCTTTGATTTAGCCAACCTAACCTGTCTAACTCGATCAACATATTTTGAGCGACAGCGTGGATGACAGGAACACTTACAGAATTACCAAATTGTTTATAAGATTGCATATCTGAAACAGGAATAATAAATTCTTCAGTAAATCCTTGCAGACGTGCACACTCACGTGGGGTAAGTCTTCGGGGGTTTTTATTTTTTCCTTGCTCTATTAAGATTTCACTACCATCTTTATAGTATCTGGCACTAATCGTGTTAGTGTATTCAGAATCAGCATTAAAAAGTGAAAAACCGAAACCGTTACCTTTGAGTTGGTGCTCTTTTTTTCGCCTTAAATGCCCAGCATATAAATTGTCGCTTATGGTATATTTTTCATTTACCTTTTTTTCTAAGATATCGCCTAACTTTGTTGGTGTACGTGGCGGTACAGGGAAGGTGAATTGAAATTGTTGATTATTTTGCAATCTTAGCTTATCAAATCCAATAATAAAAAGCCTTTCACGATTCTGTGGAACACCAAAATCGGCAGCCCGTAATACCTCTATGTACACTTCGTAATCCAGAAGCTCCAAATGCTCTTTAATAACACGAAGAGTGTTTCCCTTGTCATGTGTTCGTAATTGTTTGACATTTTCTAATAAGAATGCTTTTGGACGCTTGCCTTCAATAATTCTTTCTATTTCAAAAAACAAAGTACCACGTGTGTCAGAAAAACCTCTCTTTAATCCAGCTTGAGAGAAGGGTTGGCAGGGAAAGCCAGCAAGTAGAATATCAAAATCAGGTATCTGATCATTGGTTATAGCAGTAATATCTCCTGCGGGTAAATCACCGAAGTTTGTTTTGTAAGTCTTTTGAGCGAATTTGTCCCACTCCGATGTGAATTTGCAATGACCTCCCAAGCGAGAAAAAGGAAGTCTGATGCCGCCGATTCCGGCGAAAAGGTCAATAAAAGTGAAGCGAGCAGTATTCTCAGGGATGTTAGGGAAAGGGATTGTGCTGGCGAAATTCATTATATATTTGAATATTAGAGAAGAGGGGTTAGCTTCGCCGTTTTCCCATCGGCGCAAAGTTCGATCTCCGTTTCTCCCAAGACCTAGTGCATCAGAAAATTCTTTTTGTGTTAAACCCAGTTGGATACGTTTGTTTTTGATGGCTGTGTTATCCATTTATACCTCCTTGAGAATTATACAGGTCATTCTGTCCTCATTTTATCACATTTATTTTCAAAATGCAAACACTTTGTTCCGAACAAATGTTCTAAAAACAGTATATCATATGCTCCAGTGAAAATTCAATAGTAAAATTAAAGAATATGATGTAAAATATCAGTAACACAAATTTATGAGGTATTATTATGGGCGGTGACATATTTGATCTTAACATGAACACTTACTTTGATTCGGAATGCGGAGCATATACAGCCTTTACAGGCGCAGAACTGGAGAAAGGAACCTATAATGTAAAAGTGGCAATAAGGAATATTCTTATTGATAAGCTGGGTTCGGATAAAATACCACGAGTGAATGAGTCAGAAGATCAAACCATTGCTTTTAATTTATGTACAAAAATTAAAGGAGAAACATCACAAACCCTACATATACCATGTAAATATTCGAAAAAAGGGAAGAATGAGGTATCAATATATTTTAACAGAGACATAACAAATACATTCCACGCCAGTATTGGTGATGTTTGGTACATATACTTTAAGAAAAGCAATGCCAATCCTTATTTTGGTATTATGTCAAGAGAAAGATGGTACTCGTATTTTACATCTCCCAGTGATAATAATGTTGCTGAAGATTTTGACAATACTAGCCTTGATTATAAAGATAGCGATGAAGATTTTGAAAAATATACTATCAAGAGAAGTGATGTTCCAGTGAAAAAGTGTATAGAAAA
>Ga0209737_10004082_pt1 | contig 10265 bp, 8 predicted proteins | sample TergutCu122P3_FD_187284 | JGI IMG/M metagenome (GOLD analysis project Ga0209737, IMG submission 187284) | Cubitermes ugandensis P3 segment gut microbial communities from Kakamega Forest, Kenya - Cu122 P3 (SPAdes) (version 2) | ecosystem: Host-associated > Arthropoda: Insects > Digestive system >...
GGCTACCCCCTATGCGGGGCCTCAGTCGCCGGCCCCGCAACGCCCCGCTGTCCCCCTCTTTGAGGGGGATGTCGGCTTCGCCGACAGGGGGAGAGTGGGGGAACGAGTTCCCCCCACACCCCCTGCAATGCTACGCATTGCTTGTGGGTAAGTGGCAATGTACTTCATTGCCTGCACATGGTATATTTACACGGCTGAATCACGACTTCAGCAATGCATGGCGTGACGCGCACTGACATCCTGTTGAGATGATACGGTATACCCAAATGGAGAGGCATCAATGAGTGCAGTGGAAATGGTGATGGCAATTATACTGGCATGTGCGGTTCTCGGTCTTTTTACCGCCTTTGGTATTGTCATTTTTTACACCATTCTTTCTAAATTCTCTAACCCGACGGGCGCTAAAACGCCTAAGCCATTGCTGCCTCCGTTTTCCGATTTTTACATACAACCGGACGAGAACAAACCGCAATCCTATTGGCTCGAAAAGGTGCTTCGGATGCACTTCGAAAAGGTGAACGCAGGGCTGGATAACCTGATGATATCGGACGTCGCGCGCGACATGTCGCATGATGCGTTTACTGTGCTTCAGACACTGCAAACATCGCTTAATGCCGCCATATCTGGCAAAAATGCCATCACTGAGACCGTCGCCAATAAAGTTTTTGCCGATCTGCAAAAAGCACAAAACGTCCGAAGTGTGCAGAATTTGCGCTATATAGACTTTTTTGTCGAGGATCTCCGGGAAGCAGAAATGCTGAGCAAAGTATTGGTGGTGATTCAAAAAATAGAAATCAAACAGACACAATCTATTGATCTGTTACGAAGGGGTTTCAGCACAGCTGCACGATATGTGGGTGACATCGACGGAGGCAGTGCGACTGAGTGGCAAAAAGAAACGGCCGATCACCTCCGCTGGTCATTGCGGAAATTGAACGATACGCTCAGTCTTAGCGATATCAGTCAGTCCGACATACAGCAAGCAATTGGAAATATCCGAAGTGCACGCGATAAATTACAAGAGTTGCGTCAAGGCGTTCGCTCGGGAGTAAAACGAGATGCCGTCGAAACCTTGCTGGATATCTACGCCAAGGGGCACGAACTCCTTCATGCTCTCATCGAAATGGCCAAGCATGGAGACCCTTTGCGCGAGCAGGCTATCCAACTGACATCGAAATACATGGCGGAATGCAAAGAAAAGGATGAGAAGGACGAGAAAGAAGCTGAAGCGCAGGCACGCGCTGAATACACAAAGGCCTGCACAGAAATCACACGCGCACACCATGAAAAACTCACCCTTGAGCGAAAAAGAAGAAACAGGAAAATAGTGCTCATTACAATTTCAGTTCATATTGCTGGCGGAGCCTTAGCCGGAATGGTCGCAACCTCCGAAATCAATGCGCCAAAACAAAACACGTCTGTCGCTAATCAACAACCGCTCCAGGATGACTCAAAAACAGAGCCCACCGATGGCAGCGACACAGCGACAAAAGCGCAGATACAACCCGCCGAACCACCCCCAAACGTGTTTGTCGTAGATGGCGGCATGTTCTACCACATGGAAGGGTGTAAGAATCTGCGCAAATCAATGGCGCGCTCAGTAACCCTCCATGAGGCAACAGGAACTGGTTATCAGAAATGCAGCGTTTGCAGCGCACAGGATGCAAATCCTTAGAGTATTGTTAGTTTTTTCTTTTTTGTGGGGGAGCAAGCTCCCCCACCCCCCCTTGCAAGCCTCCCCTTTCAGGGGAGGTGTCGGCAAAGCCGACGGAGGGGTTTGCGCATCGCTTGTGGGGCGAATCATTATTCGCCCCTACACATCCGTCACTCCAAACTCGTAATCACCCCATGCTCAAGGGCGTTTGCATACATTTCCCCAAATGCCCTCTTCGCGCCTTCGGCAAAACCGATGGGCTTCGAAGCCATATAGCTGTCATAAATAATTTTGTCCCCAAATGGCAGCAGTACGGTTTCAAGCATGATTGGCAACTCGCGCTGCATGGCATCTGCCAGCGAACGGCTGATGCCCTTTACGCCAAAGACTCTGTCCTCTTTTTGTGCATTGCTGCCAAGGATAACGGCATAATCTGGTTTATAATCTACGACAAAGAACGTGCCTTTTTTATGGTGAGCACGCCAGGATTTCAAAAGCTCCACTTTTTCACTTGGGAGAATTGCAACCCTGAGGTAATCATCTATCCATTTGGGATTTTCCCAAAGAATCTCGCGCAGTACATACATGGGCGCGTCGCCTATGGGATTGGGGTAAATCGGTTTTATTATCGCAGGGATGACCTTTCGCTGCGCATTGATAAACCCCAGCAGGCCGTACCAGGTCTCATAAAACAACGTACACTCGCTTCTGGAAAGCTGCGCTGTTTCAGATTCCACTACCAGGCGACAACATTTCTTGTACTTCTTTCCACTCCCGCAGGGGCAAGGGTCGTTTAAACCAATCTTTTTTCTTTCCTGCATGACAATTTCAGGAGGATCATTTTTCGCACGCAGACCTTTCATAATTTCGTGAAGTTCAAGTGGCGTATAGCCCTTATTTATCCACAACCGCGTGTTATTATGAGCTTCCGCAAGAAGATTGAAAAATGTCTGCGCTCGTTTTTCGTTGCGAAGAACAAGGCCGAACGCATCCAAAATCCCAGCAGCATCCCTGACATCCGTTCTAATCGCTGGCAGTCCCTTCAGTTCCCCGAAGAATTGGTAAATCTTATTGTTATTGGGCCACTCTTCCCTGGCAAAGTCAAATATTTTGTTCCAAAATGAGTATTGTGACTGACATTCATAATGCTGGTTCCAAAATTTTAAAAAATCTTCCTTTTCAGGAATGTATCTTGGCTTGTCGCCTTGCTTTCTAATCCAATACTCGGCTTCGTCAAAGTCGTCAATCAAGAAATAATGTACGATGTACTCTTTATAAAAACAATACCATTTGCGCTTCAGCGCGATAGGCAACAACAGAGTGAACACTTCAGCAATGCTTGTCTGTTCAGTATTCTGGCGATTAAATATTTCGACAAGCTCTGCCCTGGAAATGACCCCATAAAGGTTCATGGCTACCCTTGCATAAGTATCAAGCATTTTACGGACAGGCGCACGGCCATTCGGACAACGGATTACAGCTTCCGCTGGATTATATTTTTCGAAGACTTTTTGTGCTTGCTTCTCGTTCAATTTCTTATCCTCGTTTTTGGTTTGGTCAGGTTACAACGCCGGCCAAACTTCCGCCGCCATCGTGTATTACCCCTGATGGGGATGTTATGTCGTGAGGACAGAGTTGTAAACAGGGTTTTTCGTTGGCGAAACAACCGAATCTATCGTTTCCTCGCTGGGCCCTCCCAGCGAAATCTTCGAATCCCTGTGTTTCGGCATGCGCAATGTAGGGGCGAATCATTATTCGCCCCTACGTCGGTACCTCGTATGGTTTAGAGAGGAGCGTGTTGGGGTGAGGGGTTACTTAGATACAAATGATCTCCCTATTCGGGCTTAACGATTACCTGCACAAACCCTTCATGCCTTGTATTTAGATCATTTACAATTCCCGTCGGATTTCCTAATAAACCCTCAGGATCGTATACGAAACACAAGAGCTTGTTGCAATCAGGATGAACCTTGTACCTTTCAATATCTACGATAAGCTGCTCCCCCAACTCCTTAGCTTTCAAACTGTCTCGTGTTTTTTTAACTTCAATGACTATTTTTTCATTCTTAAGCAGAAAATCCATTCGAGAACAGCTGCCTGCATAGCTGGGTGCCCATTCTTCAGGACGAATATCATCAAAATACAATCGCAAGAGTGCATGAAGCAGGTCTTGGACATCATATTCATCGACAATATTTAACGTATTTCTACCTCCATGACGAGATCGCAGCTGTTTAGCAACACGATGGAAACGCGATAGAATCCTATCTAATACCAAATCGACGTCAACGCTGTTGGCTGCTTTAATGGAAATAAACCCTTTGTTGATATAATCCTTAATGTCGTTCAACAATCCCACACAAACTGCTATGACGTTATATGTAATTACTCCATCTTTTGCTTTAGAAAGTAAATTGATATATTCGTTATCATCAGATGAAAAACTCCTTACTACTTGTAAGATTTTTGTATACCATCGTATAGCACTACCACCATCAGCTTTGTCATCCTGTGACTTCCTATCAATTAACCTGTTACCTTCGCTTATCAAGTTGTCCAGTTCAGATATAATTTGTTCTTTGGTTAAATTCACGACAATTTCCTTCATCGAATAGGGTAATCAAAGATCGGTTGATTGCAGGGTAGGGGCGAATAATTATTCGCCCCTACGTTGGACGATACATTGGGCGCATATAACGCAACAATGCCATGAACATGATTGGGCATCATTCGAAACACGTTGAATTTGTCCATAATATATCCTCTTTCCATTTACGTGGATTGTTTATGATGTATTCGACAACTCGGGAACGTTCCTCGTCGTCACGAATAATGCGTTCGTAATAATTGCGCTGCCATAGCGAATAACCTATTCGCTTCGTAACACCGATTTTGAAACCACGAATAATGGAACCAATTGTTCGCGATGTTCCTTTCGGATGGTTGCGGGGTAGGGGCGAATAATCATTCGCCCTTACGCTGTGATTCGCCCCTACATTTGGCAACAGATTCGTCGCATTTAACACAACAATTCCGTGCACATGATTAGGCATGACGATGAATTCATTCAATACGGCATCAGAAAAATGCACCGGTATGTCGCGCCAACATCTTTCCACAATGGAACCCGCATCATTCAAAACCATTTCATCGCCAACCACATCCCCAAACAGGCATAACTTATCGCGTGTGCATATCGTCACAAAATATATACCAGCTGCAGAATAATCATATCCTTGCAGCCTTATGCTCCTGCGGTGGTGGATGTCTGGGTTATATTTATGCATTACAATTCATCCTGTAGGGGCGAATCATTATTCGCCCCTACGTTGAACAATACATTCGCCCTTACCATTACCTATCACTTCGTCTTGTGGGTGAATTCATTCCCCCACACCCCCTGCGATGCTACCGCATCGCTTGTGGTGAGGGAGACAATGTATATATGGCAAAAAAGCAACCCCATGAAGGCAAAAAATCTGTTGCATTGCCTGTCACCTCTCAGAGACAATAATCTGTAGGGGCAACCCTTGCGGTTGCCCTCGTTGCGTTGCATGTCACCTCAATGTTACCTGGGTTTTAGAAACGGAATCATAAGATAACCCACTGGGAGTGCGGACAGGATGCCCGCCATAGAAGGCAAAAAATCCGTAGGGGCAACCCTTGCGGTTGCCCTTGTTCATGTAGGGGGGGCGCGCAAATGTTAGTATACGCATGTAGAGACACGGCGAGGGCCGTGTTCGTTTGCGAGCCGGGCGTTGCGGGGCGGCGATTGAGCCCCGCAGAGGGGGTAGCCGCGTATTGCCGCATGCGGCAATAGCGGCGCAGGGGGCGACGGCCCCCTCACATGCAAAAAATTGTTACACGGCAACAACGGGCGGGTCTGCCAACGGGCGAATTGCCATCCGCCCCTACGGTTTTGGCACATTAACATGACGTGCGGCAGGTTGCCGCCCCTACATGATTTCCCGTTCACAACGCCAGGCGCCAGACCAAAAACGAAACACGTCGCCTCTCACCCACGAGCAATGCTGCGCATTGCAGGGGGTGTGGGGGAGCAAGCTCCCCCACAAAAAAATAAAAAAATCAAAATGCATCGTGCTGGCGGCGGCGGTGGCTTGTAAAGGCTTCGGTCGTATCTTTGACCACGAGTTCATAGAGTGTGGCTGACTTGCCTTCTGCTGCGCGCAGGATGCGGCCGAGCCGCTGGACGTGTTCCCGTACGGAGCCGGAGCCCGACAGCACCACAGCAACGTTGGCTGCGGGTACGTCGACGCCTTCGTTCAGCACTTTGCTTGTGACGATGACAGGGTAGCGGCCGGCATTAAAGCCTTCGAGAATCTCGCGGCGTTCCTTGACCGGGCTTTGATGCGTGATGGCCGGCACGAGGTAGGAACGGCTGATGCGGTAAACCGTCGCATTGTCGGCAGTAAAGATGATCATGCGATCCTGCCTGTGCTCGACGATGAGGCGCTCAAGCAGTGATCGTTTGGCACGGCAAAACTGCGTGATCTCGCGTTGCCGGCGATGCGCACGAAGCGCCGCCCGCCCCTCGCTGCTTCGAGACGTCATGCGAAGAAACTCTCCCCACCCGGAGACCGTCCCCATGCGAATGCCGTTGGATCGCACGAAACGCAGATAGCATGCACGCGCCTCGTCATAGGCTTCGCGCTCCCCCTCATCCAGCTCAACCTCGCAGTCGATCACGTCATAAAGCGCCAGGTTCTCGCCTGCCAACGCACGAATCGACTGCTCATACACAATCGACCCAAGAAGCTGGCCATAGTCCAGTCCGGCTTCGCGTTCGGGCGTTGCCGTCAGCCCAAGGCGAAACGGCGCGATGGCGTGCTGAGCCCCCAGCGCATATGCCTGCGTCGGAAGATGGTGCACTTCATCAAAGACCAGCATCCCAAACCGATTGCCTATCCGCTCCATATGGATATAGGCCGAATCGTACGTCGTGACCGTCACGGGCTTAAGCGAATACGTGCCTCCGCCAATCATGCCGCACTCAATCCCAAAGGCGCGTTCGAGGTTCAGATGCCACTGCGCCACCAAATCGAGCGTTGGCGTCACCACGAGCGTTGGGCGCTGCTTTCGGACCATCGCCAGATGGGCCACAAAGGTTTTGCCTGCCCCCGTCGGCAAAACGACGATTCCCGCACCGCTGGCCTTCTCCCACGCTTCGACCGCCTCGGCCTGATAATAAAACGGCGTCCGATTTATCTGAAGCGCCAGCGAAAGCTCGTCATACTGCCGGGCCTCGTCGACAAAAACCACCTGATGGCGAGTCAGCGTGCCGATGAGACGACGATAGCACAGCGCTTGGGCACGGAATGCCTCCACGCGCGAATCCCACACGAAATCGGTCAGGATTTCCACCCCAAGCGCCCGCTCTGATGCCGGCACCTTCACTACCAGCGTACCTGCCTCAAACCGAATGTGCCACGTCCTGTCGTCCTGCGTCGCCTCTGCCATATACCCTATACCTCTATCACAACCTCACTGATGTCATCGCACCCCAGGCACAGCATCAGCAAACGATCAAACCCAAGCGCATTCCCGCTAAGCTTACCAAGCTGCGGCAGCGCCGCCAGGAGCATTTCATCTTCGGGCAAAACTTCAAGACCCATCGAAAGGCGTTCAGCATTGTCTTCGGCAAAGCGGCGGCGCAAAACCTGCGCATCATCAAGCTCCGCATAGCCATTGCACAACTCAATGCCGCACACATACAACTCAAAGCGCTCGGCTACCGCAAGGGGCGTATGCGCATGGCGAACCTGAGCCAGCGACGCCATGGATGTCGGATAATCGACAAGAAACGTCGGCACGCCCATGCCGAGCCTGGGCTCAATGTGATCCACCAAAACACAGTTAAACACGTCATTCCAGGACCAGTCCGAACCCACCCTCGATCCCGTCCTGCGCGCTGCTGCCACCAGCATTTCCTGCGACATCCCCAACGGCGAGAACCCTGCATAACGCATAAAAGCATCGTCGACTGTCAAGCGTTCGAAGGGCAGGCCGAGGGTGCATTGCTCAGACTTTTCTCTGGCAGAACTCCCCAGCGACGACACCCCAAGGCTACAGGCTACCGCCCGAATCAGTGCCTCTGTCTCATCCATCATCATGGCCTCATCGTACTCAGGATGATACCACTCAATGAGCGTAAATTCACGGCGATGCAGCGCCCCATGCGGCTCATTGCGAAATACCCGCGCCACCTCATAGACAGGGTGCCGGTGCTCAGAGAGCAGGATCTTGTGCGCGTACTCTGGTGAAGTCTGCAAATAATACCGCTCACCATCACAACAGGATGTCGAAAAGCTCTCAATGTAAGGATCCGTCGCTGTCGTCCGGCGCAAATACCGCGTCTCAATTTCCACAAAACCGCGCGCATCAAAAAAATCCCGCACCCCTCGCAAGGCACGCGCTCTTGCCTTCAGATGATGCCAACCCGGCACAGACATCTACCTCTCCTTTTAGCTTCTTTTTTTGTGGGGGAACCCGTTCCCCCACACCCCCTGCGCTGTAGAGACAAGGCATGCCTTGTCTCTACGTATCGCTTGTGGATGAGAGGCGACGTGTTTCGTTTTTGGCCTGGTGTCCAACATTCGCGAACGGGAGTGTAGGGGCAACCCTTGCGGTTGCCCTGCTCTGGGAGGTGGCACGCATTCAAATTCCCCTCCTTGGAGGGGTTCGCGCATTGCTTGTGGTGAAATAATATGCAAAGGCAGAGCATCTTCTGCCCCTCGCCGCTAGAGCAGGATGCGACGCCCGCCACCGGGTGCGGGTTTCTCCGGCTCCTTGGGCTTCGGCTTGGGCCTGGGAGCAGCCGGTCTGGGTGCCGGTTTGGGCTTGGGTGCTTCGACGACATCCGGCATGAGATCAAACTTCAGATCAGCCCCCTGGTCAATATTAACCTGAGCCACAACATCCTGATAGCCGTCCATCCGAATCGTCCACTGTTCCTCGCGCGGACCGTTCACGCGCTCCTCAACATGATAGGGTGTGGTACCGCGGAGGGACCCATCGGCATTATAGATTCTTGCCCCAACGGGCGTCGTCGACACGCTGAACTTCGTGCGGCTGCCAATCACCGTCCCGCCGGTGCCACGATGATGCCCCGCCCCAAGCCCAACCGACTCCATCAGGGCCTCGACCAGGAAATTATCGTCATCCGCCAGCTTAAGCCCATCGTCCATGGGCACCACTGCAACATGACGAACCTCCCCCTTCTCTTCTATGACCGCAACCGCACTCCTGCCATCAACCTTTGGACCCGAAGAATCCGACCCCTTCTGCAAAATCATCAACACCAGACCGACGATCATCAGCACGACAATCGTCGCCACACTCGATATCAGGATGATCAGGTTCTTGCGCGTCGTCTGAGGAGAACGCACGCGCACCGGCGCCTGCCCCATATGCGCCGGCACACCATTTTTAGGCGCCCCAAGCATCATGTGGATGTCAGAGATCGGCCCCACCACAAACTTGATGCGCGTCGCACCGATCTCGATCTGATCCTCGTGCCGGAGAATAACATGCTCCGCAGGATGACCATTCACGCTGGTCAGATTGTCACGGCTCATGGCAATAAGCTCGAACTTCCCCGACGTATACTTGAGCGAGATATGCCGGCGGCTCGTGTACTGATCATTGACGATGACCATGTTGTCCAAACCGCGGCCAATCGTCGTCACGAGCTTCTTGAGCTCAAAAACCACCGGCTCCGTCTCTGCCTGAAAGATGATAATGGAAGCACGAGTGACGCCGGGAATATCATCGCCCGATTGTGCCAAATTCGAAATCCTCGCGCTGGCTCTCATATCGTCCTCCATCTCCTGCTGATTAACCGACTTCCCAAAATCCACAGGGTCATCCCATTCACCGATGGGGGTCATCTCCGGCGCAGGCGCCTGCATGACAGGACGCTGGGACGGCATGCTTGAGTACGGATCGCCGCGGCGCTCCTTCAAACCCGCACTCCCATACGCCTCCTTCTGACGGTATATGTCATCGCGATTGGCTTGCCCATCGACATAGTTGTTCGTATCCGCCACGACATACTGTGACGCCGCCTGAACTCGCCTGAACCCGCCTCGCTCTTTCGACTCCATCTCCTGTTCAAGCTGCTTGGGCGCCCCTCCAAAACTGCCCCAGTCATCCCACCCCTCACTGGCCTCCAAAACATCCCCGCGCTTCGGCGCCGCCCACCCGGCCTTGAGCTCTTCCTCGTTGACATCCCAATTCGCGGCCTTCTGCGGCACATTGTCAGAATCATCACCCGCCCAGCGCTCATCCTCCGCCCAACGGCGCCGGCGCCGGCCATCCTCCGTCGACGTCCACGGATCGTCCCCCCACTTATCCAGCTCAAACTCCCCTCGCGGACGTGTTTCCGATGGACGATTCGCCGACGCCACCTTGAGTTCATCAAGATCAATTGCCTGCGTCTTGCCTGATTGAAAACCCAGATTATTCATACTCGCCATCCTTGTGTCGATGCCCCCCACTCTCCCACCTAAAACATAGTCGAAACCTCAATTTTATCAACCATCAATTGAGGGGGCCGTCGCCCCCTGCGCCGCTATCGGCCTGCGGACGTCCG
>Ga0209737_10004083_pt1 | contig 10265 bp, 8 predicted proteins | sample TergutCu122P3_FD_187284 | JGI IMG/M metagenome (GOLD analysis project Ga0209737, IMG submission 187284) | Cubitermes ugandensis P3 segment gut microbial communities from Kakamega Forest, Kenya - Cu122 P3 (SPAdes) (version 2) | ecosystem: Host-associated > Arthropoda: Insects > Digestive system >...
ATCCTTAACCTGACGGCTATGGCGGCAATACTGCGCTGACGGAATTAGACTGCCGGGATAACCGGTGGAAATGAGTTACCGGCAGAGGCGTTGATAACCTGTTCGCGTCATTGTCGTCGCCCATTTCGGTAATCGGAAAAATTCAAACCGGCGATAATCCCGAAACAGAGGATTGTGACAGGACTATTGCAGGAAATAACCGGTAGTGGGTTATTTGAAAAATAATGGTAGACTTGTATGCAAATTGTATGCAAATGAAATTAACAAAGCCTCACAATTTACTTGCAAGGCTCTGATTTCCACCGTCGGGGTGGCAGGATTCGAACCTGCGACCCTCTGCTCCCAAAGCAGATACGCTAACCGGACTGCGCTACACCCCGAATGATTTAAAAAATTTGAGGGTGCAAAGATAATACAGAAAACTTGATATGCAAAATAATTTTTTCATCATTGTTAATCAATATATTATAAGTAGCATGAGCCATCTTTATTAGATGAAAGAGCGGAAATAAGGCTGTGTAATGACATGAAAAGGCATTGAAAAGACATTGAAAAGACATTGAAAAGGCATTGAGAAGATATGGAAAATTGAGACGAATTTACTGGGGTTTTAGAGGGTCATGTAAACCAGGATGTAAACCAGAAAATCACATGAACGCAACAGTTAATATCGTGTGTTACAAGCAAAAAAGATTAAAAAATGGGGAGCATCCACTGATGGTTAGAGTAACCAAGAATGGGAAAAGGAAGTACAAGAGTTTAGGTCTGTCGGTACATCCTGACCATTGGGACTTCCAAACCAACAGACCAAAACTGAAATGTCCCAACAGGGAACTTATCCTAAAAACCATCCTTGAGAAGGAAGCGGAGTTTCAGAAAGAAATTTTGGAACTAACCTCAATGCAAAAGGAATACACAGCCTCATCCCTGATGGCAGCCAAAACAAATCAAGTAAAGGTAAAGACTGTTGAAGAGTTCTATAATGAACTAATACAACAATATCAAAAGGCTGATAGATTGGGTAATGCAAGAGCCTATAAGTATTCACTTGGCAGTATTACAAGATTTTACGGAAAAGGTGATGTGTTCTTTTCAGATATTGATGTCAGTTGGCTGAAAAAGTATGAACGATGGTTGGTAGATAGTAAATGTACCGAAGTAACCATCAGTTTGCTCTTTAGAACATTGAGAAGTGCTTATAATAAGGCAATAGAGGCGAAATGCGCTCATAAAGGTAATTATCCCTTCGGTGAGTTTAAGGTTTCTAAATTTGATGTTTCTACTCAAAAAAGGGCTATTTCAAAGGATGCTATCAAGAAAATCATGGAAATTGATTTGAGTAAGGAAAAATTTTATGTTCAATTCAGTAGAGACATATTTATATTCAGTTACTTATGTGGCGGTGTCAATATTTCAGATATTGCATGTATAAAAATTAGTAATCTAATAGACAATAAGTTGGTGTACATCAGAAAGAAGACCAAGAAAAAAATTAGCACTCCTTTATCAGATGAAGCATTGCAAATTATTCAAAAATATGCAGCAGGCAAGACCAAGCCAAGTGATTACATCTTTCCTGTTTTGGATGACAAAATCCATAAGACTGAAGTTCAAAAGACCAACAGGATACATAAGGTAATGGGTACAGTCAATAGAAAACTCAAAGAGGTTGCCACGTTAGCAAAAGTTAATGCCAATTTAACAACGTATGTAGCCAGACATTCATTTGCAACTGTACTTAAAAATTCAGGTGTAAATATCGCGCTGATTTCTGAAACATTGGGACACTCTGACTTGGCTACCACGCAGATTTATTTGGACAGTTTCGAGAATGAGCAAATTGGTGAAGCATTGAAGAATTTGTTATAATCTGATATTTACAGCATCAAATTTTGAAAAAACAATTCAAGAAGAAATGGAAATTTTGAAAAATATCTGGAAATGATTATCTTTGCGCATCTATTTTTTATGTATTCATAATGAAGTAGGTGCGCATTTGTTTAAAATACTCATAATTAGCACATTCAGACATGGAAGATTTTATTAAGATTAGAGATATATTAGATAAGAAAACTAATAACCTGACCAATGATGACTTGGAAGAGGTTAGGAATCAATTAGGTGAGGATGCAAAAAATATGTCATCTGATGAATTGGCGGATATGTTTAATAAAATTAAGCATGTTCTTTACAAACTGGACAATGAAGTCAATAAGACCTCTGAATTGTCCACTGATGAACAGGATATATTCAATAAAATCAAACATATATATCCCCCAGAGGAAGAATGGACACCTATACCAGCCCCTTTGTCAAAAGAAGAAGGACAAAAAGTAAGAAGGTTTATGGATATAGCGAAGCATAATCTTGCAGGACTTGCAGATGGTACTATTGACCCATTAGATTGCATTGGTCTTGTTGAAATGGTAGATATTGATTTGTATTCTGGTGTAAGAGGTGCAAAAATCATATCAGAAGACCTATTGTATTTGGATGAAGAAAAGACTAAACCAAGAATTAAAATAGCAACTTCTCACACCTTCTTTTCCTATGCAGATAGTGATATCGCTTTCTATGTCAATCATGATGCTAAAAGTAATGTTGTTCTCTACATGAAAGAAGGTGAAAAACTCTCTGATATATTGACCCAACTTCCTCATGGTTTGATAGACAAAAAGATAACAGGAATAGGGGCTACTACATTAGAAATAAAATCCCCAAGAAACTCCATCATAGTAGTGCCAACAAGGAGGCTGGCAATGCAAAAGGTTGATAAAGAAAATAAAGAGCAAGGTAAAGAAGTTTGTTTGTATGTTGGCAGCAAGGATAATGCAGATTCAACCTCACCAACAGACATTAACACTTATTTGGATAAAGATGAAATAGAATACAAAAAAATAGTAGTGGTTGCTGACAGTCTTGGGAAGGTTATTCAAACCATTCAGAAAAGAGATGTTGATGTATACAGAGATTATTTCTTTATGGTGGATGAAATAGATACGCTTCAATCTGATGGGCATTTCAGGGATAATCTTGAGAATGTAATTGATTATTATCTGAAATTCAAAATACAAAAAAGATGCTTGGTTTCAGCCACAGTAAAGGGCTTTAATAACCCTGATTTAAAGAAAGAAAAAGAACAATGTCTTTCTACTATTATATATGAAACAGGCTTACCAAAAAGGGACATACAAATACTGCACACAAACAATGTTTTTGAGGCTGTAAATCAAGAAATTACCAAACGATTGTCTTCAAATCCAGATGATAAAATACTGATAGCCTATAATACCGTAACAGGTATAAAAATCATTATCAGCCTTTTGGAGGATGAAATACAAGAAAAATGTGGTATTTTGTGTGGACAACAAAGCAAAAATGATGCAGGTGAGTATTATACTGAAATTACATCAGAGGACACATTAGAACATCAAGTTACCTTTATGACTTGTGCCTACTTTTCAGGTATTGATATTGCAAACAAATGTCACCTGATAACCATTTCTGATGTTCAAATTCCATATTCGGTATTACCCATCAACAGGATTACTCAAATACATGGCAGATGCAGAAATGGTATTTTGAGTGATACCATGATTCATAATTCTGAAAAGAAAGAAATAGGATTTAAAGATATTACTGAATACAGAGAACATTTATTTAAAAAAGCAGATAAAGTAATAGCGCTTTTAAAGGCTGCAAAAAACCTGAAAGAAGGTGATAAATATCTTGAAGATTTGTTTGCTAAAATTGAAGATGCTATTTTAGAAAAGGCTAATGAAACATTGTTCTCAAATGCTATATTCAAATTAATAAGAAGAAACGTATTTGATTACAGCATTTTTCATACTGCTTATTTCAATATAGATGCCTTATGTGAAAAGATGATAGCATACACAACCTTATATCATGATAAGAAAGGATTATACAATGAATTAATCAAACATCATCATGTGAAATTTGAAGACAGGTATTTGGAAATAACCAAAAAACAAAAGGAAAAGAGTGTTGAAATTGAAGATAATAAACAACAAAAACTAATAGAAAAACTTAACAAAGCCAAAGAAGAATTATTAACAGCCAGTAAATTCAGTCAACTTGATAGATTACTTGACAAGAATATCAAAAACTCCAAAAGAGAGGAAAAGGATTTTTATTTAAGCGTACAGAAATTTTATCCATATATTGACCTTGAACCTTTAATGGACAAACTTATTGAAGTGGGGTTTCATAAAAAATCATATAAAAACTTGAACAATGCAATGGCTTTTTGGGTGTTAGATGATGGGCATTTCTTTAAAGCAAATATCATTAAAACATTTCAAGTAAATAATAGATACAGTCCTGAAACCATTCATAAAGAGATGAAAACAATATTTAACCACCATCTTTTGAAACCACTTGAAACTCAATCAAAGGCAGTTGAATTTCTTAATTGTTGTTTTAATACAGAACGTCCAAAAACAGAATATCTTATTATAGGTACTAATCCAAAAGGACTACCAAAACCAAAGCAAACTATCAAAAATGATGATAAAGTAAAATTGAATAAAATGTTTATTTTTAATTAATTACACATAATGCGCATCTACTTTTCTATATTTTACCTAAAAGTAAGTGCGCATTTTTGTAAATAGAATTATTTATTATTTCTTGATATTCATGCAATCACACCCCAAAAATTTCTACTGCTTTTCTTAATCGAGGTTGTACTTTGTCTTTTTTTGCTGACCCTTGTCCCAAATTTTCTTCACCAAATTCATCAGCATTAAGAAAATTTTCAAACATGGACTGAAATTCTTCCTTTGATTTGGATTTTAATCTTTCAATGTTTTGTGACACACCTACTAATAACCCTTCTTTTACATTTTTTCCAAATGTATGAACTGTTTTAGGTTCATCCAAATTCTCATATATGAATTTAAGAGAAGAAATTAATGTATTGCGTTTTTTATCAATTTCTGAATCAGTAATATTTTGTTTTTCTGTCATGTAATGATTCAAAAATTTGGCGAGATTTCCAGTGTAGTCATCCAATTTTTCACTAAAGGCAAAGGTTCGTAAAATGATTTCAGTGTTTTCCAATCTATCAATTTTGGAAGATTTACCCATACAATTTTCCCATTCCTTGCTGTTTGCAACTTCTTTCAATAGATTGTTGAATTTACCACTAAAAACGCAGTTACGAACTTCCTGATTGTTCAATTTCACACCACCAGTATTGAGCCTGTTAAAAAGCATGAATAAATAGTCCATGTGGCTTGGCTCTGAAAAATCACATTTAATGGTGATAACAGGTATTTTGGAGTTCTTTACTCTTGCATACAAATTGCTTGAATTTTTCTTTATTTCAGACACCTTTTTACCTGATATTTTTGCCAATTTGGACAACCTCCATTTCTCATTTTCAAAGAATTGAATAATTGTTGTGATTCTTTGAAGCCCATCAATAACAATGCTTTTTTCTGCTTTTACATCTTCACCAATAAAGATACTTGGTATTGGCAGCCTTTTAGTCAAACTATCAATAAATTGAGTTTGCACGGTAGGTTTCCATACAAAATTCCTTTGAAATTCTGGTTGAATTTCCAGTTGGCCTTCCTTGTACATTCTGTATAATTCTGCACAGGATTGTGTGTCATTATTCCACATCAAATCCTCTGGAAGTTCCATGTCTTCATCATTTGAAGAGGTCAATTCTTCCTCTTGTTCCTTTATTATTTTTGACTTTCCCATCACTAAAAATTTAATTTTACATATTTATTTGATTATAAATTTGTTACTTGCACCATACAGGCAAGAAACATTTCTGCAAAAATACGAAATATTTTGAAAAAAATACTTTTTGATAAATTTATTCTCGTGCTTATGCCAATTAACCATATTTTAATGGCTTGTCCTTAATCCATTAATAGCCCTATTAAAATAAAATAACTAAACCAATAAAACCATTAATTTTTAACCTTCAAAATTCAAATATTTTGATGAAAAAGCACAGGAAAAAATGACAAGGATTTGAATGTAGGAAGTGGGAAACTTGAGTATAAGTATTGTGAGTATTTCGTTGTAATCAGATAGTCCGTTTTATTGAAGGTAAGTATTCCCCTACTACCAAGAAAAAAAATAAAATAGCCCACTCTTTGAAAAAGTTTCGTGTGTAAAAGGCTAATCCCCTCTTGAACTAATCCATGTCCACAAGTTCACCAATTGTACACCCAGTTAGCATACAAACAATCTGCTTTAATTTATAGGCAAATTGCTTCTCTTTGAAAGAAGATTTTAAACAATATGAATCAACATATTTATCATCATTTAACTTCTTCTTTACCCACTTTTTATATGAAATAGAAGGTGTTAAATCCTTACTATTATAGTAAATATCTAACAACCTCCATATCCTTGAAACAGTGCTCTTACCAACCTGTTTACGACCTATAAGCCCTATGAGCATTTCCCTAACTTTTTATTGTATAATTTTCTAATAGCATCAAGACCTTTTTGGAATACAGTAGTTTGAACAAATATTCTTTTACCATCTTTAATGTCTTCTATTACATCAAAATAGCCCCATTCCACAAATCGTTGATATGGTTCATTACCCTTCATTAAAATTCCTTCATCACGTAAGAATTTAAACAGTTTATTACGTCCAATTATCTTACCTTTTTCATCTTTAAGTTTAAGTAATTTTGCTGCTTCTGACATATCTACTGTCTTATTATTTTTAGTTACTGTGTTGTAGAAATCTACTTTGGGTTTAGCTTCTTCAATCTGTTTCTGTTGTGCTTCAATTTGTAATTGCTGCTGTCCAGCAAGTAATAATGCTTCACCAAATGATTTAGGAATTTGTGGCTTAAGTTTTTCTTCCATTTTATTAAAGGCTTCAATAAATTCTAATTTAAACTTTAATGCCTTTTCGCCAGTAAATCCCATAGCTAATAAAGAAAATCCATCTCTATTCATAATAAAGGCTGGTTGTAATCTTCCATAACTATCTGGTAATTCAACTTCTACAAACATCTGCTCAATTTTGAGCTCATCTTTTTGGAGCATTTCTCTAATGTCTCTTAAAACATTCTTATGCTCTTTCTCAAACTCTTGTGCTACTATTGCACTGCTTGTAACAGGTTTTCCATCATTGCTTATGAAGACTACGCCTGTTATTATTTCATTTTGTTTTATTAATTCATTCATAACGTTTTAATTAATTCTTCTTTACTTGTGAATAGGTCTGTTTGATTATACAATGCTCTATATGAACTATCAAACATACTTTTATACTTTACAAGACAATTATATGTAATTTCTTTTTTTTCATTTACACATAATTGTATTTCAACAATTTCACCATTATGGATTTTATTGTCTTTTATAAAGTATACTTTGTCACCAATATTTGCTGAAATTTCAATCTTCATTTTCTTCCTCTTTATTTAATTCTTGTAAAAGTGCATCAATTCGTTTGATTGCTCTATTAGTTGAAGCATCATGTACATTTTACCATGATAAACAGCATATATTTTAATAGGTTATACCACCACTGGAATAGATAAAATCCCTGAATATGCCCCCCTTCTTTTTATCAAATTTGGCTTATCCCCCCCTATCAGATTAAGACATCATTAATAATGGTAATACTATACCTAAATCATGTTGTGAATTAGAGGTATTTTGTACCAGTATTCCCCCCTCTTGCATCCTTCCAATTCCTCAACTGTGTTAATGAGAATAAACTGTTGTTTGGTTGAGGGGGGTGTAGGGAAGTTTGAGGGGGAAAGTAAGTGAGTATATAATGTAATGTATTCCCCCATCCATTCCCAAGATTTTATCATCCCCCCACCATCATTTTGATAAATGGGCATGGGCTATATAACCCTTCCCAGACCCCTCCCCTAATTTGGCATTGGGGATGGTACTCCGTTGCAGTTATTTGACTACTTATATATAGCATATTAATCACAAATTCAAATACATATATCACATGAAATCATATCATATTTATCCAAATACATTCATTCAATTATTTGGATTGAAAAGTAATGAAAAAGTCATAGAAATACACAGGAATTATTCAATAATTGAGTGTATTGCAGCATGATATTTAACAGCGAGGTAAAACATGGTAATCAGTCCAAATGTAACACCATAATAATGGTAATTGTTAAATATTATATACAGCCAGCATTAGAGCAACTTTAAACCATTTCAAATGGTAAGAAAGAAGAAGAGGTTGTTGGCTGTATTTCTTTTGTAATTTTTTAATCTATTTTTTTTATAAATCATTTAATATCAATCATTATGAATAATTTAAAATTTTTAAGAACAATTCCAGTCTATCTGTTCAAAGCAGAACAAGGTATTGACAAACTGGACATTTTGAAGAATGAAACCTCTGATAAACACTTCTTTGCATGGGAAGGTGGGAAAGGTGCAGTTTCATCAAAATATCCCAATGAACCATTATCAGAACCAATGGTATCAAAGGTGCAAGTTGAAGACTCTGATGAAGAACCATTTTACCTGTTGCATAACAAGGGTGAAAGTAAGGTTAGTGTTGTAGCATCATTGTGAGCATCAAAAGTATCAATGTGGGGGAGTAAAATCCCTCACTTTTTTTTACAGTAAAATCATCTTTTTTAATATATAAATTTAAACCATTAAATCAATAAATATCATGGAATTAAGACAATCACAAAGAAGTAAAACAAAAATCAAACTTGCCATGTGTGGAGCAAGTGGTACTGGTAAAACTTACAGTGCCCTATTGGTGGCTCATGGAATCACCAATAACTGGAGTAAAATCTGTGTCATTGATACAGAAAATGGAAGTGCCAATTTATATGCTGATTTAGGTGCATATAAGGTGCTTTCTCTTGATGTTCCTTTCTCACCAGAAAGATACATTGAAGCCATCAGTTTATGTGAGAAATGCGGCATTGAAGTAATCATCATTGATAGCATCAGTCATTGCTGGGAAAATCTTCTTGCTAATCATGCACAAATGTTGGGGAACTCCTTCACAAACTGGGGCAAAATTACCCCTCGTTACAATGCCTTTATTCAAAAGATACTGCAAAGTAACAGTCATATTATCTGCACAATGAGGACAAAACAGGACTATAATTTGACTGAAAAGAATGGCAAAATGATACCTGAAAAATCTGGCACTAAAGTAATTATGCGAGAAGGCATTAATTATGAGTTCACTATTGTTATGGACATGGATTTAAACCATAAGGCAAAAGTAACAAAAGATAGAACTGGAATTTTTGCTGAAAAATCAGAATTTGTACCCTCTTTTGAGACAGGAAAAATCATCCTGAACTGGTGCAACAATGAAGCCAAAGTAATTGAATTTAACCCTCAAAATCAAGTGCAATATGGAAGCATTGCAAGTTAGGTTAAATCAAGTTGATTATCCTGTAAGAAGTTACAGTAGAATTGATGAAGCACAGGTAATTGAAATGTTGCCCCAAGTTGCACCTCAAAAGCATGTAAAAAACCCACTCCAATTCATTGAATCCAATACAAAGGAAGTGGATTTTAAGCACCTCAAAACGGAATGTGTCATACCCGTTTTCAGTAAGGACAATGAGGTTACAATTTCCCACACAAACTTCATTGAAACAGTGCATGAAGCCATCACCAGAGTATTACCAAATGAATACATCAGTTCACCTGATATAAGGGTGTCCCATTTGATTAAAGGAAGAACCCCAGATGCACTTCATAAATCTGTGAATGAATTGCAGGATAAAGACAGGACTTTGTACTATGAAAGAATGGCCTTTATAATGGAAATTCCATCCATTTCTGATGCTATTGAAGGCAATCAATTGAACCTCTGTATTGGTGGTGTTAGGGCTTATAATCATGAGAATCTTTACAGTAAGAAAGCACCTGAAAAATTCAAGATTTTCATTGGATTTAAGAACATGGTTTGTTGCAATATGTGTGTCAGTACCAATGGTTATTTATCTGAACTTAAAGCAATGGATTATCAAAGTTTATTAGCACATACAGTTGAGTTATTTGAGAGGTACAATGCAATGGAGCAAATACAGTTGTTAAGTTCCTTTAGTAATTACAGCCTTTCTGAACATCAATTTGCCCAGTTGGTAGGTAAAACAAGGTTATACCAATGCTTACCTCAAAACCAGAAAAAAGGACTGCCAGTAATGCAGTTTGGGGATGGCCAGTTAAACATCATTGCAAGGAACTATTACAGTGATGATGCCTTTTGCAGGAATGGGGATGGAAGTATT
>Ga0209737_10004084_pt1 | contig 10265 bp, 7 predicted proteins | sample TergutCu122P3_FD_187284 | JGI IMG/M metagenome (GOLD analysis project Ga0209737, IMG submission 187284) | Cubitermes ugandensis P3 segment gut microbial communities from Kakamega Forest, Kenya - Cu122 P3 (SPAdes) (version 2) | ecosystem: Host-associated > Arthropoda: Insects > Digestive system >...
CATCTCAGCAATGGGCAGCTTGCGCAGATAGCTCAGAGAGGAGTAGCCGGTTCCAAAGTCGTCCAAAGAGAACGTCAGGCCCCTGTCTCTCGTTTTGTGCAAGGTAATCAAGGTGGCCGGGTCATTGTCGAGAAGCACCGATTCCGTCAATTCCAGAATCAAATCTTGCGATTCGAGGGCGTGTTCTTCAAGATAACGCAAAATTTTTTCCGGCAGATCCACATCGCGGAAATTCATTACGGACAAATTGACGGAGACAACGGGCACCGGAACGTTGCGCCGCCGCCAGTCGCCAAGCTGCCGACAGACTTCGCGCAACACCCATTCGCTGAGTTGATCTATCAAACCGGTTTCTTCCGCCAAAGGGATAAATTTTCCCGGTGCAACGGCGCCCAGATCTTCCTCCTGCCAGCGGCACAGCGCCTCGACTCCGCAAATGCCGCCGTCTTTCAGTGAAACCTGAGGCTGGTAGCACAGGCGGAGTTTGCCTGCCTCAATGGCGTGAAGCAGACGGGCTTCCAATGAAATATCGTTTTCAGACATCTCTTCCGGAAGGGCGCTGAAAAAGCGTATCTGGGCGTGTTCGCCGCGCTTCATCCGAAACAACGCGCTTCGGGCTTCTTCAACCAGCCGGATCGGCGATTCATGGGGCGGCTCGTCTTCCTGCCTTATGCTGACGCCTATGTTGGCGCTCAGGATGATTTCCGTATTCTTGATCAAAATGGGCGCCGCAAGCGCGGCCTGCATCTGTCTGCCCGTTTCCCACGCCTGCGCGGCATCGCAGTCCAGGCAGAACATCACGAATTCGTCCTCGAAAGAATGCGCCAGCAGGTGCAGGGGACTTTTCGCGTCCGAGAGGCGTTGCGCTATGATTTTCAAGGTGTCGTGCGAAGCTTCGATGCCCCAGGTTTTGTTGATGCGGCGGAAGCGTTCGATATTGATGCACAGGACGGCCACAGAGATGACCGGAGTGTACTGCTGCTGCCTGAGGTTTCTTTCCCGATCGACAAGGGTGAACAGCATGTTGAGATTGGGCAAGCCCGTGACGGGGTTGTAATGGGTGTACATCCGCAGCGCCATGCGGACTTCGCCCCATTCAACAAATATGGAACAAATACGGGCTATTACATCAACGATGCGGTAATGCAACTCGTTTTCTTCAATGGTCTTTTGGTAGAAGAACGCCGTCAGTCCGATCACTTCATTTTTACTGGATCGAAAAGGCGCGGCGATCACAGCCTCAACGCCCATGTCGGCGTAAGCATCTTTGACCCACTGCGGATAGAAAGATTCCTTAATATTTTGGACAGTAACGACACTCTGCCTTTGCAAAGCTTCAAATATCGGCGTATTCCGATCTGCCGGAGCCATTGTCGCGTGTATTGTTTCGATATTGAAAGCCCCGCTGGAGGGGAGGATCCCGCGCAAACTCCCGAATTCATCTACCTTGAACACCGTTACGCGGATACCGGGAATGAAGTTTTCCATCTCATGACGGACAAGCTGAAGGATTTCCGGCACAAGGAGATCGCGAGCTACCCCTTCCAAAGCTATATGCTGCAAAAATTCATACAGTTTCGCGCCGGTGATGTCGGCAAACAGGAAAATTATCCGCGTGCTGCGATCGTGCCGATCAACGAACGCATAGACCTGTAACGAGATCCATATTTTCTGCCCGAGTTTTCCGTACACCATCGCTTCCAGTTGTACGAACAACGCGGAGGATAAGCCCGCGCGGATCGTGTCGGAAATTCTTTCCTCGTCGGCCCCGAAAACGATGGTCGGGGACACTCCCCGCAGGCGCGTGCGCGAATGGCCGAACAGGTTGCTGAAAGCGGCATTGGCATAGAGAGTTCTATACTCGGCATCGGTGATCACCACGGCATTGGCGGTTCTGTTGGCCACTGCCGCCATATACCGGTATCTTTCCATCTTGTGTTGCTCGCGCTGAGCCCGTGCGGTCACATCCGCCGCAAGCAGCATAAATCCCTGCATTTTTTTATCATGGTCCAGGAGGGGAAGCACCCATGTGTCAAGCAGGACAACTTTACCGTCAACGCGCGGCAAGCGCACACGCAAGGAATAACCGCCGCCGGCGCGCAGGCGGGATCGAATTTTGCCGAATTCTCCTGGGGCGAGCTGCGAACCGTACATATCCAAAATATGACGGCTGGAAAACTCCTCCCAGGAAAGGCCCAGGGTGTTCAGACAGGTCTCGTTGGCGGATAAACAGGCTCCCGTCGGGGAAAAGGAAGCCATGAGCAGGGCGCGACTCACCGCCGCGAATTGCATGGCATTCGCCTGTGTTTCGTGCATAAGCTCCGAAACATCGACGTTCGTATTCTTATGCTTGCTCATCACAGCGCTCTGCTCGAACTACCGCGTTGATATTGATAGCATAGAGCATAACTGATATAACCACAAATATACTACCTGAACAAGCGTTTTTCCCCTGCGAAAGATTGGCGGCCGCCTTTTGCCGCACGTCCACACCGCGCTCTTGCTTGTGCGCCTCAAAGCTTTCTGCTAACATGGAACGAGTGCTTCAAAGAAGGTTTATGCATTTGAATTATTTCGATCTTGTCCTGCTGGTTATTCTCGCTCTCTTCCTCCTGCGGGGGATAATGAACGGGGTTCTGGCCGAGTTCTCCGGTCTGCTGGGGCTGTTCGGCGGCTTGTGGTACGCGAACTACGCCTATAAAGACCTCACCCCGTATCTTGCGAAAGCTATCCAGCATCCCGCCTGGCGCGATCTTGCCGCCTACGGACTGGTATTCGTCAGCGTGCTGCTGGCGACCGCGCTGCTGGTCAGTGTATTGTCCAGGGTTCTTTCGCTCACGGTGCTGCCCGCTCTGGACAAAGGCCTGGGGGCGGCCCTGGGGCTGGCGCGCGGCATGGTGATTTGTGCCGTCTCCCTTGTGCTCCTGCGCCATTTCCTTCCGGACATGCATTTTTTCAGGGATTCGCTCGTCACTCCCTGGATGGAGCCTTTCTTGAACTTTGCCAGGCTGTATTTGCCCGCCAGCCTGGTTTAGATGATTTTGATGTGGCACTGACGCTCACGCGGCCCGTCAAACTCGCAGAAATATATCCCCTGCCATGTGCCAAGCTTGGGCGTACTGTTTTCCACAATAATCGTCACGCTTGAACCGATGCAGCTTGCCTTCAGGTGGGCCGCGCTGTTGCCTTCGGAATGGCGGAACTCCGGTCTGTCTGGAAAGGCCTTTTCAAGCCCATAAAGCAAATCTTTGACAACATCAGGATCGGCATTTTCGTTTATGGTGATCCCTGCTGTTGTATGCGGGCAGTATACGACACACAAACCGGCATCCACGTTGCTTTTTCGGATCGCGTCCCTGACGGCGGATGTAATATCGTAAAAACCTTCTTTACCGGTTTTGAGCGTGTACGATGCTATCATCATTTTTTCCCCATCCACGTTTTGCGTTCAGCAGGATGCGTGCGTTCAACGGCATAACAGCGGCCTGTCGGCACAGGGCGTAAAACAAAAGCGGGAACCAAAGGTTCCCGCTTTTTTGTATACACGCAAAGCGCAGGGCTACACGCAGCCGGTGGGCTTGGGCAGACCAGCCATTTTGCAGGCGCCTTTGCCGGGGCCGGAAGGGAAAAGTTCGTAGACTTCTTTCAGCTTGTATCCTGTATTCTTGGAAAGAATACGGACCATGGGCGCAATGCCGTTCTTTTTGTAATAGTCTTGCAAAAAGTCTAGAATCTTTTGATGGTCAGGGCCGATTTCGGTGATCCCTTCAGACTCCTTTACATACTCCATCCAATCGGGGCACCAGTCGTCAAAACGAAGCAGGAAACCGTCTTCATCCACTTCAAACGCTTTGCCCTTATACGTGATCTCAGCCATGCAAGTCCTCCTTGGACAGTTTCTATTCTAACCCCAAATATGCCAGTAGCGCCAGCAAGCCGCTCAGACAATTCCAGATCCAGCGGATCCTGCGGATCCAGCTGGCCTACCCACACAATATGTTCCGATAAGGTATGGCAAATTTACACGCGTCCTTATAACATCGCTCCTTGGCGAGACTGCCATAAGCTTTGACGAATGGCAAGCCGGTGCGGCATACTTTTTTTACAAGCCGGAACAATCAGGAGACATACACCTCTTCACGCGCCCAGTATACAAGACGGAAGCGCTTTTTCAACTCGCCAATGAGCACATTTTCCTGCGCCTCTTCCATGGGCCGGATACGCACATATACCTCGCGTTCGCCTTCTCCTCCCTCGCTTTGTGAGGACAGGACGGAAATGATGCTGGCATGATGCTCCCGCAGAACGTCAAAAATAGGCCGCATCGTGCCGGGCTTGTCCGGCAGGTGAAACGCCAGCTGCACCCCGCCCGCTCGCACGCCGGTGATGCTCACCAACACTTTAAATATGTCATAATCGGTAATAATGCCAATAAGTTTTTTATCAGAATCCACAACCGGCAGGCCTCCGAAGCCCTTCGCCAGCATGAGCAGCGCCACTTTTTCCACCGTATCCAGCGCCTCCACGCAAACCGGATCCGGCGTCATGATGTCCTTGATTTTCAATTCCGAAAGCAGGTAATATATCTCGTGCATGTCAAGGGTCGTCGCCTTGGAGGGCGACGCCGCCTTCACATCGCGATCCGAAACAATGCCGATGACGCGCCCGTCATCATCAATAACGGGCAGGCGCCGGATGTCATGTTCTTTCATCAGCTTCCCGGCTTTGAACATTGATGTTTCGGCGCTAACCGTAATGACGTCCGAAGTCATCCAATCGCGAATAAGCATGGCTTTCTCCTAAAATTGGGGGCAGGCGAAATTTTGACCTGCGGCCAAGTCGAGTATACCCTCCTCACCCATACCGCACAAGCCGCTACCGGGATAGCTGGGAAAATCAAAGGAAGACAAATGATTATATACTTTGACTGCCGCGCCGGCATCAGCGGCGACATGATCTTGGCCGCCCTGGCCCATCTGGGCATTGACTTTGCGCCGCTTCAGGAAATGTTCCATGCCGTCGGCATTGCCTGCACGCTTGAACTGATCCCCGAAGTACGGGCTGCGGGTCCCGGCATGCGGGCCGAGGTTCGCTGGGAAGACGCCCAGCCTTTGCGCCATCCCGCCGATCTGGCGCGCATCACCCGGCAGCTTCCCCTGAAAGAGACCGTGTGCGAACGCGCCCTTGCCGCCATTGACGCACTGGCCAGGGCCGAAGCCCACGCGCACGGCACTGCCGTGGAAGAGGTACATTTTCATGAGGTGGGCGCCATAGACACACTCGTGGACATTGTCGGCGCAGCTTGGGGCCTGAGTCGGATCGGCGCGATGCAGGTCATCGCCTCCCCCCTGCCCTGGTTCAGCGGCGTTGTGGAGTGCGCGCACGGCACTCTGCCTTTGCCGGCGCCGGCGACCGCCTACCTGATGCAAAGCAAGCCTTGCTTCCCGAGTGCCGCCACCGAAGAACTCATCACTCCCACCGGCGCGGCCCTCATCCACGTCCTTGCACAAAGCCACGCCCATTCTCCACCGGCGGGAACACCGCTGGCGCTCGGCACCGGGTATGGTTCGCGTCCTGCTCCGACAGGTCTGCGCGCATGGCTCATCCGCCCAGCGCCTGAAGAGACGATCGAACAGGTCGTCCTGCTGGAAACCCATATCGATCATCTGTCCGGCGAAGAACTCGGCAGCGCCCTCACCGCGCTCGGAGCCTTCGACCCCGCGCCGCTGGACATTCTCTGGCTGCCCGGCCTCACCAAAAAAAACCGCCCCGGCGGATGCCTGCGGGTCATGTGCCGTCCGGAGCATACAGAGGCTCTGACCACAGCCCTCTTCCGGCATACCCACAGTCTGGGGATACGCCGCCAGCAGATAGAGCGCGTGGCGCTGCCGCGCGCCGCCGCGAGCCTGCCGGGCCCGGCAGGTCCCTTGCGTGCGAAGTCCTACCTGCTTGAAGGGCAGGAATACCTGCGTCCGGAGCAAGATGCGCTCGCCGAGGCCGCCAGCGAACTCGGCCTTGGAACGCCCGGAGTACGGCTCAAAACTTGGTAGACTTCCCCCGTGCCGCATGCCGCCTTGGCGCGTCTGCCAACGGAGAATCATCTTGCAAGACCGGGAAAAAAAATCTAATATCTCCAGTATAGATTTGGATATCTTCCATTATCATCTTCAGGAGTCTGCATGTCCACAATACGCGTCCTCAAAGCTATGGCGCTGCTTCTTACGGCCCTTGCCCTGGTCCCTGCCGGAGGCGGACTCCCCGCGTTCGCGGCGAACCCCGCAGCCGGCACGGCGGCCCACCTGCGCCTCCTCACCGGCCCCAGCGGAGGCCAATGGTTTACCGCTGGCGAACGCCTGTCCACAATCCTGACCCGCGAAGTAGCCCCGACAAGCAGCCGCCTGGGCGGGGGCGTCGCCAATATAGGCGCTGTCGACAAGCGTCTTGGCGATCTCGCCTTCACGCTCACCTGTTTTCTCGGCGCGGCAGAGTCGGGCGAGCAGGAATACCAGTCCATGGCTGCCGAGAATGTCGCGCTCCTAGCCAACATATACCCGCAGGTTCTCTATTTTCTCCTGCGCAAGGATGTCGCGCAAAAGCACAACATTACGGATGTGGCAAGTCTGCTGAAACAGCGCCTCCCTTTGCGTTTTGCCTCTCTCAAGCCGGGCACCGCGTCGGAATTCGTCGTGAGCATGCTGCTCAAATATGGCTATAACACCAGTTTCGCCGGTCTGCGCGACCAGGGCTGGACGATTGAATTCGGCAACTATGCGGAAACGGCGGACTACTTCGTCGAAGGCAAACTTGACTGCTTTGCCTATACGGCTGGAACGGAAGTGCCGCTTATTCTGGCCATGGAAAAACATACGGAGGTTCTCGTTCTGCCCGTTGAGCAGAGCGTGCTCGACCTTTTGACGAAAAAATTTAAAACCAGCACATATACAATCGCGCCGGGCTTATACAAAAGCGTAACAACGCCCGTCGCCACTCTTGGCGATTCCACCTGCATGATTGTCAGAAAAGACCTGTCGGATGAACTTGTCTTTGCGATCGCCAAGGCGCTTTGGAACAATAAAGCCAGCCTTGTTGACGCCGTCAAGGATTTTCAAAATTTTTCGCCGAAGAACGCCATGCCCCCGGGCTTTACTCCCCACCCTGGAGCAAAAAAATTCTGGGACAGCGTGCGCTAACAGTAGCAGGGAGTTAGCCGCATGCACACCATCCGCATCAAGCTGCTGGCGCCGTTCATTATCGGCACGCTTGTGCTGACGTTTGCGCTGACCTTGTATGCGTACAATTCAGCGCGACAGGCGCTTGAAGATGCCATTCTGCTCATTTCCAAGGCAAAATGCGCCCAGGCGACGAGCGCAATCACCCTGCTGTTCAAATCCATCTCCACGGCCATGCATAACGTTGTGGCGAGTCCACATGTGCTGGCGCTGTTCGCCGGGCAGAAACCACATGCCGCGAACGACACCATACTCTGGCTGGAAACCCTGACCCAGGGCAACGAATTTTACAGGGACATCCTGATCGTCGACGCATCAGGAACGTGCATCGCATCAAGCAATCCCCAACAGGTCGGCAGGAACTACTCCGACAAGCCTTATGTACGGCAGGCGCTTCAAGGCGTCTTCAATTTCGGCGAAATTACCGTCGGCCGCCTGACGAAAAAATTCAGCGCCACTGCCGCAGGTCCCATCGACACCGCGCACGGCATCGCCGGCGCGCTCATCGTGTTCGCCGATTTTCCCAGAATTGTGGATTACGATACGGATGCAAGCCACGATTCCCGTACTGTCTTCACCGCTCTGATGGAACCGCGCGGGATGTTCATAGCCCATAAAAACATGGTTCTTATGGGCAACGCGAATCTGAGCCTTCCCGATCTGTACAACGAGCTTTCCCGCGTCGGCGAACAAGGCGATGTTGTACGATACATCATGGCAGGCAGCTCTTACATCGGATTCGCCCAACTGGAAAAAACCAGCGGCACGCTCGTCATCACCAGCGGCGTGCAGTCCGAAGTCTTCGCCCCAGCCTATACTGTCGGGATGACGCTGCTCCTCAGCAGCCTTTTTTTCCTGGGCGGCATTGCCTCCGTAGTGTATCATTTCGCCGACGACATCTTAAATTCGCTCCTGTCTCTCGTCCAGTACGCCAAGCGCGTCTCTGAAGGCAATCTCGAACTGCGCCTTCAGACGACCAAGCGCAAGGATGAACTCGGCGTGTTGCACAATGCTCTGCACAACCTGGTAAGCGTGCTTCAGGACGCCCTGCAGAAAAGTAAAGAAGCCAGCAAAATGAAAAGCCAATTCCTGGCGAATATGAGCCATGAAATCCGCACTCCGCTCAACGCCATTATCGGCATGACGCACCTGAGCCTGCGCGACGGCGACCTCTCCGCAAAGCAACTCACCTACCTTGAAAAAATCCAGCTGTCCGCGCGTTCCCTGCTCGGGATCATCAACGACATCCTTGACATTTCCAAAGTGGAAGCAGGCATGCTGGTCATAGAATCCATAGCCTTCAACATGAAGGAGACAGCGGAAAATATTCTCGCCATCCACCAGGAAAACGCCAGGGAGAAAGGCCTTGCCCTGTCGCTTGAATACAGCGACGCCGCGCCCGTTTTCCTGGTCGGCGACCCCTTGCGAATAGGGCAGGTGTTGAATAACCTGCTCGGCAACGCCCTAAAATTCACCCAGAAGGGCGGCGTGTCCATCCGTTGCTGGGCGGCGGAAACCGCCGAGGCGTCCAAAACGGTCATTATGCATGTCAGCATCACAGACACAGGCATGGGCATGTCGCAGGAAGTGATCGATACCCTCTTTCAGCCTTTTACGCAGGCGGATGCCTCCATCACCCGCAAATTCGGCGGAACCGGTCTTGGGCTTGCCATCAGCAAACGGATTATTGAACTGATGGATGGAAATATTTCTGTGGAGAGCACGGAAGGATGCGGTTCAACCTTCTCCTTCTTCATGAAACTGCCCCGTGCCGAAGAACGGCACGCGGAACAGAAAAGCTTCTCGCTCGCCGCCGCCTTTGAAACGCTGGACATCAGCGGGCGGCGCATACTTGTGGCGGAAGATAACGCCATTAACCAGTTCGTTCTGCAGGAACTGCTCGAGCCTTCCGGCGCGCATATCGTGATGGTCGACAACGGGCAGGAAGCTCTTGACGCCGTTAAGGCCCAACCCTTTGATCTGGTGCTTATGGATATGCAGATGCCCGTTATGGACGGGCTTGAAGCTACGGTAAAAATCCGCGAATTTCTCAGTGCCGCCTCCCTGCCGATCATCGCCGTAACCGCCAATGCCATGGCAGAAGACAAGGATAAGGGCTTTGCGTGCGGCATGAACGACTACCTGACAAAACCCATCGATCCGGAGTCGCTGTTGCGCGCGCTTCGCATCTGGCTGGCGAATGAGAATCCTCCAGCGCCCCAATGACGTCCGCGCTTATCATCCAACTCGCCCGTTTCGGCGACCTCGTCCAGACAAAACGCCTGCTGCTCACTCTGGCGGCGCGGCACAACACACACCTGTGCGTGGAACGTTCCCTGGCCCCGCTGGCGCGGCTGCTTTACCCGCAAACGACCATACACCCCATCGCGGCCCACGGCGGCAGCGCAAGCGAAATTGCCGCCTTCAACCGCACCGCCCTTGCCGCACTGACGGCCGAAAGATTCAGGCGCGTCTATAATCTCAACCATTCGCCTTTGAACCGCGCCTTGGCCCGTCTTTTTCCCGCTGAAACAGTACGCGGGCATTATGTGGATAAAGGCCAAGCCTTACGCTCGCCCTGGGTGGATCTGGCTTTCCGCTGGACAGTGCAACGCCGGCTTTCTCCTTTGAACCTTGCGGATTTTTGGGCCTTTCTGCATCCAGACCCCCTGCCTCCACATGAGATCAACCCCGCCGCGCGCTCCGGCGGCAGAGGACTCGGCATTGTCCTGGCAGGCCGCGAGGCGAGGCGCTCCCTGCCTGCGCGCGTTCTCGCGGCGTGCGCGCACGCCGCGTTTTACAGCCTGGACGGCCCGGATATTTACCTGCTCGGAACACAAAACGAACACGCGCTCGCGCGTGACCTGACGCGGCGCCTTTCTTCCGCCCTGCTCGACAAGGTGCACAATCTGTGCGGCCAAACGGACTGGGCGGGCCTGATCGACGCCCTTGCCGGCCTTGACTGCATACTCAGCCCGGATACCGGCACCATGCATCTGGCGGCGCACCTGGGCGTTCCGGTACAGGCATTTTTCC
>Ga0209737_10004085_pt1 | contig 10264 bp, 6 predicted proteins | sample TergutCu122P3_FD_187284 | JGI IMG/M metagenome (GOLD analysis project Ga0209737, IMG submission 187284) | Cubitermes ugandensis P3 segment gut microbial communities from Kakamega Forest, Kenya - Cu122 P3 (SPAdes) (version 2) | ecosystem: Host-associated > Arthropoda: Insects > Digestive system >...
ACGCTCAAAATAACTTATTAAGTATATGAATTGACAAGAGAATTTTTAAAACTCCCTTCCTTATACTACATATAATTGTTGTTCCAAAATGTCAAAGAACTTTGCTTTTAGAGCCAAGAACCAAGAACAAAGAGCCAAGATTCTGTAACTGCTAATTTTGTGTGATAATAAGAGGTCTCAATCTCTTTTTACCTGCCCCGCTTTTTTTAAGAGCGAAAGGGCGACAAAGGTAATACCTTTTTTTATAACCACCAAACTTTTTAGAAACTTTTTTCAAAAAAATTATTATAGGTGATTTTTGATACTTTTTCAATGACTACAACTTCATCACAAAAGCGGGTGCAAAAGTAATACTACTTTTTTAATAAACAAAACTATTTATAAAAAAAATTAATTTTTTTTATCTTTGTTAAAGGATTGAAAATAAAAGAATTACAATTTATAATTTATAATTTATAATTTGGAAATTAAAAATATTCAAAATTTTAGAAAATTTTAACACTTGAAAAAGGAAAAATAACATTAAAAAAACCGCAACACGTTTCATAATCGTGTTGCGGTAAAAAGCTTCCATTTTTAGTTTTTAACAACTTTTTGTGTTACAACACCTTTGTCGGTGTATATTTTTACAAAATAAATGCCTTCGGTAAAGTTCTTTGTTGAGATTTTTTCGATAAAGTTGTTTTCCATAATTACTAAATTACCTGTCAAAGTGTAAATTTCTACTTTTTCTATTGTGTTTTCAGAAGTGATAAACAATTCTTCTTTCACAGGGTTTGGAAAAATAGAAATTGATTTTGCGAGAATATCGTCAATACCTGTTGTACCTACCGAGATATAAAAATCCTGTTCGTAATCTTGACCTATTGCCAAACCGTTTGTTATGGTTGCTTTAAAAAGTGCTGTTCCTGCTGCGGTAAAGAAATAATCATTACCAATAAGCATTACGCCTGTGCCACCGTCATTAACAATAGTCCAAACAATATTTTGATATGTTGCATTGCTTGGCACAACTGTACCTGTAAGCGTTAGTGGTGTGCCAACATTGGCTGTTGTAGGTACGTTTGTGATATTGGTTACTGAAATATGGCTTGTGCTTGCTGGATTTATCGTAATGTTAAAATTTTGCGTGTAATTAGAACTTACTGTCAAGCCGTTTGTAATTGTTGCTCTTACGGTTATCGTTCCTGCTGCTGTGGTGTTGAGTGTGTTTCCGCTAATAGTTGCGCCTGTCGTTCTCGCACTTTGCACATTCCAAATTATAGTTCGGTTTGTGGCATTGTTCGGAACAACCGTACCTGTTAATGTTAGCGGTGTGCCTGCGGTGGCAGTTGTTGGTACTCCTGTAATGTTTGTTACAGGTACAAAGGCGGCATTTACAGTAATGTTAAAGTTTTGTGCGTAATTAGAAGTTGCTGTTAAGCCATTTGTGATTGTTGCTCTTACAGTTACTGTTCCTGTTGCTGTGGTGTTTAAAGTATTTCCGCTTATAGTTGCGCCTGTTGTCCCTGCACTTTGCACACTCCAAGTTATAGTTCGGTTAGTGGCATTACTTGGTACAACTGTACCTGTTAATGTTAGCGGTGTGCCTACTGTGGCGGTTGTTGGTACGCTTGTAATATTTGTTACAGGAATATGGGTTATCGTCCATTGTGCAAATAAGGTTGTTGTTGATGTTGGTCTGTAACTTGCACCTGCATCTCCTATTCTTGTGCCACCGCTTGCTGCATTGTACCAACCTGCAAATGTATAACCTTCTCTTGCATTTGGTGTTGGTAATATTAATGCTGTTCCATCTGTCCATTTTGCATATATTGTGTGATGCGAAGCAGTTGTTAATGTTGTTGTTGATGTTACTACATTTGTAAGTGCTGCCTCTTTATACCAACCGCCAAATATTGCATTGTATTATGCCGAGCCATTTGATTGAGTTGAGCCATTATAATTATATGTTACCGTATGTTGTTTTGTAGGTGCTGGTAATGCTCCATATTGACTATCATAGGTTACAGTTTTATTTGGTGCAGTGTTTCCACCTGTTGCTCCGTTGTAATCGTATGTTACTGTGTATGATTTGGGTATCCAATGTGCATAAAGCGTAGTATTAGTTATTTTATCCCAATTTACTAAACCTGCCATTGAAAATTGATTACCAACGGTGTAATACTGAGTACCTGTGCCGTTTATCCCTGCAAAAGAACCAACAAGGTCATATCCTGTTCTTGATGGTGGTATGGCACCGGGCATTGGTGAGCCATAATATGCTTGTGCAGATGTTGTTCCACCCGAAACACCACCTCGGTGGTCAAAAGTTATAGTAGATTCAATTCCACTAATACGAGCCACAAATGTTCTATCTGCTGTTACGGTAAAACAATAAGGGTTTGCATCAGAAACAAATTGATTACTACTGTTTAACCAATTAATTTTATAACCATAGTTCAAATTTGCCTGAAGACAACAAGTTGAACCAGATGTATAATATCCTCCGCCACTTACAGTGCCGTGACTACTTGAAGGTGGTGTTAAAGTTATATAATAAGTAGGTGGTGCGCCATTTTGTGTAATTGTCATAGAAGCAGAAAGTCCGCCATTAGTACGAGTAGCCGTAATAGTTGCACTTCGCGAAGAGGTAGAAGTATTTTGCGATGCTGTAATACTAAATGAGACCGTTCCATTACCATTTGTTACAGAAGTTGTTAACCACGAAGCATTGGAAGATAAATTCCAATTGACATTAGATTGTACTTGAAAGCCCGTCATTTGTTCCCCACTGGCAACGAGATTACGGACAGAATTCGGATATAAATTAAGATACGGTGTAATTAAAGTAAAATCTCTTTCAACACGACAATCTTCTGTATGGTTGTTTCTATACAGTACAACATAAACTCTATAAGTTCCTGCGGGGCGACCAGATGAACTCCAAGTATGCCAAAAATTAGAACTTGTTTGGTTCCAAGCAGCATAAAGGTCGCCAGTAGGCGTTAAATTTGTATGGCTTCTGACAAAAACGTGATAATGCATAAAGTCAGAAGTTTTAGAAATTGTTGCCCCTATGTCTATATTATCTCCAACAGCAAATTGCGTACTTGATGGCGAATACAAATTAATAGAACTTGCAAACGCCGTCCCCGACCCGCAGAAACACATCAGCATTATTGCCGTAAGCAAATTTTTAAAGTTTATCCTACTCTTATGGTTTTTCGGAATAACCGCGTTTTTTGAATGGTCTCTGCCTCCATTGCGCTGCAATTTTGCACCCGCTACCTGTTTTGTTGTGATTGTAATCATAACGTAAATTTGTTTAAAAAATTAATATTTAGAAAATTAAAAAATGCAAAACAAAAAAAGCTTACTATTCTTACGATAGAAGCCATCGACTGCTCAACAAATTAGAATAATAAGCCCACGCAGTGCGTGAAAGATTATATTCTAATTTGTTAACATTTTGTTTGTAGAAATTGTCGATGTTTCTATCGTAAGAATAAAATGTTAATTGTTAAATTTTCTGCTTTATTTTCAGTTTTTTTATATCATATTTTTTAGTTTAAAAATAGGGTGCAAAGGTATGAAATATTTTTGAAATAAAAAAAACGCAGAGAAATAAAACTCTGCGCTAAAATAATATTGTGTTTCATATCAATCTAATTTTTTATGTTCTCTTGCTGGCGGCAAAAAATTTTCGCCTGTTACTATTGACTTTCCTGCTTTTGCCTCTAATTCTCTGCGAGCGTTTTTTGCTACCGCACCGCCACGCTTGCTTGCTTTTGCATTTTCAGTTGTCGACAAATTGTCTATAACTCAATTTTTCAACTATCGACAATTTGTCGACAGTTCAATTACAAAAATACCATTCTTCCAAAACTTTGTCCCAACTTGTACGAATTTTTTGCTCTTCAAAAAGTTTTATATCCGTGTTTTGCATAAAATATTATTGTTAAACAATACTTTGCAAAGGTATAAAATATTTTTGAAATAACAATATTATAAATTCCTTCGGCTTTGTCAAGTCCTATTTTTTTTGTATCTTTGCACTTTCAATAAACTACCTTTAAATCTACACATTATTATATCTTATGCAAAAATTTTCTTTAATTTTAATGGCAACAACATTTATGTTTGCTTGTAACAATTCAATTTTGGCGCAAAAGCCAATAAAGTACCCTACTACAAAAAAGGGAAAAGAGTTTCACACATACTTTGGAGTGAAAGTCGCAGAGCCATACGCTTGGTTGGAAGATGACAACTCAAAAGAAACGGCGAAGTGGGTAATTGCGCAAAACAAAGTTACCGAAAACTATCTCTCGCAAATTCCTTATCGCGAGGAGTTGAGAAAACGTATGACCGACCTTGTTAATTACGAAAGATTTGGTACGCCATTTGTGAAAGATGGCAAGTATTATTTTTTCAAAAATGACGGACTGCAAAATCAGTCGGTTTTGTATGTAAAAAATGCGCTTGACGGCGAGGCTGAAGTGCTTTTAGACCCAAATAAACTTTCGGAAGACGGCACGGTGGCTTTGAAAAGCGTTGATTTTTCGCGCGACGGAAAATATATGTCTTACGCCATTTCCCGCTCTGGCAGCGACTGGGAAGAGATATACGTTATGGACTTGGCAACAAGAAAATTGACTGATGACGTAATCAAGTGGGCAAAATTTTCCTCTGTTTCGTGGTTTGAAGACGGCTTTTTCTACTCTGCGTATGATGCACCAACAGAAAAAGGCAAAGAATTTTCCAACGTAAATGAAAATCATAAAGTTTATTATCATAAAATAGGTACAAAACAAGCAAAAGACCCCGTAATGTATGAAAATAAAGAGTTTCCAAAACGTTTTTATTACTCTTTTGTGCCAGATGAGGAAAATGCTGTATTTATTTATGAAAGCGGCGCAAGTACAGGTAGTAGATTGTTTGTTAATAATTTGAAATTAACAGATAAGTATAATTGGAGTTTTAATAACTACATCGAAATTGCCTCTGATAATCAATATAGATATTCGGTTGTGGATATGATTGGCGATAAATTTTATGTTTTGACAAATTATAATGCACCAAAATATCGTTTAATGATGGGCGATATTAATAATCCAAAAATCGAAAATTGGGTTGATGTAATTCCCGAAAGCGAACACGTTCTTAAATCTGCTGGCTTTACAAACAAAAAAATCATTGCTACATACGACCAAGACGCTACAACGCACGCTTACATTTTTTCGGCAGAGGGCAAAAAGTTGAACGATATTCCGTTTCCAACTTATGGCTCGGCAAGTTTCAGTTATGACAAAAAAGAGAAAGATATTTTCTACTCTTTCAACTCTTTTACATTTCCAAATACGATTTTTAAATATGATATAAACAGCAATAAATCAGAGGTTTATATTGAACCAAAAGTTGATTTTACACCTACCAATTATATTACCGAACAGCACTTTTTCACTTCAAAAGACGGAACAAGAGTGCCTATGTACTTGGTTTATAAAAAGGGCTTGAAAAAAGACGGAAACAACCCTACCCTGCTTTACGGCTACGGCGGTTTCAATATCACCTATCGTCCGACTTTTTCCACATACCGCATTCCGTTTTTGGATAACGGCGGCATTTATGTGATTGCCAATATTCGCGGTGGCGGCGAATATGGCAGAGAGTGGCATTTGGCAGGTACTAAAATGGAAAAACAGAACGTTTTTGACGATTTTATTGCTGCAGCAGAATATTTGATTTCGGAAAAATATACATCAAGCGAAAAACTTGGCATTATCGGCGGTTCAAACGGCGGGCTTCTGGTTGGCGCGGTGGTTAATCAACGTTCCGACCTGTTCAAAGTGGCAATTCCCGCTGTGGGCGTGATGGATATGCTGCGTTATCACAAATTTACAATCGGCTGGAACTGGGCTTCCGACTACGGCACAAGCGAAGAGAGTCGCGAAATGTTTGAGTATCTCAAAGCGTATTCGCCGCTGCACAACATCAGAAATGACGGCACGCCTTACCCCGCAATTATGATTACAACGGCAGACCACGATGATAGAGTTGTGCCTGCACATTCGTTTAAATATGCGGCGGCGTTGCAGGCGGCAGACACAGGCGATGCGCCGAAACTGATACGAATTGACGTCAATGCAGGACACGGCGGCGGCAAACCAATTTCTAAAACCATTGACGAACAGACAGATACATATTCCTTTGTGATGTGGAATTTGGGAATTAAGAATGTAAAATGAAGAATGTAGAATGTAAAATTTTATGAAAGAAAATATTGTTAAGAAAAAAAGTTTTGGTTTTGCATTGCGCATTATAAAAATGTACAAATATCTTGCATCAGAGAAAAAAGAGTTTGTGCTTTCAAAGCAAGTTTTGCGCAGTGGCACTTCGATTGGCGCAAATATTGAGGAAGCAGATTCGGCTCAAAGTAAAAAAGATTTTATTGCTAAAATGAGTATTTCACTTAAAGAGGCAAAAGAAACACATTATTGGTTGAGATTGTTGCATTTAAGTGATTTTATCAGTAAAGATATGTTTGATTCTATAATTATTGATTGCGAAGAAATCATCGCAATGCTAACTTCGATTATTAAAACATCACGACAAAATGTATAATTATAAAATGTAAAATGTAGAATGTAGATGAAAAATGTAAAAAATCATTCTACATTCTACATTTTAAATTCTACATTAAAATGAAAACAGAAATATATAACGAAAATGCTGTATTAATCGGGCTTATCACGCCTCAGCAAAACGAAGAAAGAGAAAAAGAGTATATCGAAGAACTTGCTTTTTTGTGTGAGACGGCAGGTGCATTTCCTGTAAAGAAATTTTTGCAACGACTGCCCTATCCTCACCCGCGAACTTTTGTTGGCGAGGGAAAACTCGCTGAAATCAAGCAGTTTATAGACGATAATGAGGAAATTACAATGGCAATTTTTGATGATGAACTTTCACCTTTGCAGTTGAGAAATATTGAAAAAGAGTTGAAAATAAAGGTGTTGGACAGAACGATTTTGATTTTAGATATTTTTGCAAAACGAGCGCAAACGGCACATTCAAAAACGCAGGTAGAACTGGCGCAACTTCAATATATGTTACCGCGCCTCTCGCGAATGTGGTCGCACCTTGACAGACAGCGCGGCGGCGGCGTAACATCGCGCGGAATGGGCGAAAAGCAAATCGAAACCGACCAGAGAATTATCAGGACAAGAATTGCATTGCTGAAAAACGATTTAAAAGATATTGACAGACAAATGGCAACGCAACGTAAAAATCGCGGAAAAATGGTGCGTGTGGCGTTGGTGGGTTATACAAATGTCGGAAAATCTACGCTGATGACGCTCCTGAGCAAATCGGAAGTATTTGCCGAAAATAAACTTTTTGCCACGCTCGACACCACCGTCCGCAAAGTGATAATTGATAATTTGCCGTTCTTACTCTCTGACACGGTGGGTTTTATACGCAAATTGCCAACGCATTTAATTGAAAGTTTCAAATCAACCCTTGACGAGGTACGGGAAGCAGATTTGCTAATTCATATCGTTGATATTTCGCACAAAAATTTTGAAGAACAATACGAAATTGTAAATAAAACACTCAAAGAAATTTGTCCAGAAGAAAAACCTGTGATATTGGTTTTCAACAAGATAGATGCTTTTGAGTTTGTGCAAAAAGAGGAAGACGATTTGTCGCCTGTTACAAAAGAAAATCTCTCGCTTGATGATTTAAAGCGCACTTGGTTTGCCAAAATGCACGAAAATTGCATCTTTATTTCTGCTAAAGAACGCCAAAATATCGAAGAACTACGTGAATTGATGTATCGGAAAATAAAAGAGATACACGTTGAACGGTATCCTTACAATGATTTTTTGTTTAATAAATACGAAGAAGAATAAAGCACACGGATAACACGGAAGTACAAAAAGTAACACATCTTCAAAGACGTGTTACTTTTTGTGCCTCCGTGGAGAATCGAACTCCAACCAAGAGAACCGGAATCTCTCATTCTATCCATTAAACTACGGAAGCGTTTTTAAAGAGTTTAGGCATTACCTAAACTCTTTAAAATTTATCTGCGTCTGCCAAAATCACGACTGCCTCTGCTTGTATCGCTATTGCGATTGTCGCCTCTGCCACCGCCTCTGCGGTCACGGTCGCCGCCACGTCTGTCGCCACCTCTGCGGTCGCGGTCGTTGCGGTCAGGGCGTGGGCGCGGTTCGGGTTCAACCCAACCTTCTGGCGCGGGCTTGAGAGCGCGAGCAGAAAGTTTGAATTTGCCTGAACGTTCGTCAATATCAAGCAGTTTAACATCAATATTATCGCCCTCTTTTACACCTGTTTGTTCCATTGTTTCATAGCGATTATAATCAAGTTCGGAAATGTGCAAAAGTCCTTCCCTATTCGGCATAAACTCAACAAAACAACCATAAGGCATAATTGATTTAACCACAGCGTGATAAACTGTGCCAACTTCTGGCAAAGTTACAATGTTTTTTATTTTTGTCTCTGCCTCTTTAATGCCGTCTGCATTTGCCGATGCAATTTCCACATAACCAATTTCGCCCTCTTCTTCGATAGAGATAACGGTACCTGTTTCGGCTTGAATGCCTTGAATAACTTTTCCTTGCGGTCCAATAACTGCGCCGATTAAGTCCTTCGGAATAGTGAAACGCAACAAACGCGGTGTGTGCGGTTTCAAGTCGGGGCGCGGCTCTGCCAATGTTTCGGCAATTTTGTCCAAAATATGCAATCTGCCATCGCGTGCTTGAAGTAAAGCGTTTTCAAGAATTTCATAAGAAAGTCCATCAACTTTAATGTCCATTTGTGTGGCGGTGATACCGTCTTTTGTGCCTGTTACCTTGAAGTCCATATCGCCGAGGTGGTCTTCATCGCCGAGAATATCGGAAAGAACAGCGTAATTTGTACCTTTATTTTCCGAAATCAAGCCCATTGCGATGCCCGAAACGGGCTTTTTGATAGGCACGCCCGCGTCCATAAGAGCCAAAGTGCCTGCACAAACGGTTGCCATAGAAGACGAGCCGTTACTTTCCAAAATATCTGAAACAATGCGAATTACATATTCATAATGGTCAGGAAGAATGGGTTGTATCGCACGCAAAGCAAGGTTTCCGTGTCCAACTTCTCTACGACCGATACCTCTGCTTGGACGCGCTTCGCCTGTTGAGAACGGCGGGAAATTATAATGCAGCAAAAATCTGCCTTTGCCTTGAATTAATGCTTCGTCAATAATTTTTTCGTCAAGTTTTGTTCCCAAAGTAATTGAGGTAAGCGACTGCGTTTCGCCTCTTGTGAAAACAGCCGAGCCGTGAGTTCCGGGCAGATAATCAACTTCCGACCAAATAGGACGAATTTCGTCTTTTTTGCGTCCGTCAAGGCGTTTGCCTTCGTCAAGAATAGCGCGGCGCATTGCCTCTTTTTCTACATCGTGGTAATATTTGCCAACCAACGCTTTTTTCTCGTCAGTCAATTCCTCTTCGGGAATTGCAGCGATATATTCATCTTTGATAGCGGCAAAATTTTCGCCTCTTTGGTGTTTGTTTGCATTGCACGAAGTGGCAACCTCAAACGCTTTTTGATACGTTTTTTCCCAAACATCTTTTTTCAAATCATCGTCATTAACCTCGTGGCAATACTCGCGTTTTACCTCTTTTCCTGCCAAACGCATCATTTCAAGTTGAACCTCGCATTGCGGTTTAATCGCCTCGTGCGCCACCTTAATCGCTTCAAGCAAAACATCTTCCGAAACCTCTTTCATTTCGCCTTCCACCATCATAATGTTGTCCAAAGTGGCTGCAACAATAATCTCTAAATCAGCACTTTCAAGTTGTTCAAAAGTTGGGTTAATCATAAATTCGCCGTCAATTCTTGCCACTCGCACCTCTGAAATAGGACCATTAAAAGGCACATCTGACACCATCAAAGCAGCCGATGCAGCCAATCCCGCCAAAGCATCGGGCATATCAACACCGTCAGACGAATAGAGGGTAACATTTACAAATGTGTCTGCGTGATAATCATCAGGGAACAGCGGGCGCAACGCTCTGTCAATGAGGCGCGAAATCAAAATTTCGTAGTCGGACGGACGGGTTTCGCGGCGCAAAAAGCCACCCGGAAAACGTCCTGCCGATGAAAATTTCTCTTTATAATCAACCGATAACGGCATAAAGTCCGTACCGGGCTTGGCATCTTGCGCGGAGCAAACGGTTGCCAACAACATTGTTTTACCCATCGTAAGCATAACAGCACCATC
>Ga0209737_10004087_pt1 | contig 10261 bp, 19 predicted proteins | sample TergutCu122P3_FD_187284 | JGI IMG/M metagenome (GOLD analysis project Ga0209737, IMG submission 187284) | Cubitermes ugandensis P3 segment gut microbial communities from Kakamega Forest, Kenya - Cu122 P3 (SPAdes) (version 2) | ecosystem: Host-associated > Arthropoda: Insects > Digestive system...
AAATAGTTGTCCCCGTAGCCCGGCCAGAAGTTGCTGCGATTGGCAACACGACAGCCCTCGGCATGGCCGCGCCAACTGCCACCACGATCCACGCGGTAAGAGCCCGTTAATGCACCTATGGGGTTCGTACTACTGCTGGGATAAGTGCTTTGCCACCAGTCCGCTGTCCATTCCCAAACATTCCCGCTCATATCATAAATGCCTAATTCATTCGGATTCTTTTGTCCGACCGGTTGCGTTGAAGCAGTCGGTCTATTGGCACTATACCATGCCACTTCGTCAATGTCATTGCTTCCGCTGTAAATAAAGCCCTTACTTAAATTTCCGCCTCGTGCCGCAAATTCCCATTGCGCTTCGGTTGGCAAAAAGCCGCCGACTCTATTAGCAAATGTTGTGCAATTAAACCAAGTTACCATCTCCACCGGATTATTTGGTCTTCCGCTGAAATCTGACGGATTATTTCCCATTATTGCCTGATATTGTGCCTGTGTTACAGGATATTTACCTATCCAAAAATCTTCGGTCAGTGTTACATTGTGTACTGCTTCGCCCGTTGTCGAGAAACTGCCCGCTTCTACAAGGACAACCTCGATGCTTGTGCCGAGTTGCGCCGACGCCATTGTTGCGGTAATCAATGCCATCGCTAAAAGTTTGATTAATTTGTTCATTTTGAACCTCCGGTTGCATGAAAAAATTTTATTTCTTTTCTAATAACAGTTTCTTTTGATGTTCCATTTTGCTTTACCTGTCCAATAACCATGTTGTCAATTATCTTCGGCAGATATTTGTTCCAATCGCCGTTGCGGTAAATATCCAGATTTGTTTTTCGAGCAAAATCTTTATACTCCTTGAGTATTGCAATAATTCTTTCAAATTGCTTATCTTTACCTTCCTGTATTCTCCGTCCAAAGAAAAATTTATGGATATTACTGTCAATAGGAGCAACTAACGAAGGAAAGAAAAGGTGCATTGCTTTTGTAAATGCAACAAATTTTGTTTCCTGTTCGGAAAAGACAATAACAAGATTGTCAAATAATTGTCGCAATATTCCTAAAACTTTTTGGTCGTCAATATTGTCAATTGTTTTGTCTGCAAGCAACTTCATGTTGGGAGCATTAGTCAATATGCTTTCTTCAAAATCTTTATAGCAGGCAAGTTTTGCGCCTCTGCTATTCATACCCCAATCAACGAGCAAATCATAAATCATTTTTATAAAAGATTTATCCGAAAATTTATTTCCTTGAAAATTTATTATTTTTCCGTATAATTCCTCATTATACTCTTTTTTGAAACAATTTTCATTGCACCGCAACGCAACTTCAATTTCTTTTTGATTGCTGAAAACTTCAGCAAGTTTTCTTTTAAATGTCATACTCCCCACCCTTCCAAATAATTTAACTCGTTTATATTCACAGAGGCGGCAATCTGCCGCCTCTTTTCTTGCATAATCAAACCACTACGGCACAAATGCCGAAAATACCTTGCTCCAAGGACCTGCTTCGCCCTTGCTGTTCTCGTAGCGGAGGACGAAGTACACCTTTTTCCCCGAATCCTGCGATTCAAAGGTCATAAGTTCCTTTTTCCGTTTCGTAAACAATAATTTATTCAAACCCTCCGCGCTTGTCGGTGCCGGGTCTTTTGCTTCAAACAAACCATATACAATTTTGCTGCCGTAATACGCCCGCTTGTCGTCGGTAATTTTTTGCGCGGGCTTAATGTGCAGTTCCAGCGTTGCCTCTGCCTTGCGCTTAATACCAAGGTCGGGTCTTGCGACGGGCTTGCCGACAGGTGTGGGGATTGTATCGTGAATGTTAAGTTTCATTGCTTCCTTGTCTTGCTTGCTCACATTCGGATTTCTTGCCAAAAAGCCCTGAACGTAAATTCTGCTTGCCGTTTCACACGCCTTTCTGGCTTCGTTTTTCTCCGACACGTCAATTTTTCCGTGATTCGGATTTTTCAATTTTTCCATAGCCGCTTCAAATCCGGCTAATTCATCACCGAAATATTTTTCCGGTGCGCCCACATCAAATCTTTCGTGATTCTTTGATGCAAACACAAACAAATTTTTTACCCATTTCAAAAACTCCAAGTCAGCGCTTGGGATGTAGTTTTTAGTCATAAAAACTCCTTTTCATAAAGTTACAAATTAAATCCATACAAAACCACCCTAACTTCCTTATGAAAACACCCCTGCTTTTACAAGAAACCTGTCATACTTTCTTATGAATCCATATATACTTTCATACGAAACCAACCATACTTTCTTAATAACTCAACCTTACTTTCATACGAAATCGCTCAATTTTCCTAACAAACCATATCAACTTTCATATAAAACCTACCCTCCTTTCCTACGAAAATCGATTCTTTTTGTAAAAAGCGGTAAAATAAACGACCCTTTTTTTTAAGCACAAACTTAACCGAGATAATACTAAAATAGCAGGAGAATAAGTGCTATGATTATTTCGACAACTAAACTTTTAACCCCCGTTGGTTTGCGCGAATCTACGCACTATCACCGTTGCTGTCCTAAGCCAATGGAAAGGCGAAACATTCAAACAACCAAACCAACGGGGGTATTGTTTTGAACAACACAAAAGTAATTCGGTATGATAAGATTAACGGCATAACAGTTGATATGCGTTTTGACAACGACGACATTTGGCTGACTCAATCGCAAATGGCAGTTGTCTTTGATACAAGCAGAGAAAATATAGTTCTGCACCTCAAAAATATCTACGAAACTGGGGAACTTATTGAGGGGGCAACCTGTAAGAAATCCTTACAGGTTCGATTTGAAGGACAACGGGAAGTTAAACGCGAAATTACAGAGTATAATCTCGACGCAATTATATCCGTTGGCTATCGAATAAACTCCGTAAAAGCGACGCAATTCCGGATATGGGCGACGAAACAACTCCGGAAAATCATAATCGAAAATCTTACCGGAATCAGAAAATACTCCGCATCGGCAATAGAGTACCGCGAAAATACGGAAATTCGGCTGCTGAATAATCACTTGGACTGGAACGCCGACAAAGAAAAATGGTCGTGGGTTAGAACTCCGGATATTTTAGCGAAATGCGGTTTTCCGAGTTTGGATAAATCGCAATCTGTAAGAGTCGGAATGTTTTTGCATAAAAATCTCGGAGAACAATATAAAAAACGGAAAGCGAGGGAACGGCTTTGGCTCGTCCCGCCTGCGAAACTGGATATTGTGAAGTGGGAGGAATCGTGAGTACGAATATTGATTTTGAAAGAATAAATAACGCTATAATACCGAACGCGGTATCATATTTAAGGCAATGGCTTCCCGATGGGAAACTCAACGGCAAAGAGTTTTTAGCACGTAATCCACGACGTGCGGACGACAATATCGGAAGTTTCAACATAAACACACAAACGGGAGAGTGGGGAGATTTTGCAATCGGTCAGGCAGGCGGGGACTTCGTAAGTTTGTATGCCTACATAAACAATATAAGCCAAAGCGCAGCGGCAAAGGCACTGTCAAGCGAGAATTTTACCGAAAATGTCCCTAAGCCGAACAAGCAATCGAAAAATGCGGGCTTAGATATTTGCCTCCCAATTCCTGAAAATATCCCGAACGACCCAACCGCTCCGAAAGTCCCGGTATTCCCGAAAGTATTCAAAATCGGAGAGAAATTTATCGAACCATCAAGAATATACAGATACAATAATTCCGATGGGCAGGCAATGTGCTATATTTGCCGATTCAATCCAACTCCGGAAAATGGATTAGAGAAAAAAGAAATCCGTCCCATTACACTGTGGAAAGACAAAAACGGGAAATATCAATGGAAATATCGGCACATTGAGAAAGACAGACCGCTCTACGGACTTGACTATTTAGAGAATGCGGGAAATGGGAAATCGAAAGTCCTTGTGGTTAGCGGAGAAAAATGCGTTGACGCTTGCCGATACTTCTTCAACAAAAAATACGAGAATCCGACACAGTGGAATTATATTCCGGTAACTTGGGCGGGTGGAGACCAAGGGACGGGGAAAACTGACTTTACGCCACTTATGGGACGGGACTTGGTATGGTGGGCGGATAATGATATTTCAAGCAAAACCTGTATGCAGAAACTCGCGGATAATCTCGGAGGGATTGTCCTAAATATAGATTCCGGGAAACACGAAAAAGGGTGGGATTGTGCCGATGCGGTAATTGAAGGCATTGATTTAGAAGCGTTTATTGCGACGAATGAAAAGCCGAAATACGCCGATATGTCGATAGTTGCTCCGATGGATATATTTCCACACATAAGCGAAAAAGGAAAAATAAAAGGCACTATTGAGAATATTAGAGCGTTACTGAAATACTATGGATTGAAAATAATATACAACCAAATAAGCAAGGATTATGAGTGTTTTATTCAGGGTGTTAAGTATGAAAGCCATAACTTTTTGAACGCATTTTATAGCATTGTGAAAAGTTTATGCGCTCTAAATGAAATCCCCGCAAAAGATTCCGACCGGTTTGTTGATAGAATAGCCGCAGAAAACATAATAAATCCGGTCGTTGAATGGGTTGATTCGCGTAAATGGGACGGGAAAAACCGGTTGCAACAGTTGTATGACTCCATTGTTTGCAACGAAAAGAAAATCACAAAGACACTCAAAGAGGTTTTAATCCGGAAATGGCTTATTTCGGCGGTTGCGGCGGCATATCGTAGAGACGGAGACAATTTCAAATATGAGGGCGTTTTGGTTTTTCACGGAGAGCAGAAAATCGGGAAAACGACATTTTTTAAGAATTTAGTCGGAGAAAAATGGGGCGGAAACGCGAATTGGTTTGGCGACGGGAAAACCTTGAACGCAGAGAATAAAGACAGCGTGTTAATCGCTACAAGTTACTGGATTACGGAATTGGGAGAGTTGGAAAATACGACAAAGCACTCCGTCGCAGCATTAAAGAGTTTCATAACATCGTCAAGCGATAAATTACGGACGGCATACGAGAGAAAGCCAACGATTTTTTGGCGGAGAACGGTATTCGGCGGAACTGTAAATTTGCGAAATTTCCTGCCCGACCCGACTGGAAACCGTCGATTTTGGGTTTTACCGGTTTTGGAATTCAAGGATATTTCAGACGTTGATATGCAGCAAGTATGGGCGCAAGTCAAGGCGTTATATGATGCGAAAAATATTTGGTGGCTCACTGATGGAGAGGGGCAAGAATTAGATACAAGCAATGAAGAGTTTCGTCAAGAGGACACGGTTGAGCATTTGCTTAGTTCATACTTGGACTGGAATGCCGATAAGGAGAAATGGTCTTGGAGGCAACCGGCAATAATACTAATTGAGTGTGGAATCAAAGAACCAAAGCCGCCGCAGAATACGAGGGTAGGAATATTCTTGTCTAAAAAACTCGGAGAAACGTATTCCAAACGGACGGGCGACGGGAGGTTTTGGCTTGTTCCTCCGAGAGTGTCCTCCGGAGGAGGCGGATACAACGACGACGGAAGTGTTTACAGAGGCGGGTTCTAATGAAAAGAGACCGAAAGGAGTATTTCAAAGAATACCGAGATAAAAACAAGGAGATGTTGCTCGAAAAACGGCGGGCATACAACAAAGAGTATTACGCCGCAAACAGAGAGCGGATAAACTCCGGCAAGCGGAAGAAATACAACACCGAAGTCGGAATATCGTCGGCGAAAGAAAGATATTCGAGTTATTACAAGAAGAAGTTTGAGAAAATAATGGAGTACCAGAGGAAGTATTACCAAGAAAAGCGCGAGCAGATTCTTGAAGAAATTAGGGAATTTAACAAAATGTTTGGCAAGCGGGCGAAGAAACCATATCCGTATATGATTACGCGGATTTGAAAGGGGGAAACGATGTGGATTTTGATTATGGGCGGTGCAATTTTAGTGATTGCGTGGGGAATATTGTTTATCACGGGAAGGTGGGATAATTATGCCGAGCAATAAGGAATGGGAAATCTTGTTTAGCAAACTGCGAGAAAACGGGATTGATGAAAAGGAAATCTTGAAGGCAAAGTTTAACGTCGGGCTTTTGAGGGTTTTGCAAGTAGATAACGGAGTAAGAGACTCAAAAGATTGGGGGAATTTGTGAAAGAAATACCAATCTTATTCAGCACGGAAATGGTGCGCGCCATTTTGGACGACCGTAAAAGAATGACGAGGCGGATAAACTACAATGATGAGTGCAGTATTTGCTGCGCTTACGGAAGGAAAAAATGTGGAGTAGAAAACTTTTGCGCTGAATCCAAATACAAAATCGGCGACATTCTTTGGGTGCGGGAAACTTGGTGTGATTTGCCATTTGATAGCGGTTATATTTATAAAGAGGACTGCGAGAATATTCTTAAAAAATGGAAATCTCCTATCTTTATGCCGAAAGAAGCCGCGAGAATTTGGCTGCGTGTGAAAGATGTAAGAGTGGAGAGGTTGCAGTATATTTCGGAAGATGACGCATTAAAAGAAGGTGCAAGTGAAGCAGTAAGAGCCGATGAGTCTTGTGGCGGACACATAATAAGAACTGCCCGAAATTCGTTTGAGTGGATTTGGGACAGCATAAATGGCAAAAGAACACGGAGAAAACGCGGTTATGTCAAGGAGGATATGAAAGGGTATAAATGGGAAGATAATCCCTTCGTTTGGGTTATCGAATTTGAAAGGATTGAGAGGTAAAAATGAGTCTTGAACAAGTGATTAGGTGTGATGGGGATAAACCTGAGTGTGTTTATTTTTTACAACACCCCAATTATTCCGAAGGGTTTTGTAAATTTGAGGTTTATGGGCAATGTGAACACCCTGACAGATTTGAACATTTTTTGTAAGGAGAAAATATGGGAAAGAACGAAAGATTTAAGTTTCGGGCGTGGAATAAAGAAAAGCGTGTTATGTCAACTGTGCATAAAATGTTTCTTGCCTATGCTATCGAAGACGACTTATTAGAAGTGTTTGAATCCAACAGATACGAAGTTATGCAAAGCACCGGACTTCGCGACAAAAACGGGAAACTCATTTTTGAGGGGGATATTTTGAAAAACACATACCGCTCCAAAACGGCAGAATATGAAATAATTGAATATGTGTATTGGAATGACAAAATAACGGCTTTTTGCACTATTGGCACCCAAAAGAAAAATGGTCTTGGTGAATTGACAAGTCCAAGTTACAGTAGTAATTATCATGAAATCATCGGCAACATTTACGAAAATCCTGTATTGTTGGAGGGGAAATGAAAACATTCACAGTTACATTTTCAAAAAAAGCAGAATACACTGCTGAAATAGAAATCGAGGCGGAAACTATGCAGGAAGCGGAAGAAATCGCGAGAATCTACGACTGTTCTAAAATCAAAGAATGGGATTGGGACAACGAGTGGATAGATTACGACGTCGATGGTGTAGAATGCGAAGAATCCGATTGTGGTGGCTGCTCTGTTAAAGAGTGTCAGGAGTGGAGCGATAGCAACGAAGATTTGCAGATAAAGGCGTTTTAGTAAAGGAGGGGAAATTATGCCGACACAGCACTTTTGCCGGAAATGTGGTAAAGAAATACCATTGTTTCACGAAATAACACACGACGGATGGGCTTATCACAGCAAATGTTTTGATGTTTTAGAGGCGTATGACATAACAAAACAACCTTATTTCAAAAAGGAGCGTAAATGAACACAGACGAAAACTTAGTTAAAGCGGACTTAGAATGCTTTTTTCAGAAGTGCCCGTTTGAAAATTGGGGGTATTGCACAAAATCTGATATTATAGAATGTCCGCACGGAAAGGAGTTAATTTGACAATAATGACAAGAAGTGCCGCCCGATTTTTTTGGAAGGAAGAACTTCCCAAAAATGTGCTTTATATGTATTGCGAGGGCGGGACTTTTTGGAAAGGTTGTGCGCCAAAATGGAAAGAATATACCAGAGAAGAACATAACTTGAAGAAGAAAGCAAAGCAAGATTCTAACTTGCGGCAGAAACGGTGCTGTCTTAGGAAAGTGCCTGCTTATATATACGTGTTCCGAAACAATGACACATTCTTTTTTGAAGGTTTTTTCGTAATGATAGTTTCCCGATGGGGAAGGTGGTATTTGAATTGGAGAGTTGAGCGTGAACACAAGTATATGTTGCAGAAAATACAACAGCACTTCACTTGCGGATTGTTCAATAAGGACTTTAACTTTTGGTGTAAGGAGTTTTGCAGAAGATTCCCGTTGCCACCGACTGAACAACAATATCCGCGAGGGAAGCATCTTGTAATGGCAACTTTGAACAGTTACAACAGTTTGATTGACATTGAATTTGAAAGGAGTTTAGAAAGTGAACCAAAACACAAAACTAAGAATCAAGGAAATCGCACAAAGTGCGCAGAACTATCTCGAATTGACAAAATTCGCGGATAAAGAGCAAGCATTAACGCATTTGTCGGCAGTCAAGGGATATGTCGAGTATTTGGAAACAATAGTAAAAGGAGTTACTGAATGAAAACAAAGGAACTTTTGAAGAGATTGCGCGAGATTCACAAAGTCGTCGAAGGTTGCTGGGAAAATCCAAGCCGTGAAAAGACAGACAAAATAATGGAATGGACTGAAAACGAGTTAGCAACGTGGATTGAAGAACTTGAAGCAACTGAATGTAAGAGTGCAAGGGGGTAACTATGAGACAAGCACTTGGAAAAAGTATTGATGACCTTATTTCGGATAATCAAAACGCGGAGATAACTCTCGCTTGTGAGGGTTTTTGCAGTTGGCGTAAGTTCTCCATAAGGCAAACGGGTAGGAAAAACAACGCACAACAGCAACGCCTCGATGAACTGACAAACGAAATGATAATTCTCGCTGGAAGTTTAGATACCTGCGTTGCGAGTGAAAGCATAACAGGAATTGTCCGATGGACAAACGAACTTCACAGATTGTTAGCAGATAAGGAGTTGCCGAATGATACGGAAGATTGAATATCTCCTTATTTCCGCGCTACATCGCATCGCAATCCCTATTTGTTTTGCGATTATTATAGTGGAGAACTTTGTTCGCAATAAATTAAAATGCGACAAAAGAACAAAATACACATTTTGTTCTTGACAAAATGTGTCAAAGTATAGTATATTAGTGTAGAGATTGAGGAATAAACCAAAACGGAGAATTTATGCAACTAAAAATGAACTTCGATACAATGACTTTCGCGCAAGCGTGCGTTGCGGGAACTTCTGAAAGATACGGGAATATGGCGAAACTACTATTTGAGGTTTTTGAGTGTGGATTCGACTATGGACTTCTAAAAGCAGAAGAAGAACGCGACAGCGAGGACTTACTTGATGCGGCTGTTTGCTATTCGGCAGCGCGAAAGTTCTGTGTTCCGTCCACTCCGGTAAAAAGGAGAGAGCCAAAATCCGAAAGGTGGAGAGAGTCGAAAAAGACATCATTTGAAAAGTTTCTTGGCATTATGACAAAATATGCTGCTCAATAATTTTCCGACCGAGACCGATACTGTTTATAGAAACATTATTAACATACAGGGGAAATCCCTGCAAACCGAAAGTTGGGGTTTATTATGATTTACGGCTACATTCGAGTATCAACGGACAAACAAACCGTTGAAAACCAACGCTTTGAGATTAAGAAGTTTGCTAAAAACCAAGGGTTTGTAATTGGCGAGTGGATTGAAGAAACCATTAGCGGAACAAAGCGGATTGAGGACAGATTGCTGGGGGAATACCTAAAAAAAATGGAAAAGGACGATATGATTATTTCCACAGAATTGTCGCGGCTTGGAAGAAGTATGTTTATGATAATAACTGCACTAAGCAAGTGTTTGGAGCGCGGAATAAACGTATGGACGATAAAAGATAATTATCGTTTGGGGAATGATATAAGCAGCAAATGTATTGCATTCTCATTCGGTATAATGGCAGAACTTGAACACCATCTAATTTCACTAAGAACGACGGAAGCGTTATCACGATTGCGAGCAAACGGAATAAAACTCGGACGACCGGTAGGGAGCGTATCTCTCGCAAGAAAAGCGAGAGGGCGTGAAAAGGAGTTGAAAAAATATTTAGACCTGAATATATCAATAAGGAAAATTGCAGTACAGATGAAGTTGAGCCGCTACCTTGTGGCGAGAATGATTGATAATTTAAGGGAAAAATTAGGCGAGGAATTTACCTATGTCAATAATATGTCAGCATCGGTCAAATCCCGATATTCCGCCGCTTAGTTCCCGCTAATTCCCGATTTACGGGCTTGTCCGGCTTCGACGAATTGTCGGA
>Ga0209737_10004089_pt1 | contig 10258 bp, 4 predicted proteins | sample TergutCu122P3_FD_187284 | JGI IMG/M metagenome (GOLD analysis project Ga0209737, IMG submission 187284) | Cubitermes ugandensis P3 segment gut microbial communities from Kakamega Forest, Kenya - Cu122 P3 (SPAdes) (version 2) | ecosystem: Host-associated > Arthropoda: Insects > Digestive system >...
CCCCCATGTTTCTGAGCATGGCAGGTTTATCACATAGAAAGCCAGCATCTGCCACATCCCATGACAGCTCCCATACTGAGGGGCACAATAAAAGGAAAACTCTTTACTTTGCTAATGAAATATCTGTGAAGTATTAGCCTTTTATTTTTTCTCTGCTTTTCTGTTTTTTTAATACCCTTCAGAAGACAGCAGAAGACAAAAGATTCTGTGGACTGATAATGCTGCTTAACCCTTGTAATTAACGTGAAAGTGCACCTGTCTGACGATAAAATCTTCCCAGGCAGACAGCCACATCAGTTTGGATTCATAATCTAACCATTTGAAGACCTCCTGTTTTTGCATCACATGAGTATTAGCCCTCGACTTTGGTTCTTAACCCTTAGGCTACCAGATTAAATTTCAGTTGCCATTTAATAACATTAAATGGCTGAGCGACTATAGTCGTCGTTGGCAGGTTAAGGGTTAACTGTCAACATGTTGTTGCCCCAAGAGTATTTTATTACCTTAATCACTCCTATACACGAATAGTGTGGCTTGTAGTTGTGCATTTGGAAGGGCATTGAATAATATTTGTTGTTGATATCATCATCATCATCATCAGTATTAAGAACTTTTACCCACAAAGAATTTGTTACTAATGTGATACTTAATAGAGCATATAGCCACATGTTTTGCAGGTTTGGACAAAGATGTAAGTTGGTGTGCTGTCACAAGCAACACCGAATGCTGATATCACTAACCACTGTCCAGATAACTTGCAAGTGCCATCTGTTTCATATCATTTATTTTTATAAGGGTCGGACATTTTGGACATATTTTGAAATATCAACATAAATGTCAAAGCATATTGTTCTGGTTTTTAGCCTGGGTACACGATGGTGCATTTGGTTGAGGTACCGCGCTACAAGCTGGAAGGTCACGGGTTTCGTTTCCAGTGGGTTCACTGGGATTGTTTATTTACCTAATCCTTCTGGCTGTCCTGTGGCCCTGAGGGCTCCAGGAGGTTGAGGCTGCCAGATTTCCAGACATTCAGCACATGAAACTGATAAGGTTGTCAGTCCTTGGCACTTGCTGCCTTTACCCCCCAGGAAATATTCTTGGTACTCATTTCTGTTGGGGGCTGATTCAACCCCAGGGCCATTGTGCAGCTGGAAGGATTAAGTCAGTGAACAGAAATGAGTACCAGGGGTATCTCCTGGGGGTAAAGGTGCCTGGTGCCTAGGGATGACAACCTTGCCACCTTCATGAGCCAGTTGTGTAGAAATTCTGGGAGCCTCAACCTCCTGGAGCCTCAAGGGGCTGTTGAGCCCTATACAGAGATTGCTAGCTTTTAGTTCAAATACCTAAGAACAATAATGAACAGAGAATTGTCTGTATTTTAAGATATCGTTGACCCAAATTGTGGTATGTAAATTGGATTTTTACAAGTACAGGCAGTTGTGTTTTTGTATATTCTGAGCACAGAGACTCCATGTATTACTTCCAGCATGTCACAAGAGACTGTTCACACACACACACACACACACACACACACACACACACACACACACACACACACACACACATTGTGTGTAAAGTTTATAGAAAAAAAATCATAAAATTATATTTATAATGGCTCTAGCATTTTACTGTATGTATTGCTAGCAGGCTTACTTTTCTAATTTATTTTATGGAGCAATGGTGGTGGAATTTATCATGTCTTTAGCAACTACATCCCTCATTTTATTGTGCGCTGATAGCCTACTAGACTAACTTTCAGCATAATGTTTTTCTGACCGTGCATCATGAATTGACTATACATTAATTACCAACTTGATGCACTGATTATTATTTATTCATAAAATACTATTCTCCCCTACATGTTTCGAGCATCAAGTGCTCATCTTCAGGAGGTCATAGTTGTATGCATGCAGCATATGCTGCATGCATACAACTATGACCTCCTGAAGATGAGCACTTGATGCTCGAAACATGTAGAGGAGAATAGTTATTTTATGAATAAATAATAATCAGTGTATCAAGTTGGTAATTAATGTATAGTTAACTTTCAGCTGTTCCATAAACTGTGCTGGAATGTCTCCACTCCAGGAGCAGCTGTTTTTTCTGTTCATGCCGTCACTGCTCAATCAGAAGCAGCAGAATTTGCGATCAAACAGTACGCCGATCACTGATCATTGACAGTGTGTACAGTATTGGAACACTTCAAATCCCATGTAAATTTATATTAATTTTATAAGCTTAGAAACTAAAGGTGACTGCTGCATGACCATTTGATGTTTTCAAACATCATTACACATCAAGGCTTGTGGATTGGTTGCCTCCACATGTCCCAATAGTAGTTTTGTTATGCTTCCCCCTCATGTGTTCCTCTATATACAATATTCCCTCCAGATGTGCTGCCTTTCTGTGCATGGAAATGTTGGTAACAATAAACTTTAGTAACAGCAAGCACTTTGGGCTGGTAAAGAATACAGCAGGAGGCAGAGAGGGGAAGTTGCTAATGGTAATGCCCACCATTTGTAAGACTTCCTTCCATAGCCGTGGTATGGATTTTTTGCGTATTGTTGCTTCAAACATTACATACGTCTGTGCCGACAGTTTTTATTCCTTTTACTTACAGTGTTTAGCATCATACTTCATAGCACAGTAACATATCACTTATTGGTTTGGCTGCTGCTTCATATGATTTTACTACTTTTCTAGGATGAAGGAGACGACGTAGATGACGATGAAGCCACGAAAACGACAATCCAGTTGCTAGAAGCCATTCACTAGTATAGTCATTGGATTTGAGGTCTCTCTCCATGTGTTAGGTTTATGGGACTTCTAATACAAATTAAATCAACTGCTGTTGTTTGTGCAGTGTACGTTGGTGGTATGAGGCTCATCAGAATTGTGCAACGATGCAAATAGTGCAATTGTGCATGGTCCCATCGTGTCACTCTGTGAGTGGTGCAGTGCTGTGGATTTGTTTTTCTGATTACCAAATCATCCATTTTATCTGTTGAGTGGGTAACAATCAAGACGCAATTTTTCTACCTTCATTAAAATATTTCTCTGACTTGGTGTTTGATGCCAGTTAAAAGAAAGTGGTAAACTTATTTCCAGTGGCTCATAGTGAAGAAATGTACAAAGCATGTAACTGTCTGTAGACATTCTGGACCACAAGAGAAATTAGTTATATCCTCATGTACAGTACATGCACAGTGACTTCATCCTCAAAATTTTAGTGTGAGTGATTGTATGGTGGCTTGGAATACATGTAAGTGTCAAAGATATGGTGTAGCCAGTTAATGGCACTAGGTCATTTTCCTGAACAATTCACGAGTGAGCGTGATGTGTCTGGTTTTAGTCTGTCATGTTACAGGTTTCAGGTGCACTTCCATCTGTATCAAGTTGCTGTTATGTGTTCCAGTTGTCACCATAATTTTTATAGTGAATGAGTATAATCTGTTAAATCTGCTAATGGCAATGCTGCATGATCAGACGTCTTTAATATGGTGTTTACAGATGATTGTTCAGTACAACAATTTTTTATTGCTGATTTATAAAAATGTTGGGAGTTGTCACCCAAGTTTTACTGAAAATATTTATGAAATTGTGTGTTCCTGAAATGATGACAGAATTTGATTTTGAAAGATAATTTCTTTCTTCTGTAATTTTCCTGTGCAGTAGAAATAATTCTGTACAGAATACCCAAAGTAAATGGGAGAAACTTGTCATTTCAGTATATTCTAATTAGAGTAGTTTCTTTCCCTATTCTTTTATATTTGACTTTCAACCCAAACTGCTTGTCTATTCACAGTATAACAGTTAGCATGGTCTTTTCACTACATAAGAACATTTGAGCATAATTCATAGAAGAGTGAATTATCAGTACCTCAGAGTTGTCCATAAGGAAACTTTGTGACTCTTATGACAGTGAAAGTTGACTTCAACTTTTCACACTCCTTTAAGTTGAAGAGATTGAAGCCACTTCAGGATAGCTTGAATCTGGACTTCAGATGAATTACATTTTAATTTGTTTTGGTTTATTTTTTCTAGTTGTGTTCTTTCTTTTGGGTGATTCCCCAGCGCCTGAATTTTTCAGTGCCGACATTTCGGAACACTCTGTCTGTCACAGGTCGTGTGAACATGTCCACACGACCTGTGACAGACAGAGTGTTCCGAAACGTCGGCACTTAAAATTCAGACACCAGGGAATCACCCAAAAGAAAGAATACAACATTCACAACACGGTGCAAGTTTGAAATCAAGAATTATTTTTTCTTCTTCCCTTTTGTAGACGGAGGATGTTCCTTTGAAAACTTGTGAGGTTGAAGCAACAGAAAGTACGGAACATTTTTTAAGATAAAACAGTTGTTAACATTTAAACTGACATCCTGGTAGCCATGCAGAAACTTTATTGATCTCTTTGTTTGATGGCAATGACTAATAATTCTTGGAGTCAGGCATGTGAAATGAGCACAGGTAGATCATCAACATGCCTACTTACCATACAGTGTATGAAATAATCTTCAAGGGTGAACAGTTATGAATGTGGTGATGAAGCAAGACTTTGAAGTTTTATCCGTTCAATTTAACATATGCAGAGTATGTACATAAGAAATAAATTATTCATTAAAATAGAATAAAACCATGATAATACTAATAGATCTGTAGAATTAACAAATCTGGAGTAAGTAAGTGAGCCTTGAGATGTGCTTGCAACTCCTGGTTGTTTGTCTACAGGTATGTATACTCCAATTTTCTCACTGGTATTGCAACTTTTTGTATAAGGCATTTCTGCTCAAGGTACATGCTGAAACATGTGTAAGCCCTGATATAAAATTTCCATTTACTGGATCCAGTTGTAACCAAAATTGCAGTGGGTTGACAAATTTCAGTAAAATTCCAGGGTATAAAATTTAGTGAGAGTCAATTTACTGTTTCTCAAGCTGTCACATGCTGAAAGAAATGGCAAAGCCAATGTGTGGATTTTTGTAGTGTGTTAAAAATTAACCAAACCTTTTATTACAGAGCATAGAAGGTATATTCTTAGTAGTTCTGGTGTCACCTGAAATGTTAAATTATTAAAATTTTCCTGGGCCTACGTGGGTGACTGGTTTAAAACATTAAATTTTTTGTCCTGCCTTCTGTCCAGTACCAACATGTTTATATGTGACTTTTACCATAGATTTCTCATGTTAGAATGAAGGTAATGGAACTTAAATTTTCTTAAAGTACTTTTGTATTCCCTTGTCAAATTTTCCACCAGTGATCCATATTTTTATTCCTTCATCCACCATACATGTTACATAGTTCACAGTCTGACAGTATTGCTCAGTAAACCAATGAAAACAAATCTGAATCCCTGATATCAGCTAGTGGCTGCGATTTAGGCCTTGAAGGTCAAGAAAAATACACCTCTCCCCGGAGTGTTGCCTCTTTTGCTTATATCACAGATTTAAATTGTGACACCCTGAAGATAAAACATGTTACTTTGTAACAGTGGTATTGTAGTCAGTGAAAATATGTGGGCTTCACCTTCTCTGCATGCCTTTTTAGTAAGGGAAATACATACAGGGGTGCTGATAAGTCCTTAGCCTGACCAGGAAGGAAACAAGCTACAGCAACAGAAGATTTTGATTTTCATATATCCTATTTATAATCATAATTGGAGGAATATTAGTACTATTTATAACAAGACTAGCATCAAACAAAATACATCAGGAAGTAGGTCGGGCTAAGTAGTACCCCTTTACTGCCTTATATCATAAAGTCAATCCAGGTACTGTGTTGTGTATTACTACAGGCTAAAGCAGGGCTCTCAGTATTCACTTCAGCAGGTCTGGTAGTTATTAACCATTATCCCTTACCACAATCTTTCACTGTCCAGATTCCCATAGCTCAGTGTTTTGTCAGCTTCTGATTTACCGCTGTAGGCCTTGCCATTGCTCTTGTCATTGGCCTCTGTCCATGGAGGCCAGGGTCAGTCCCAGGTCTGTCTGTGTGGGATTTGTAGTAGACATTGGCACTGGGATGGGTTTTCCTCCAAGTACTTCAGTTTACCCTGTCAGTATCATTCCACCAATGCTCCACACCAGCCATTAATTTGTCTACCACTGATGCTGCACAGTCTTTGCAGTTGACAGCATTGTTAAATAAAAGACTTCTGTCTTCACCACCACATAAACCTGAACTGTCAGCATATTAATTTATCATATCAATTTCAAATGCCTAGACAAGCATCATAACAAATTTGTCTTGGGGGGGTTGAAAAGCAGACCCACAGAGACATATCTATCTATCAGTTTTCCAGTGGTCCACTGGTTTCTGGTGTTCAGTCACTGTAGCTGCCAGTTTATTGCGTCGTCAAATGTTAATTCATCTGCTTCCTAAGCCTCTCAAATTCCTTTTCTCACTCTACTTCAGGTAGTCCTCATCGTCTTCCTCCCAGTGACCAGGTCATTATTCTCAGGCCTTCCCTCATCCTCCATGCGTACTATGTATCCATACCATTTCAACATGTTGTTTTCCACTCTTTCCAAAATTGTTTGTGTTGTAAGCATATGTACATTTAAGCCCCATCTCTTGTATTCTTTATTTTTTTGTCATATATTCTGCATCAACTTTATCTTGTGCAATAATAACCTGGTCCTCCACAAAAAGATGATGGTGTATTGTTTTTGTTCCTTATTGGCAGTTCCATACTTTTGCACGTCTTGTTCCAGTCATACAGTACACTATATAGGTGAATCTTGAATAAGGTTGGTTATCATCCATGTTTCTGTTTTAATCCTTTAGTTTTTCTGTAGCCTGTTGATATACTACTTCCAATATTCACTTGTGCCTCTTTCTTGGCATACATTTTTTGGAATCACTATTACAATATGCTGTGGAATTCCCATTTGTCTAATCCCAGTCCACAGCAATTTCCTTGTTATATGGCTTTTCCAAAGCCTAAAAAACACTTGAATTTCTCTTTGCTTTTTTAAGAATCTTTTGGACACAGAATTTATTATCTGACAAGATCCCTGCCGTCTCACTTGCTGTTATCATATTCACTATTTTGTTTTTTATTACTCTACTCAGTATTTTTCCAATAGAATTTGTAATGCTTATACCTCTATGATTGTTTCGATCCTTTATATCCCCTTTTTTGTATGTAGGGCATATGTATGTGGAATTCCATTCTTGTGACATATCTTCTCCCATGAGTATTTGATTAAACATGTTTGTTAGTAAGGTTATTACATATTGCCTCCATGTTTGAGTACTTCCATTGGTATACCAGCAATAATATATTAATTTGAAGAGTATACGTATTGTTTAAGTGATGTTCAAAATTAGTAGTTGAAAAGCAAGGGCATTGTACAATATTTCCACCCATGTCCACTTTTTCTCAAAGTTGTTGACTGCGTGACAGAATGTACATTTGCCCATTTTTCTCTGAATTTGAAATGAGTGGCATGAAATGTTTTTCTCACTTCATCAATTTGTGCTCACTATCAATATCTTTACAGCCTGTAAAAAAAAAAAGCATAGAGGTTAAGATGCAGGTACTGTGTACAACAGGTCACTGATACTAGTAGAGAAGTCTTCTGCATTTTGTAATGTAGATGTGTGTGTTATACATTAGTTACAGGTTACAGTTGGCAGTACTGGTTATGGGGTTGCTGAGTTCATGATGAGGGTATAGAAGTTGTGGTTGTTGAATAGTGAATTATGACAAAAGCTAGGTTGAAGTGGGAAATGTAGGAATGTTTGTGTTGGTGCAGAATGCAGGTGGCATAGTGCAGTGAGGTTAGTGTATGAAAACTCCACACACATATACCCAATAGTGCAGTTGTACATCAAATGGAGGCAAATACAATGGGGCAAGATGTGGAATAGGTTATTTGATGGAGTTCTTTACAGTTGTGTTAAACCTCAGCAGAGGAATGACTGCTGACAATAGTGTGTCCTGCAGGTTTGAAGGTAGCTATATTTTCATTCTAATAAATTCTTAGAAGTATAGAAATAATAACCAAGATGAAAGTTGTCCTAAACCATGTACTTTATTTTATCAGCCTGTACTCTTGGTATATGGGTCATGAAGACATAAGGTCAGACATAACATCCATCATGCAAATGCTTCATAACCATCAGGATATGAAGTTACTGTGTTAAGTAAATCACAATCAGATCAAGGGCAAGAGGTGAGCTTACCTAGAGGACAAGTGGTTCAGTTGATTATATATTTCACTCATGACTGTGCCATTGCTGACAAGTACAATGCAGGCTAGGAGCCAAGCATCTACAAGGTGTGTCTGTTGGTCAGCTTTGAGGACAGGTCAAATGTTTGGTCAAATTAACTTCACAGTTCAGGTTCCACCAACAACACTTAAACAGTGCACAGTGTTCTGCTGCAGTCATATTGGATTTGCAAATATAAGATCGCACATTGTTGTTACTATCTGAAATAGAAGAGCAAATATAAGTTAGGATATTTGTGTAATTTATCATTTGTGGGTTCAAGTGTTTGTGATGATAGTACAGTTAAATTATCAGCTTTGGTGACCATTGCCAAATAATTGTTCATGCAACATGTAACAGGAAAATGGTGTTAAATTAATTTGAAAGGACCTTTTCAAAAGTCTTGTTTGTTGCTCAGTTTGTTCTATGTAATTAAAATTCATGGGTAATATTCCTGCTCTGAACATTTTACTTCGCTATAACACTGCTGATTTTATAATTTTGTCGTCAATACAGGCTGATAGACATGTGTTCAAGAAACGTCACATACATCATCAAGCTGCTGCCAACATTTCACATATTCCATTACACTTACAAGGTAAAGAAACATTACTTTTCAGTTAAATTTTCTATAATACATAGTGATTTGTACAGTGGCTACACAAGTTCTGTTACTGATTGTCATTTATTTCATGAAACAGCATTTTACTGCAAATGTAGTATGTCAAGTGCCTGATTGTTACCCGGTGTTTGTTAACGAGGACATGGCGGATGTCAGCGATGGTTTCTTACATCAGTGCCAGCAGGATTTTTTTTAAGTGATGCACAATACCTATTGTGTGAAGTGACCAGAACATTTCAATGATCAGTGCTGTAAAATGTAATGACATAGTTCTCGATCAATTTAAGTAGTGGGCGGAATCTACAGCCGATCACCGTTAACAGATCAGACCCAACAAGCACTACTAATGAAATAATTTGAGATATGTCAGCAGCAGTTACCCCTTACTTTTCATCTGCAGTTACTAGATGTGAAAGACCTAGTTTATGATTAGTAAAGAATTTTTTTCTTTGTTTACGGAAAATATTTACGGTGAATTTTGTTTAAATTTAATTATCAGGTATGAAAGAGTGACATACGTCAAAATCCCGAGGACATGCAAGTGCAACATAACCTTGCATCTCGCTGCTGTCTCTTACATTTTCTTGTCCAATTCTTAGATTAATCCTTCCGGTTTTATTTCAAGGACGTATGCCCTTCTTTCGTATACGTTAATGTGTTCTGAGCTCTGCCTACGCAGTGCAAGCATAAGAACCGCATGCACAAACTCTTCAGTTGGCATCATTGCTGTTCAACAGAAAAATTGTACATTTGGTGCTCTTGAGATAGATCAGGCTTTACAGTGACTAGGCTGTACTTGATGTACGAGCGGGGTTCTTGTCATGGCAGGAACAAACATTTTTCACATCGGGAACTTTTCTACCGTGGTTAAAGCGGCCGTGCCGTGTGCTCTCTTCTCACTGCCACCAAGTGCCGAAGTTATGAATGCGTGGCATTGTACATCATCCTCCCCCATACATCATGGTGTGATGTGTAATTAATTTCAGGGCTAGCTTTACCTCTTCATTGTTTGGCGTAGGATTGTGTCTAGACACGTGACGTTTGATAAAATGTAAATGTGTTAAGAAGTTGCGATATCTGAGGTTCTAGCAGCGTTGTTGCTTTTGCTGAATATTCATGTCTACTAGGACGTTGCGCCACGTCCATTGATAAATAGTTACCGACGTTTCGAAGAGTCATAGTGCCTTTATCTTCACAGTCAAGCAGTGCAAGAATTTATTTGCAAGCAGTTTTGTTGTGCTTTAAATTACCCACCACATTGCCCGTAAATGTTTTTATTTTTCGGTGTAATAAGTTAATACTTCCATCGTAAATGTTTTTTTTATCTGTGGTAAAGTAAAGGTAAAGTTCACCCTAGGACAGGCCATGAAGGACCAGAGGTATAGCTCTACTCTTTCTTTAACCTTGGCGCTAGATGGG
>Ga0209737_10004090_pt1 | contig 10256 bp, 9 predicted proteins | sample TergutCu122P3_FD_187284 | JGI IMG/M metagenome (GOLD analysis project Ga0209737, IMG submission 187284) | Cubitermes ugandensis P3 segment gut microbial communities from Kakamega Forest, Kenya - Cu122 P3 (SPAdes) (version 2) | ecosystem: Host-associated > Arthropoda: Insects > Digestive system >...
TTGAGACTGTGGTGGTGAGGAAGATATGTGGGTCTAAGAGGGGACTGGAGGGAACTGTATAATGTGGAGCTTAGTGACCTGTACTCCTCAATAAATATTATTTGAGTGATCAGATCAAGAATAATGAGGTGTATAGGCATAGATGGGAGGATAATATTAAAATGTATCTTCAAGTAATTGGTTTTGTGCAGGGTGGGGTGCATGGACTGGATTGATCAGGCTCAGGATAGGGTTATTTGGCAGGCCCTTGTGAGTGCAGTGATGAACTTTAAGGTTCCATAAAATGTGGGGATTCCTGGACTTCCTGAGGAACTGTTAGATTCTCAATAAGAACTCTGTTCCAGGCAGTCAGTAAGTTTTCATTGTGCAGGAAGAACAGGGCTTGGGTGTATAGGATGTAAACCATGAGAAAGAGAAAGAGGCACAAGAGAATTATGTAATGAAGCATGTCATAATTTATACTCTTTGCCTAATATTGTGAGAATGATTACTGAGGCAGGAAGATCACATTTATTGAGGGTAGATGAGAAATATATACAAAATTTTGGCTGAGAAACATTCAGATGAGGGGAGCTTTTGGGAGATATGGACATAGATATGATGACAGTGTTAAAGGAATTGTGTCTTGCAGTAAAAGAGCATGAAGATGTCCTGTTCGAACAGGCCAGTAAGGTTTAATGGTGGTGTTTGCTGAATATGGTAGTAAACCTTCTGTTTACATAGAAGTAAGTAATTTTGTGACCAACTTGCAGACTGTTCACTTTCTGAAGAGAGCACTGACACTGAGTGGATATCGGATTTTAAAATATGTTACAAATCTCTGAGTCGCGGTGATATGTGCAATTGGAGAAAGGTACTTTTGTTGTGAATCTTTATATTATTTGGTAATAGGGAAGATTTTAAGTATTTGTTATGGTTGTGTGGTTTAAAGTTTTGTCCAGAATAGTTATACTGTGTTTTCCAAAGGTTTAGACCTGGTTTGGGAAGCTCATGTTTCCATTATCATTACAAAAGTGAATAATATTTTTCTCCTTTAACTTTTGCTTGACCAAGATATTCTTATTTCAGCCATTAAAATAATAATACAGCAGAAATCTCTGACACTAGGAGGCCGAAACCTAAATATTCTTTTTCTTACTACAAACCCAGTAAAACATAGTGCACAGCTTGTTTCATCTTGTACCATCCTACGTGTCTGTAACAGGTTACATTGTGTATTATATTTGCAGAGATGAATTCTGAACTTGTGAGTGCTGTTAAACGTGTTCTCACGAAGTTGATAGAAGAGGAGACGGATGATGACAGTGCAGTAGCCTTTGTTCCATCACTGATGCCACAAAAAGGAAACCTTGAAGCCATCCTTGCATCTAAGGTATTGGATTTACAGTGTTCAGCTGCAGGAATACCATCTTCTGCTGATATTTTGAAACAGGATTTCACTTGTACAACGTTGGAGCACTTAATAAAGCCTGAACAGTAAGTGAACATACTGAAATGTTGCACAAATAGCAAGAAATGTTTGCATATATAGATAGTCTGTGTACTGATAAAGTTCCAAATATTCTTACCGAACATCCACAAAATACAAAACAAACTTATTGCACTATACTATTTATTGTTGGTTAGTTCTCCAACATGTTTTGGCCTGACTTATTAGGTCATCCTCATGGAGTTCAACCTATCTGCTAAAGAGTTCTCACATATGATTAAAATCAGTGTTGCAGTAAATTACGGTTAAAATGCAGTTAAGTTACAATTAGTACCGTATGAATAGAGTATAAAATTATACAATTATAAAAGTATATGTTGTGTCCAAACACCCATATTTTGGTCTTTCTTCATATGTAGCAAGTTTTGAAGTCTGTGAATATGGAACATAAACTTTTATTAGCATTTGGATGGTGAGAGAGAAAGTGAAAAACAAAGATTTCGTTGAGTGGGTAGCATAATACTTACCAGATGTCGTTGTGTAGTGTATAAGCTATGGATGAGTACACTCTACTGAGTAGAAATATAAACAAGCAATGTGGATCAATACTTGGTTTACAGGCATGTTTTATTGGGTTGAAGTGTCGTTTAAGTTATGACATAGTGGATTTAATTCACCTAGTTTCTGTTCCTCAACTAATAGATTTTGCTGTTGATAATTTTGTATATAGCATGATTCCCAGCAGTCCATGCATGTTCCTTTTCATGTGGTAATTATTGGGTCCATAGTATCTTGTATAGTTCTAGATTGTTGTTGGTGGTTGAGAATATGCATGGGATATGCAGATTGTTGATTGTTGTTTCTTATGTATCATATGTGCTCATGATATATTAATTTCAAATTTCCTCAATTTTGTGCATCATATGTCTTATTGCAGATAAGACACTTACAGAATTTCATGAGTTTATGCTAGCTTGACCACTTGGAACACATTCTTTGATAAGCTAGTAGTGACTGTGCCAGTCAAGAAATTCAGCACCCTTTATGGAAGTTAAAGGTTCCATACTGTGCACCAGAACCAACCACTGGACCCTATCCTTTGCCACATGATCCTATTTCTCATTCACTTTATTCTATTTAGCATCCATTTTGAGGCATATTTGCAAAAAATTTGTGACAAGCAACTGTTATTCCTTTGTGTCTGTCCATTCATGTGCCTGCTTTGGGCGGTAGGACACCCACTGGATAAATTCTCAGGAATTTCATATTTGGAATTTTACTGACATTTGTCAGCACATTCTCATTTTGGTTAGGAATGAACAAAAATGACACACAGTTTACATGCAAGCATATATACATTTATGATATATCTCACTGTGATTGTCCTTTGTAATTGAGACATTCTGTGCCAGAGATACATCCTGAGGCTGAAGAAGAAGTTGATGATCAAAGTGTAAAAAGTATGCATAAATTATATCTTACTGTTTCCAAGATATCCATTATAATGGTTTGTAAATCTGTTGCTGAGATATGGAGCAGACTTACAGTGTGTGTAATTGTAAAACGTGGATTGGCCTAAGTACAATGAGATATCTGTATCCATTGTTTCTCAAGTGACTTCACAAAAATTATAAACGCAGGAAGGTGACATTCTGTTTCAGGAAGGCATGAAGTGTGTCAGAAACACAACAAACAAACAACAACAACAAATGAGAAGTATATATTTTACACATAGGCACAAAAGTGATAAACGCGAAGTTCCTGTAATACCCGTGCTTACATCACCTTTTTCCGAAGAAATATGTAATTAACAACTGTTTAATTGAAATCTTACATAAGAGTAATCTGATGTGTGTCTTGTCAACTTTTGACTTCATTTTTTTCCAGAACTTAATAACACTTATAGGGTTGTTGATTGCCTTATGGCAATGTAGTTTTACTTTTGTGGAGAAGTGGACATTTGCTTGCACTGACTTGCAGTACTCGATATGCTGCACCCATTTTATCCACACAGACAGTCTTGCTACTCCTGCGGGATTTCCAGATAACTGGTGAACAAACAATTATAATTATTTCAGTTTGCCTAAAACAAGGAAGAGATACTGAAATATTTGCCATATTTAACTGCTTGATGGATTGAAACATGGGTATGCTAAGGACGGGGATTTCCCTGTTTAATGTGAATGCACGTAAAAATGAAGTCCAGCAGTAATGAAATTTGAACATTGTACTACTCCAGCCCCATACAAGCTTGTGATTAAGAACACTTTATTTGCTTGTCTTGAAACTTGACAGTGTCTTCTAGATTCATACTTTGCTGCAATGTACTGCTGCACAACATTGGATGTGAATGAGGGGAGACACAAAAATTTTGAATATGAAGTTAAGCATATGCTGTTATAAGGGCAGCTCGAAGTGACACACATCTACTCTTGTCTGCACAGCAAATGCAATGTCTTGTTGAACAAAGCGTGAACATATGTAGCCAGCTGTGTTTGATGTTTACAACAAACACTTCTGTCCCAATTGCCTGATACTGTGGTGTCGCATTGTATGACAAAACTAGCAAGTTAAATAAAAGAAAATGCAGTTGAGTTTGGTTTCAAAATAGGATGTTTATAATATTCAGACCAAATGTGTCCATTTGTTAATCATACTGCACACATAGTCAATGTTTATAGGTGCATTTGCAAAAGTAAATGATGTGAATTCATATAGAATACTTCTGTCAATGTAAATACCCGGAGCATGGTCCTGCAGGATGGAAACATGTCAGATAAAATATGGATGCCATTTACACCCATTTCTCTTGTACCTAGAGGGATTGTATTTTGTAATAATTGAAATTAAGGTGCATAGAGCTAATGAACCAGTTTAAAATAGTGAATTCTATTTAGGAGAGTAGTGGACAGAGAAATTTCTCGGCAGACCCAAGGAGAACTGTGGAAATCCAGAACTTTGAGTATTAGACCTTAGCCTTCCTGAATATACAGCACATAAGTTAAATATGCTAGGTTTTACTGTTAGTTTTATGTAATATCATATTAGCAACTACAGTAGATCGATGATGAAGGAATAGCAGTCAAAAAACACAACTGTATTTATATGTACAATAATGTACCAACTACATGTTTCAGCTGTCTCCTAACTGGCTGTCATCAGGTTGGAATACAATGTCAGAGGAACTATATACCTACTATAAATATAGTCATTAGTGTCAGTATGAGTACAGAAAAAAGGGGGAGGGGACGAGATCTCGTCTACTAAATAAAGGGCATGTGTGTAGACCGGTGATGGAAAAAATGTATTAACCGTGTCGGCATAGTATGGCCATTATTACAAGTAGTTAGTTGTGTTGGCTTGAGGGGGCTGGGCCTTGCGGTGTTGGTGTCTGGAGGTGGCTGGGTGTCACATTGGTCTGCTGTTGTGGCCGTATGGTCATTCTGAGTTCAACGAAGTGGCGACCGCAGGTGTGCTGCTGTGGAGTGGGGTTCCTTTTTCTTTGTGTTGGTGAGTCAGGTGGGCGTCTGGCCCAGACTGAGGATCAACATTAATTTTTTAAGTAACTTGACACACATTACTACCATACTAAAACTCACACGGACATATATATTATATTCCCTTTTGTATTTAGTTGGACCACCATGCCTCTTACCATTGATTTTTTTCTCATTAAGCCACCCCCGTATTTACTATTGATGCCAGACGCCCACCTGACTCATCAACACGAAGAAAAAGGAACCCCCCTCCACAGCAGCACACCTGCGGCTGTCACCTCGTTCAACTCGGAATGACCACATGGCCACAACAGCAGACCATTGGGACACCCAGCCACCCCTGGACACCAGCGACGCAAGGCCCAGCCCCCTCGAGCCAACACAACTAACTAATAATTGCCATACTATGCCGACACGGTTAACACATGTATTTCCAACACCGGTCTACACACATGCCCTTTATTTTGTAAACAAGATCTCGTCCCCTCCCCCTTTTTTCTGTACTCACACTGACACTAATGACTATATTTATAGTAGGTATATAGTTCCTCTGACATTGTATTTCAACCTGATGATGGCCAGTTAGGAGACTGCCAAAACATGTAGGTGGTACATACAAATGTAGTTGTGTTTTTTGACTGCTATTCCTTGACCACTGATCTACTGTAGTTCTGATATACACAATCGGGATGACACTCCTTAAGATCATATTAGCAGACATACCCATTCTTTGCCTGGGATGTGGTTGCGTTCCTCCTCAGTTACAATGATTAAAAACTGTGCTGTAATGTGACGTTTGTCTGATGGTGACTTCAGAGCTGTGTTACTGTCTCAGTATGCTCTTATGATTTTGAAATTCTCTAGACTGTCACCTGGACGGATTAGGACTGATAGCTTTAAACTTCCTGATGTGATGAGGCATGGGAAGGAGGAGGCAAAAGGAAGCTGGGTTTATGAGGTTGGTACCTGTTAGAACGTATAGCCTGTCAATGAAAAATGCCAGCCCCAATTACACTGGCCATCTGACTTCATAGATGATAAATGTTTTTTGCATAGGGCATTGTAGTTGCTGACTTGTGCTGTTTTAATCAGGCAGAAATCATAACCCACACTATCTGCATTCCTTAAATACTTTCCAGCAAGGCATTATGTCAGACATTATTTAATGCTTTTGGGGGCACTTTTTTTGTTTCACCAGAGTGTTTTGTGCATGGCAGTTAGCAGGGTGGCTCTATATGGGGTGGGGGTTGCTACCTCTGGCATTGGCTGTAATTAAAGAAGGACTGGACCTGAGGATTCAAATTGTGTCCAGATGCTATTGCAGTTCTTATGTGTCAGCTGAACAACTGTGGGTGTTTTATATAATGGTAAGATTACGTAGTAAAGTTCTTGATATAACATTTGGGTGTTCTGTTTTAGGTTTGTGGTGGGAAAATGGAAACTGGGAGAAATGTTTGTATTTTTTTTAATAAATTGTTTTATATGCAAAATATGTTTTCAGCTCCATTTGTGTGATTCTGAAATTAGTTGTCTGTTACAGGTATGTAGCAATGGCTAATAAGCAAGGAATAAAAATTGTTGTTCAGGAGAAAAGTGCCCAGAATCAAGTAGAACAAGTTAATAAAATGAAGAAAATGTATCAGAGTAAAGGGAACAAGACATACGTCATTGTAGATACAATGAAGGAAGTTCAACATTGTAGGCAAGGTGAAAAGCAGAAGAGAAAATTAATGAGTGCAATGAGATGTAAGAAACACAGTGTGGTAGTCAATGACACTGACTCTCCTCCAGACAGATTGTATCGTCAATCCAGAAAGTCTTATAATTTACCTATCATTGCAGAAAATATGTTAGTAAAGCATCTGCGAAGGAATGGTCTTCATGCTGAAATAGACAACCTCTTGTGTTCTGAAAGTGACAGGACAAATGTCAGTTGTGCAGAAAGCAGCACTAGTGGCAGTGACAAACACTCTTGTCCTTCCATAGCTACTGAAAGTGATAGGTTGTTCCAGCATTCCAAAATATTCAGTAACTTACCTATTGTTGCAGAAGATATGTTGGTGAGGCACTTGGAAAAGGAGGGCATTTCTAGTAAATTAGATGACCAGCTCTCTCATTCTTCCAGAGAAGGATATCTTCCCATGGCAGCAGAGAAAAGTTTGTTACAGCATTTAAAAGAAAGCAGTTTTGCAGGGAATGGCATGGACAAAAATAAAGAGTTTGTACTGTACCTGCCATTTGTGGAATTCTGGCGGAATGATGTTAATTCAAAGTGGCTGAGTGCAGAGGAATTTGAAAGGGAGGTCGCAGTTGAACTGCCACCTTCTTTTCGGTGGTTGATAACAGAATGCGCGGGGATGCTCCAAATGACAATCCAAGAATTATATTATGAACTTCTGGTTGTTGAAGATGTGTGCTGTTTGTTTGGGACAGAAGGTGAATCAATGGTTGAAAAATTTAAAAAAATGTAGGAATGTACTGGTAACAATGTAAGTGTGTTTTTTATGGCAGCGTATGTTGACTGGACGAAAAACAAAATTATATCTGTAGGCTGGATAAAGATATTGAACAGCACAGGTAGGTGATGGATTTGTTTCTTTAATCCGGTTTTTCAAAGTGACGATGTGTAAGAAAGTTTTTGTGTGCTGTCTTTGAATGGCTTGTGACATAAAGGATTGTATTTGTCCTGTATAATTGATGCACATTTTTATGACCATGATATTTGTACACTATTTGTACAATCAAAGTGCTTGGTTTTTACCAGTGTATAAAATAATAAGTTTTTATAGTGTCTCAATGTAATGAAGTTTTTTTAATCACCTTTTTTTTACAACATAAAATGCAGTATTGAAAGATTGTGTGTCATCATTGACAGACACACTGTTCAGTTTGAGGTAGAAGCAGTCTTTAAAATGTGTCATTTGTTTTCCTTTGTCACCATAGCTGATTACCTAAAATGGCTACTTTGAATACTTATGTGCTGTCTTCTGAAAATAACATAATTTCATCCAGAACCCTACTAGACCACATACTGAAACCAGCAACCACAGTTTTACAACAGATTAATTAGGATCTGCAAAATAATGTTAACAGTGACAGAGATAAGTATATTAGTTTAAATATTTCTCTTTTAAGAAGCAAAGAAAAATGCAAGATTTTAATATTTTTGGCAACATGATATGGATTGAATATGGGCATCAAAATGTGTGTAATTGTGGTGTTGGTTTTATTATTTTTGTTACAAGTCACATAAAGTCTTGAACATTTTTGCTTAATGAAAACAAATTTCCCTGCAAAATGTATAACTGTAGCAAATGGCTTTAAGTGTGGTTTTATCAATGTTTCTCAACACATCTTTCTATGGAAATGAAATTTGTTCCAAGGTGCAAATTCTGCTGCACTGAATTTTAGGATGATGGCTGTCAGGAGGAATGTTTGTTGCAAACTTTTATCACCTTAATGTAGTTTGAAGACTGTGAATTATTAAGCATGTCATTATGTAATTTTACCCATCCTCTCCTCTCTTGGGTTCATATACTCTCAGCACTTTTTCGTGGAGACTCACACACTGTATATTCTTAGAGCCCACATCTGAAATATTGCACTAGTAAATAATTGAACACACTGTTAATGAATTGAATGATTTTGTTGCACGTGACATACGAAGTTCTCATGCAATAACTATGGAGTGTACTGCTCCGTGGGATGTGATGCTGTGTAGTTCAGTAAGTACCACTAGCTCAGAGGATTGTGCTGTGTGTGTGTGTGTGACATCAGATCCCAGAAGACTATAACTTCTTTTCATTTTGCATTCTTAAGTGAGTATTCCTGATAAAGATGCAAATGTGCAGAATTGCTTATAACTTTGCCTGTAGGCTGAGGGTGATATTTGAACCTAAGGGACAGTTTGTGACAGGGGGCCAGAGAAAATTGCGTCTTGAGCTTCATGATTTGAACCCTTCTTCAGGTATTGGTAGGGTATCAAATCAAAGAGAATGAGATGGACAGTGCATACTGTATTTGATATGGGAAGGAAGACTGTAGATGGTAGATTCCTTTTTATATGTTGCTAAATTTGATGAGGGGAGATGAAGGTTAGAGTTTTGTCTATGAATCTCTGAGTTTGCTTTGTCTTGACCTTTATTATTGACCACATGTAGGGGAAGTGAAAATATATATTGGGATTGAAGAGATAACATTTTGGGTTTCTTAAATATCTACATGGATCTCTACTTATATGGCCCATAATTATTCTAATCATATTCTTTTTATTCTGCAAATTTTTACACTGTTGAAGTTCTGCAACAAAATATTAATCTGTATTTCATAATTGAGTGAAAATAGGAATTATAAACCATCTTCAATGGAGAATCCAGGGTATAGCAAGCTGCACTTAATTGGGTATAATTTGCTCTTAGATGGATTTTCCAGGACAATGTATCGTCAATTACTGTTTCAAGAAGTTTTGTGTTAGAAACGTTAACGATTAGTGTATTGTCATGCCCAATGCTAATTTCCATAAAAGGGCTATTGTAAGTAATAATACAGTGCCTCTGTATTCTACACTGAAGATGGAGTCGGTGTCTTACTCTTGACCGGCAGCCTACCAACGAGACTTCAATATACCGCAAAGGTATTACAGGCGAGACTTAGTAATAGAGTCAACCAGAAGATGGCATTGATGTTTCCTCGCGCCATGTCATAAAAAGCACAGATCAACAGGACTAATGCGTTTTCGTCTGCGACTTTACAGCAGAATGCGCGGGACTTTAGGCGAGTGAGGTTGTTGGGAGTTGGGTGTATGTTTATATTCTGTATGTGTTTGAATACCAGTGTTTCCATGAAGAAGGTGTTAAGAGCACTGGTTTGTGTAATCGTCGTTTCCATCGTGTGACGTTTGTGTCGCTTATTTCACGTTTCGGCATGGAATGAGGCCAGTTTGTTATATAACAGGGAGTACTAAAGGATAACAACCTGTTGTCATTTGACTGTGACTCAAAAGAAGTTAAACAGTGAATGGTTTTGAGCGTCAGGAGGATACTGAAAAGTTTTATTTGCGGATTCATTTGTTTGTGTTGAAAAAAATAAGTGTGAATAACGTGTTAACCTTTGAACACACGCAGCACAGAATTTGCATCTTCGAATTGTTGTGAAGAAATCTGCTGGAACTTTATTGGCAATTTCACTGCATCTCGGTAAGTTTGTTAGAGCATTAAAAGTCGTTTTATTCGAGATCAGCCGGGAGGATGATTGGGTGATTGTTTGCCTCTGTGCTTATTCCAGAAGTGTGGCGTCAATGTGAAATTGCATTCAATTTTCTCTGTGTGCTA
>Ga0209737_10004091_pt1 | contig 10255 bp, 11 predicted proteins | sample TergutCu122P3_FD_187284 | JGI IMG/M metagenome (GOLD analysis project Ga0209737, IMG submission 187284) | Cubitermes ugandensis P3 segment gut microbial communities from Kakamega Forest, Kenya - Cu122 P3 (SPAdes) (version 2) | ecosystem: Host-associated > Arthropoda: Insects > Digestive system...
TATGTTTTTCTGCGGATTTCGTGTCCTATACAATCAAAAAACAACAGATTATATCGAAAATAATTTATCAAATCAATTTAAAATAACAAAGTTTTATGAAAAAATTTATTCTTTCTGCGGTGTTGATTGGACTTTTTGTAGTTCCAACAGCAAATGTATTTGCTCAGGAAAATGAGAGAACATCTCATTGGTCTTTGGGTATTAGAGGTGGTGGCACCTATTTTCGCGTAGCTCCCTCTGCTGTCGAGCGTATGGACAACATGAGTTGGGGTGTTGGTGGTGTATTAGAGTACACAATCAATCCTTTATGGGGTTTTGGTTTGAGCGTAGATTGGTTAAACTTTGACCGTCCGAATCTTGAAGGCAGAACGCTTGACTTAGGACTTTTCAGTTCAGTAAATGTTTTGAATCTTTTTTCACCTAACCGTTCGGGCTGGAGACGTGGTGGTCTTTACTTTAACATGGGTGCCGGTGCAGGTTTGTACGATGCATCAGGTTCAGAGGCTGTGAATGGCGTTGCACCTTTCGGAATGGTTGGCGCAGGTATCGAGGTTCCTCTTGGCAACACTTTTGCTCTTTTTGGCGATGCACAATATCGTCAGTATGCGCCATTGGCTTCGGCAGGCTTAGCCAGCAGCAGCCGTGCAGACAATGATGCTGTGTTTGTTGCTCTTGGCTTGCGCGTTAAGTTCGGTGCAAACAGCAGACAACATGTACGCAACATGCGTCCGGTAACTGAGAAAGATGCTATCGAAGCTCTAAGAAGAGAATTGCGCGGTGTTGAAGACAAAGTTAATACAACTGCCGGCAATGTTGACAACTTGAACAGACGTGTAAACGACGAAGTTAGAGCTCAACAAGCTAACAATGCTGCTCAACAAGCACAAATCGACCAATTGAGAAAAGATTTGGATGCATTGAAAAACTATCAGCCTGTTGTAATGCACAACATCCAATTCCAATTTGAATCTGCAAGATTGACAGCTCAGTCTATTCCTGCAATCGAACAAATTGCAAGAGAACTCAAAGCAAATCAAAACTGGAGCAAACTAACAATTACAGGTTACACTTGTAATATGGGTCCTGATGCAGTAAACAACAGATTGTCTTTGCAAAGAGCAGAAGCAGTGAAGAACGAATTAGTACGTTTAGGCATTCCTGCAAACAGAATTGAAGTTGTTGGCAAAGGTTCAGCTAATCCAATCGCTTCTAACGCTACACTTGCCGGTCGTCAGCAAAACCGTCGCGTTGAATTCCAACTTGCAAGATAAGAATCAAATTCAATAGATAAAAAAAATCCCGATTAATCGGGATTTTTTTTATCTATTGAATTGTCATTTCGCCGCAAATGCTTTCGCTAAACTTTTCACGCACTTTTTCATTCGAGTCATATTCGCCGAGTAAATACATTAGTTTTGTTACGGCTGTTTCGGTTGTAATGTCGTACCCACTTATCACACCGGCATTTATCAAATTCAAACTTGTTTCGTAGCGTCCCATTTCTACAGCACCAACATTACATTGGGTTTTGTTTACGATAACAATTCCTTTGTTTGTCGCAGATTTCAAAGCATTGTAAAACCATTCGTTTTGAGGCGCATTTCCTGTGCCAAAAGATTCTAACACAACTGCACGAAGATTCGGGATATTTAAAATAGCATTGACCATTTTTTCGGTTATGCCCGGATACAGTTTCAGAATTGCAATATTTGGATCAATTTTAGTGCGTATGCGCAAGGGCAAATTATTTTCCGGATAATGAATCTCATTCCTGAAATATCTAATGTGTACACCTGCCTTCGCCAAAGGCGGATAATTGTACGAATTGAAAGCGTTAAAATGTTCTGCATTTCGTTTCGTTGTGCGATTGCCGCGAAAAAGCGTATCCTCGAAAAAAACACACACTTCGGGCACAATGGCTTGTCCGTTTTCTTTGGCAGCTGCAATTTCGATGGCGGTAATCAAATTTTCTTTTGCATCGGAGCGCAATCGCCCGACAGGAAGTTGTGAACCGGTAAAAATAACGGGTTTCGACAAGTTTTCGAGCATAAAACTCAAGGCTGAAGCCGAATAAGACATCGTATCAGTACCGTGAAGAATTACGAAACCATCATATTCATCGTAATTTTCTTGAATGGTGTGCGCCATTTTTTCCCACAAATCCGGCTGAATATCCGACGAATCAATTAAGGGTAAAAAAGGAATCGAGTTGATGCGGATACCTGTTTGTTTTAGTTCCGGTATTAATTCCTGTACTCGCTCAAAGTCAAGCGGACGCAAAGCACCCGTATTCGGGTCTTCTGCCATACTAATGGTTCCGCCTGTAAATAACAATAAAACAGCTGATTGATTTTCCATAGAAACTCGAATGTATAATGTGCAAATATAGGAATATTTATGAATATAACAATGCTAAATTTACAAAGATTTGGTTTTGAACACGGCTTTCACTATCTTTGTGCGTTGCAATGATTATCAAAAAAATACAGCGATGAAAAAGTATATAGTTCTTGTTTTTTTGTTTGCGATTTTTTCGCTTTCAATTATCAGTTGTCGTCCGGCAAATCGTTTTGCAATTGATTTGAGCAATCCGGTTGAAGTAAACATTCAGCGTTTCGACAAGGATTTTATTTTACTTGACACCTTAGATATTGTTGCTGGAGTAAAACAATTATATGAAAAATATCCCGATTTCTTTCCTGTTTTCATTCACGACATCTTGGGACTCAATCCACATGACACCCTATTCGTAGCTGAACAAATTGGAGTTTTTTTAACAGACAGTCTTTTTAGAAATGTCAATAAAGAAGCGTTGAAACAGTTCGAAGATGTGCGAGACATCGAACACAAGCTTTCGATAGCTTTCACTTATCTTCAATATTATTTTCCCGAGATTAAATTGCCCAGAATATATTTCTTCGTATCCGGCTTTAATTCCAATATTTTATTGAGTGAAAATCTTATTGGAATGGGCACAGACATGTACCTTGGCACTGATTTTGAAGCATATTTAAAGTCTGATATTTACCGCTACAAATTGGAGGCAATGAATCGCCAAAACCTTGCGCCCGACTTAATTTCCGCTTTGCTTTTTTACAATTTCCGAATGAGAAGCGAGCAAGACCGACTGATTGATCACATGCTTTATAGAGGCAAAATTATGTTTTTACTTTCTGTGATAATGCCCAATGTGAGCGACGAATTTTTAATCGGTTATTCTGCCGAACAAATTCAATGGAGCAGACGTTTTGAGCGTCAGATTTGGACAAGTATCATTGACCAAAAAGCTCTTTTTTCAACCGATCGGTTTTTAATTCGTCAGTTTTTAAATGATGCACCGTTTACGAGTCCGATTTCGCCCGATTCGCCCGGACGGCTCGGCACCTGGATTGGTTGGCAAATTGTGCGCAGTTATATGAATCGGAATCAACAAATTACACTCGAAGAACTTATGCGCACAACCGATTTTCAGCGGATACTGGAAGAATCGGGATATAGACCGTGATTAGAGTTTAGATAGTAGAGTTTAGAGTATAAATTATGGAAAATAACGAAAATACTGCAAAAAAGAAAAGCAAAAAATTTGCCGTAAGGATTGTGAATCTTTACAATTACTTGTGCGAAGAAAAGAAAGAATACGTTTTATCAAAACAATTATTGCGTAGCGGAACGAGCATTGGGGCAAATTTGGCAGAATCTGAATATGCGATAAGCGATAAAGATTTCTTGAATAAAATTTATATTGCCTTGAAAGAAAGTGCCGAAACAATGTATTGGTTAGATTTATTGTTTGAAACAGAATATCTTACAAAAAAAGAGTATGACTCAATCAACAAAGAAGCATTGGAACTACTTAAAATACTGAAAGTAACCACAAAAACATTAAAAAATAGAGTGTAGATAATAGAGTTTAGAGTTTAGATAGTAGATAATAGTTTGCAATCTAAAACTCTAAACTCTAAACTCTAAACTCTAAACTCTAAACTCTAAATTATGGTTTTAAACTACATTTGGATAGGATTAATACTCATTGCCTTCTTGGTGGCTTGCGTGCAGTTCGTGTTTTTCGGCAATTCGGAAGTTTTTGTCGATATTATGAACTCTACCTTTGACTCAGCTAAAACGGGCTTTCAAATCTCGCTCGGCTTAGCAGGTGTACTTGCGCTGTGGATGGGAATTATGAAAATCGGCGAGCACGGCGGCATCGTCCGATTGCTTTCGCGTGCAGTTAGTCCGCTTTTTAGCAGGCTTTTCCCCGACATTCCGAAAGACCATCCCGCTTCAGGCTCTATTCTGCTGAACTTATCTGCCAATATGTTGAATTTGGACAATGCCGCAACACCGGCAGGCTTGCAAGCAATGAAAGAACTGCAAGAGATAAATCCCGACAAAGAAAAAGCGTCTAACCCGATGATTATGTTCTTGGTGCTCAATGCTTCGGGAATGACCTTGATTCCGGTTTCGGTTATGACCATCCGTGCGCAAATGGGCGCGTCAAATCCGGCAGATGTTTTTATTCCGATTATGATTGCGACTTTTGCTTCTACGCTGGTAAGTACTATCGCGGTTTGTCTGAAGCAGAGAATTAAACTTGACCACGTAATTCTCGGTACTTTTGGTGGTGCTGCATTGCTTATTGGCGGAATGCTTTGGGGTTTCAGTCAAATGGAACAAGAGAAAGTACAATACATTTCGAGCGTTGCGGCAAGCATAATTCTTTTTTCTGTCATCATACTGTTTATGATTGGTGGCGTGCGCAAAAAAGTGAATGTGTACGATTCGTTTATCGAAGGTGCGAAAGACGGATTTACTGTCGCCATACGCATTGTGCCTTACATTATCGCAATTTTGGTAGCCGTTGGAATGTTTCGTGCATCAGGTACGATGGATTTTCTGATTGAAGGAATTAAGTACGGCGTTGCTTCGCTCGGACTCGACACGCGCTGGGTTGACGGATTGCCTACTGCGTTGATGCGTCCGTTGAGTGGAAGCGGTGCGCGCGGAATGATGGTGGATGCGATGAATACCTTTGGTGCCGATTCCTTTGCCGGACGATTGTCGGGCATCTTGCAAGGTGCAACCGATACAACTTTCTATATCATTGCCGTTTATTTAGGCTCTATCAGCATAAAAAACACCCGATACACAATTCCATACGCGCTGTTGGCAGATTTAACAAGTTTAATTACGGCGATATTTGTGGCGTATTTATTCTTCGGCTAATCGTCTAACTGTCTAATCGGTGAATCGGCTAATCGTTGAATTGTCTAATCGATAAGACAGTTAGCCGATTCAACGATTGGACAAATAAACAATAAAAAATGATAACTTACCATTCGCAGAACATAACTTTCCCTTGCCTATCCAAAAGTAAAACAACGCATTGGATAAAAACCGTTGCGCAGCAATACGAAAGAAGAATCGGAAATATCGCCTTCGTTTTTTGTTCTGACGAGTGTATTTTGAACATAAACCGCGATTTTTTGCAGCACGATTATTATACCGACATTATAACATTCGATTATTCGGAAAAAAACATTATTTCGGGCGAATTGTATATCAGTTTGGATACCGTTAAAACAAATGCCGAAAAATTTGGCGAAAGTTTTGAAAGAGAGCTTCATCGGGTTATAATACACGGCATTTTGCACCTTTGCGGACAAAATGATCAAACGTCCGAAGAGCAAGCAGAAATGAGAATGAAGGAAGAATGGGCTCTCGCAAATATTGAAATTGGCAAGACTTAAAGTATTAGATACCGAACAAAAAACAAATGACCGCAGATTTTTTTTGCGGTCATTTGTTTTTTCGCTCTATCATCGCACAATGGTCTGCGCTCTGTCGGGTCCAACCGAAACAATTTTGATTGGCAATGCTAATTCTTTTTCTAAAAAGGCGAGATAGGCTTTGAAGTTCGCCGGAAATTCTTCCTCAGCTCGCATGTTGGTCATATCGGTTTTCCAACCCGGCAATTCAGCGTAGATTGGCTCATCTACTTCCGAAAGATCGAAAGGAAATTCTTTTGTTTCAATTCCATTGATATTGTACGCAACGCATGCTTTTATTGTGTCAAATTCATCCATTACATCGCTTTTCATCATAATCAATTGCGTAACGCCATTGATCATGATGGCATATTTTAATGCAACCAAATCAATCCAGCCGCAACGACGTTTTCTGCCTGTAACCGACCCAAATTCTCGACCTTTTGTACACATTTCATCACCAATCTCATCAAATAGTTCGGTTGGAAAGGGTCCGCTTCCTACACGTGTGCAATAGGCTTTGAAGATGCCGAACACTTCGCCCACATTTCTTGGTGCAATTCCAAGTCCGGTGCATGCGCCGGCACAAACCGTATTCGACGAAGTTACAAACGGATACGAGCCGAAATCTATATCAAGCAAAGTGCCTTGTGCGCCTTCTGCCAATACTTTTTTGCCCGATTGCATTGCATGATTGATGAAGGGTTCGCTGTCTATTAAATCAAATTGTTGCATACAAGCAATGCCTTCAAACCATTCTTTTTCTAATTCGGGCAGATTGTCGTAATAATAATTATAGTGGCGTAAAATTTCTTTATGTCGGTCGGTTGCAAGTTTGTATTTTCGGTCGAAATCGTTCAAAATATCGCCTACACGCAAGCCGTTTCTGCTTATTTTGTCAGCATAAGCCGGTCCGATTCCTTTGCCGGTTGTGCCAATTTTAGCATCGCCTTTTGCTTGTTCGTAAGCAAGGTCGAGCAAACGGTGTGTAGGAAGAATCAAATGTGCTTTTTTCGAGATTTTCAATCGCTCAACCAATGGATGTCCCGATTCGGCAAGAGCTTCAATTTCGGCTTTGAATAAAGCAGGGTCGAGCACTACGCCATTACCGATAATATTAATTTTTCCACCTTGAAATATTCCTGAAGGGATGGAACGCAAAACAAACTTTTTTCCTTCAAATTCCAAGGTATGCCCGGCATTGGGTCCACCTTGAAATCGTGTTATTAAATCGTAGTTTGGTGTTAATACATCTACAATTTTTCCTTTTCCCTCGTCGCCCCATTGGAGACCGAGCAAAACATCTACTTTCATAATTTTTTAATTTCAAATTTTGGATTTCAGATTTCAGATTTCAAATCCCTTACCGCTTGCGCAATCTGAAATTTGAAATTTGAAATTTGAAATCATTGTTTTCTCTTCTGTTTACATCTACTGCAAATTCCATATACATACAGCGAATAATTGCATGCTTCAAAATAGGCGTAACGCTTCGACTGAACCGTTGTGCGAATTCGTTTATCTGAAAATTCGCGCACTTTTCCGCAATCGGTACACACCAAATGATGGTGAATTTTATCGGCAAAGGCTTTTTCGTATTGGGCTTCTTGTTGCCCGAATTGATGTTTTATAATCAGATTGCAGTTTACGAGCAATTCGAGTGTATTATAAATGGTTGCCAAACTCACCGGATACAAAGCTTGCATTTCTTTATGAAGCCATTCTGCACTGAAATGACCATCGTTGCTATATATTCGTTCCAGAATTGCAAAGCGTTCGGGAGTTTTCCGTTGCTTATTTTTGCGAAGGTATTCCGTGAAAGTGATTTTAATTTTGTCGATTATATTGTTTTCTTTCATTTTTTGACAGTCAAAACAATTGTGCCGAACAAAGGTACGGAATTTTTGGTGGATTTTATAATTAAAAAAACTTATTGTTGATAAAAAAACGCAATCTCTTCTTTAAGCTCTTTCAGAATGAATTGTTGAGAGCTGGATTTTGATTTTTCAAAACTGTCGATAGACTTCAAAATATAATTCGCTACTTCCCTACTCTTTCGGCTTAAACGCGAAAAACTCAAAGAAATTGATTTGTATAAATAATAATCGGTGTCCGATGAGTTTTCAATGCCAATGCTTACTAATTCTTCTATTTCTTTTTCCGAAAATTGCTTGTAAATGCGCGCCGAAAGTAGAAAGCCTGCCATTTTTTCGTGAGCATTTTCTGATTGAGCCAAACTTATCGCAAGCTGATTGGAAAATGATGAGCGAGCGAGTAGATTCATGCAAATTTGCTCTATCAGTTCCATATTTGAACATTCTGATAACCAATGGCGTAAATCTTCGGCAGATAATTTACTTTCATCGGCAATCATGGTTGCGATAATCATCGTTTCACGGATATTCAGCAACCAGAGTCGTTTGGCTAAATCTTGATTTTTGTTGTATTGCGCTGCGATATTGCGCAATTGAGGAATGGAAACTCCGAAGTTTTGTTTATAAAAAAAACCGTATTGTGTCATTTTTTCTGACACAATACCGTTCATTGCCAGATAGATTTTTTGCTTAATGTCCTCTATCTGTTTATCTAAGCTTGGGGTTATGAGTAAGAGATTATTTTGCCGTTTATTCAACATTTTTCATTTCTTCCTCTTCAATACCAATTAATCCTGCGCGTTTTAACAACTCGAATTCTTTTACAAATCTTTCGTCGAAAACTCCGGTATCTAATTCTTTTTCAATTTCTTCTACGCTCATCCACCTCATTTGTGCAATCTTTTTCGGATTGGGAATTAGCTCGCACGAATAATCAAGAATTAAAAACACGAGTGCATATTGCTTTTCGTAGGGTGTGGTATGGATGTATTCGGTCAAGCAAAATGATTTGTTTATTTCAATTCCAAATGATTTGAGTGCCGATTTTTTCAAACAGTTCAAATCTTTTTCACCAATCCCAATATGAGCATCGATCACATTATCCCACAACGGTTTATCGTAAAATAAATCTTTCTCTGCACTTTTCTTGACCAAAATTTTGCCTTCTTTTATCAAAATACCGCGAACAACCGGATGCATATAAAGTCGGTGGTCGGACAAACTACTCATTCTCTGAATGGTTTCTATCATCTCACCTTGTTGAGTTACAATAGGCAACCAGCGGTCTCCTGCCAGATGATAGTGAACAAAGCGAGTTCGTAAATGCGAATAAACGATGAGAACTATCAATGAAAAGATAAAAACTGAATCGAGAACTTGCCAATAGATATAATAATGGTCTAAATAGCTGAAAATAATGAAGAAAACAATATACGATGCAAGAATGATCGATAATATGGCTACATATCTATAAATCTCTACTATGTTATTTGTCATTGGCACAAGTGGCGAAACTAATTTATTGGTTAGTTTTATCACTTGTTTTTGAAAAGGATACATTAGAAGCATCGCCAATAAGAAAATTGCCTCATCCAAAAGCGGAGCGAACCTGCCGATTGAATAAAACATATTTGCTATGCTTACAAATAAGATTAATACAAAAAATGAGATCAGAAAAAAGAGATACCACTGAAACAATCTGCGGTATGCAATAAAAACATAGATGGTAAGAATGATTCCTGCAATAATAGCACCATACCACGCATATTCGCGAGCAAATATTAGCGCGTGATCTTTTACCCATAAATGATCTATAATCAAGAAAACAAATAGCGGAAGTATTTGCATTATGGGGTTAAAAAACGACTCTTTTAATTGTCGTTTCTGATTCCTTTTGTTCATAGTTAAAGTCTTTTCCATAATCAACAACAAAATACGAGTTTTTGTTTTGAACGGATAGCAAAAAAATCACTTATTTGCCTTTTTTTGCAAATTATTTAATCAAAAGACATCATTCGGCTGATATATTTCCCAATAATGTCGAACTCGATATTTACAATCGAGCCTTTTTCTATTTGGTGGAAGTTGGTAAATTCATAAGTATAAGGAATTATCGCAACTTGAAACGTATTATTTGTCGGATTGCACACCGTGAGACTTACGCCATTTACCGTAACCGAACCTTTGTCAACAGTCATATAGCCACGTTTTGCCATTTCTTTGTCAAATTCATACTCGAAAGTGTATAGCCAACTTCCGTTCATTTCTTCCACGCAGGTACACACGGCTGTTTGGTCAACATGTCCTTGCACAATATGTCCGTCGAGCCTGCCATTCATCCGAATACTGCGCTCGAGATTTACCTTACTGCCAATTTTTAGTTGACCGAGATTGCTTCGCTCAAGTGTTTCTTTGATAGCAGTAACTGTATAGCAATCGGTATCGACAGAAACAATGGTGAGACAAACACCGTTGTGTGCCACGCTTTGATCAATCTTTAACTCGTCTGTAAACGAACATTTCATTGTAATGTGCAGATTGTCCTGCTCTTTTTCTAATGCGACTACTTGTGCCGCTTCTTCTACTATTCCTGAAAACATAATGTCGAGGTTATTT
>Ga0209737_10004092_pt1 | contig 10254 bp, 9 predicted proteins | sample TergutCu122P3_FD_187284 | JGI IMG/M metagenome (GOLD analysis project Ga0209737, IMG submission 187284) | Cubitermes ugandensis P3 segment gut microbial communities from Kakamega Forest, Kenya - Cu122 P3 (SPAdes) (version 2) | ecosystem: Host-associated > Arthropoda: Insects > Digestive system >...
GCCACTCCAGGCCTCTAATGGGACTGCTTTACCTTTACCAATATATGCAGCCACATCACCACTGATTTAATCATACACTGATGAACCATTAATTGACTATTTTAACAAAGTGTAACTTTAGCAAGCACAGATAATGAGCTCCCTGAAGGTGGTGTGACTGCACCAAAACATGTTGGAGCTATTTTAATGTAAATTTTAAGACAATCAATTGTGCATTCGTTTGTGAATAATAAACTTTGGTAGTATAAGTTGTTTTCCTCATAAAAGGAATAGAGTAGTCAGAAGTTCCATAATTGAACATAATTGTTCCTCTTGCTATTTAATGTGAGGGTTGGTCAGAAATAAGTTTACAGGACATATATTTTTGAGTTGTTTCTTTTCAGCTCTCATAGGAACAGATCTGATTTAATTGTATTGCTCTCCCACTACGTTTCCACATAGTCTCCACTACAATTGAGGCATTTATCATATTGCCGGATAAGCTTCTGTATTTCATTTTAAGTTTGTGGCGACCAGATGTTGCGTCATAGCTGGCAGCACTTGATAAATGTTTGAAAGTGAAGTCTCCTCATACAATCACAATCATTGTATGTCCTTTAGTCCCAAATTATGTGCCAAGTAAAGTCACTTTCTAGCCAAATGTTGTGCATAATTGTAACTTTACGCTGTGAATGCTGTAAGTAGATTAAACAGAGTGACTAGACTGAGTATAATTTTTCTAACAAATCATACTGAAAAATTGGTAGATTTACAGTTTCTAGGACTGTAAGGTAATCCTGTCTTATTTGATTTTTATGGTCTCTGTCTGCCTAGGTAAGTGTGTAAAAGACATATTAGATGCAGGCATCCATAGGACAGAATCTGTTACTCCTAGTGGTATGGTGCTAAGACTGATGGTCAGTGGATGGGGTTGTACAGCTTTATGTGAGCTCTGAAGTGTTGGTGGCAGGCCAGTGATCTTCATATTCCTCAATTTTTTTTTAGTTATGAATGTGTGGTCTAGAAGTCTGTACACATCTGACTGGAGATCAAATTCAGGACCCTACTTCAGGATCATGTCCCCTGATACAGAGGTTTTAAATACTGTGTCACCAGCTGTTAGATTTTCCACCAAATTTTCTTCTTTCAAATGGACCCCTACTCAAGTTTTATTTCCTAAGAAAAGCAAGACATTTATAATTCAAATATTCATGTGCATTTAAACCTCCTGTAGTGGTTGTGCTACATTGTGAGATTTCCCACGTTGTCCTGTTCTGTAATTAAAGTTCAGAACAGTGAATTCCATTAAAATCAACTGAACACAATTTAATTTATTTTGTGAATTAGAAACCTTCTAAAAGAAAGGCAATAATGATCTGCTGCCCAGGTGTATAAATTTAAAATTGTTACTGTTTTGGTCTGCTATGCATAGAATACTGAAGTCCCCCCCCCTTAAAATTTCAGTAGACTGTGAAAACTGAAAGTTATTAATTTGATGAGTACTGAGAGGAAAGCAGACTCAATATTCTGTTCTGGACAGAAATTACTGCTGTACTGAATTCTTTCCTAATTAACCTGGAATGGGAGATGGACTGAGGATGATAAATAATCTGTAACCGTGGCAAATTCTGTATTTATATTACCATCTTACCCCACAGTTCAGAGTAACAGAGCAAGGGATCACATTGTTGCACATCTCATACATATTCTGTACATCTTAACTGCCTACTAAAATTATTGTGAACACAATAACTACATACTCCTGAGGCAACAGTTTCTTTCTCTGCTTTCAATTTACAAATATAAATGAGACCTGTGATGTAACATTTTTGCAGTCCCATGTACAGAGTTGCAGATAAATCCAGCCACTCACATTATGAATGCAATGACTACTCTGAAGAAGGGAGGTCAGAAGTTAACTTGGTGATAGATTTTAGGTGCAAATATAATAATCTCTTCCTCCGAATTTTTTAAATACAGTCATGTTTTTTCTAGCAGTACATTACCTGATTTGTCCATAGCAGTTCATTGAAGCTGTAGTATCAAAATCTTCAGTTGGTTCATAATTATATACTAAAATCCAAATCTTCAAAGTCATCACCTCCTGTACTGAAAACCTGTGTGCTGTTTTGTGGTAATTTTGACAGACTTCCATCTAAGGATGTCAAGCCATTACTATTGCTGAAACTGCTACCTGAAGACTGAAGGGATCTGGACAACGTTTTCCCATAATTTACTAGGTCATTAAGTGCATCACGCTGCATTTTAACTCTACCAGTGCTGGTGTCTTTTTTGGACTCTAGAATTTCATGAACTGAAACAAGACTTTTCTGATCTGTAATGTTTTGAGACACACTGTCAATGTATGAACTCTTCCTTCTGAATTGTTGTAACTTTTGAAGTGTGCTTGGTGACACCTTGGAAGATAGAGGGGTCTGCATGTTACATGGTGCTTTATCCAGTACATCTGTAATTGTGGTGCATGCTTGTATATCTTCTGAAGTACCTGCAACCATCTGGGTGTGTTCTTTTGTGAATAATAACTTCTGTCTCCAAGAATCTAGCTGCTCAAGTTTTTCATCAGCCAGGGCTCCATCTGATGTTTTCTTTGATAATGGGTCATGTTCAGTGCTGGGAATTTTCACACCATGTATTTCTTGTTTCATTATTTCTTTCATTCTGCTTTCCTTTTCCAAGTCATCTGCTCCTGTATCATTTTCCACTTCAGCTGCTTCATTGCTGCCTGAAGTTATCCAAGATTTTCTCTTCCTTTTTTTATTCTTCACAGCAGACTTTCTTTTTGTAACATCTCGTTGGTGTTCAACAACTTCACATGTATTTCTGTCTCTAATTTTCCGAATGTTATTCAAAGCACTGTTCAGTTTTTCTGGGAGGGCTGAAGGTTTGCATGCAGAATCAGTAACTGTATACAATTCCAAAGCCTCAATTCCTGACCCAGAATTGCCTGAAGTGTTTGCAGTTTCTTCATTTGTTTCAAACTGAGACTGTTGTGTGATATTAGTTAATTTCTTCTCAGCTTCACCTTCAGTCTTGTGCCTGCTACAGTAGCGTTCATAGCTCACACACTGAGTATCTGATACAGGTTTAGGTGTGTACTTTTTGTCCCTTCCATTGTGTTCTGATCTTAGTGCTTGTAGCCATGCTATCTCCTTGACCAGTATATCATTAAGTTGTAATTTTTGCAACACTAACTCCACTGAAATAAAGCAACCATTTTTTCATTGTTATTAAACTGAACTCATGACTATATTCTGTTGGTCAAGTGTGCATGTTATGGGCCAGAGTTAACTACTACAGTTACAAATTTGATTTTAGACATTTGTAGATTCATTGCTTATGTAAATTCTCACATTTTCATACAGTTCAGTGTTCAGATTGTGATTTTGTGGGTTGTCAGGGGAACATGCTGCCTTCATCTTCAAGCAGGGTATAACCTTGTGAGAGAAGCAGCATGTTTCTCCAAAATATTTGTGTACACTTCCAAGACCACAGTCTGAGTACAGAACTTGTTTTCCTCATATTACTTTCAAATGGTAAAACATCTCCTACAGCAAAGTGTATCAATTAACCAGCATGAGAAGAAAGAGTCATAAGTTCTTAGAACAGCAGCCTGAAAGGAGCAGTCACTTGCCAACCACAGGGGTTCCTAAAAAACGTATTGTGAAGACCAAGGCCTTATGGAAAAATGGGCTTAGGGGAACTGGAGCCTCTATTAATTTCCATCCAAAGCCATGTTGCTGGTTCCTTCACTTAGCGAAAAAATACATGTAGTAATATATTTAAAAGGAATGTATGTTCAAGTAACATAATATCAATGACAACAATTAAAATTTCAGTTTATTATTTACTTGCAACATCAGATTATTGAGAGTTGGAAGTCCATAGTAATGGTCATGGCATGATGATTATGATGGCAATGGTGACAGTAATGACAAAACTTGTACTCACCCTTTTGTGCACCTCTTACTGTTACATAATGTACAAAATTAAAGTCTGTGGATACACAAGACTGAATATTGCCACTGGTAGAACTGGATACAAATGGAAAACTGCAGCTACTTTAAGTCCATGTTTGGCATGGGATTGTTATATTCTGTTCAGAAGCATGCTCTGTATGTAATGACAGAAGGTTAGTATTATTTTAAATGCCCATCCCACAGATTACAAGCACCAGTATTATGGTAATAACAATACCTTGGTGGTCTGGCTCACCTTGTACTCTGTATTCTTCCATTGGATTGTATGGAAATGAAGTGTGAAGAGCATCGATGCCACCAGTAAGTGCAGATCCTTGCATTGAAGATTCAACCAATGATACAGCCACAATGGCATCTTGGATGGTCACCTTCTCACGGAACATAAGTCGAGCATGGGCTTGAGATAATCTGTGAACAGTGGTAATATTATTCAAATCTGTAAGATTTTGGTGATGGTATGTTATACCTAGTACTCCCCTGCATCTGGACTTTGTACATTGTGTAGTGCTTCAAAAATACAGAAAAGTAATACAGTGTTTCAGAGAGTGCATGTTTGCATATTTTGATAAAAAGATACGGATGTACCTACTCAGCTGGGCCTGTTCGTTGGAATGCCTGTGTTGAATTCATACTAGTTTTACTAATAAGAGAAACCAGTATGATTGTAGTGGTAAGAAATAATGTCTCCTTTAAATTTATGAATGGTCCTACTTTCTTTTTGAGATTGTGGCCTTCTGGGATGTCATGTGAGACACCAACATATCAGAGGAGATGGAAGCAGCAGATTCCTCTGAAGTGTTGCAACCTGCATATGAATTGGCATGGCATCACATCCCAGAAGAATGTAACACTGAAAAGGTCACTTTCGATACACTGTTCACAAAACTGCTGGATAATAATTGTTCTTAAAATGTGGTTGGCTCTTGTCCATCCAGCTGTGCCTTGTGTCTTGAGAACTTTTTCAGTTGCCACTTAGATTGTACTTGTACGTAGTATTTTATCATGTCATCAGTGGATAGCAACCTAGTTCTGTTTTGTGCTGTCTGCATTTGACCAAATAGTGCATTTTCTTTACATACACCAAATATCCAAAATCAAGATGTTTTCCATAAACAATCAGTAAGGGCTGGGGGTCATTTCAAGAGGCACTCAAGCAATTAATGTGACCATTTATAACCTGCTACCACCTACTTCAGGGTAGTATATGGGGAGAGCAGGTGGCTTTGAAATTCTGGTACCTATGTACCAAATTCAGCAGTGTCATTCCAGAAGAATGATATGAAAATCTGTGTCATATGGTGTTCCTCCTTATCAAACACAACCAGTATCATATCACCATATGATGTGCAGCTACTTATCATGCCACAGTATTCTTACAATTGTAACAAGCTACGGAGCGTTGAATAATTGTGCATATGTTGTAAATTTGCATGTTTTTATATTCTAATTTTTCATATTCTTATTCAACCTGATGGAAGCCTTGCTAAAAATGAAACCATGTTGCTGTTGGTTTTATATAAAAATGTGAGTTGTGTTTTAACATTTATATTTATTGGCTGAATACAAACTAGCACAACAGGATGAGTCATGTGAAAGTGATCCTTTTGTTTTAAAATGGCAAATGGTCATTCTATACTGCGCTGTACAGCTGAGATACTTATGACCACTAATGGCAATTCTTTTTTTATTTTCAACGTAGAATATAAAAAGAGTAAAATAAATTCAGCCATTGTCAGGTTCTGAAAACACTTTTTTTTTCTCTGTTTTCTGTGTTGCTGTATTGTTCCGTATGAAACTGAATGATTGAGAATTGCCACGTTCATATGAATGTCTGTGTGCCCCTTCTCTCTCAATTATTTTCAAAGCAAGGTGCAAATGTAGATGAAGTTTTAATAATTGTTATTTTGAATGTTAATTTGCAGTTCATTTTTAAATTATCATCCTGATTGTTTTATTATAATTAATTGATGTGTACTTCTCCTTAAGTACATATTCTGTTTATGTTGCATGAATTCTTTATCCAGTGGTGTCTTGGAGGTGTCATATGTGTCAAACGCCATTAGGGTAGTTGATGAAAGAATTGTGACAGCCAGTATCTGGCACTACAAATTGTTAATTTCCTGTGCAATGAGGGATGGTATTGGGCCCAAATGAAGCAAAATTATTGTCCATGGCATGAAGTTATCATTTATAGTTATGTGTATTAGTGTAGGCCTAATCATATATTAATATAAAATGTGTGAGGTCATCACTCTTCTGGGCAGTTACAGAGTGTATGTTGGTAATTGTCACTGACATTTTGGGACAACCTGTTGGTCCTATTTTCAAAGGTCAAGCAGTCAAACAGCAATGAATTCTTGAAGATGGGAGCTATTGGATGTCTTGAAACATCAGTAAACAGACACCAACATACAATGTGTAAAAACCCAGAAGAGCGAAGACCTCATCTACACCATGGTAGAAGCCTGAAATCTCACGTAAAATAATTTTGTACATTTACTCTCATGATAAATTGGCTGTCATACAGAGTGATGTGTGAACTGTTGAACCATTTAAATTTTGTTTAGCTTCTGTATTTTGAAGATAAATGTTACATGTTACACACCTACTGCAGCACAGAAGCTTGGAGAATTGTGTCTAGAGCACATGTTCAAAGTGATTCACCAATCTGCCCCAAGACCTCTTCAAGATGAATGTTTGTGCCCACATTGGCATGCAAATCTTCAGATAATGTACAGCATGGTTGGACAGTTACGGCCCCAAGTCTCATTTTCTTCGTGAGCAATTTCTTGTTCAAGAAGCCCCACAGGAAGAAGTTGCAGGAATAAATACTGGGGCTGTGAGGTGACACTGTGGAAAATGGGAAGACATTCCTGTCACCAAAGGTTTCATGAAGGAAATGGAAACAATTGAAGATCAGGGTGCAGAATTTGCTGAACTGAGTGATATGGAATTCCCAGTTGTCTTGCTCCTCTTATTGTCAATTTACTGGTGCTATGCTGAATAGACACTCTCAAAGCTTTGATATTACAAGTATGCTTAACAAATCAAAATTTTTTCTACATTACGCATGGAATTATGTATACCTGACCAAACTTTCGAGAAGTCTTATAGTGGTGCGGGCTGCATTGCGACAGTCTGTCTGTCTTTGGACTTGATAATACTGTCGTAGAATAAGAGTAGCTTCTTCAGTAAATACTGGATGAAGAGTCTTGACAATGCTGAAGTAGGCTTGTAGCTTCTCAATTCCCCACAATGTTGCAGGTTCTTTACCATTTTCATATTCTTTAACAGGATCTTTACCCTGCAGGATGAAACCAGAAACAAACCTATAAAAAATGAGAGTGAAAGTCATTACAGTGATACATCTGGATACACAATACCCAGTTTTTCAGTATGAGATATGTCTTACTCATGCACAGATGAACACTGTTTTGTATCAAATCATAGTAATGAATTCCAGTGTTTCTCCAGATTTACTCTTTTTTATGTCATATCCCATTTTAAAACATTGTGTTCACTTATTTCTAGCAGATGAAATGCACTGTGTGTCCAGCAGAATTACGGAAGAAGGAGCCTTGTGAATTTTAAGGTATGTTCCTAAGCCAATGAAAAATCTCTTTTAATTGCCAGTCTCAGAATTTGTACAAAATCCAAGTGCTGCTGACTTAACTAATAGTATTTATTTCCTTTCAGAGCTTCAAAGGGAATGCTGAGAAGGTAACTAGAAGTACTTCCAAATAGAAGGTAAATGAACACACGATAAACTGACATTCTCTGTTACATAACCTGATTGAAGTGTAGCTACAACACTTCGTTATGGCTATTTTGATAAGATGCTATGTTTATGTGTCAAGTCGCCAGCATACATTCTGGATCTTTTGTCCATGACAACATCTCAAGTCTCACTTCATATTTATACCAGTCTTCATTAACCATCCAGCAGATATATACAGGGCATAAAACTATAATCAGTCTTCATAGTCACTGCTATGAGAATCTGAAATCTCACAACATGCTGAGTACCCATTATGTATACAAGGTTCTGTTTGGGAGAGTTAATATATTCATTCTTACCTGTCCCAGTCTTCATTTCGTGAATCAATAAGAATCAAAACAAGATCAAAACGACTTAGCAGTGGACTAGCTAAGGCTACATTCACGGTAAGTGGATGAGAAGGATCATAGCAGCCTTTGGGATTAGTGGCAGCTAAGACTGTACATCGTGTGTTTAACTTGCACACTAGTCCAGCCTGAAAATGAAACTTTTCATTATCAATTGTGAAGCAACCAGCACCTTGATACAACAAAAGTGACATCAATTTGCATGACTGTAAGCAGGCTTAAAATGACAGATGTGACACACAAAAGTAAAAACTTGCTGCACAAGAACATACAACATTACACAATGGAAGGAAAATTATAGAAATTTACCATTTTGGGACTTAGAAAGATGGTAGATGTTCCCTCCATTGAAAACTAATATAAGGATACTTAAGTTTGAGAGATAGTAGGAATTATCCTGTTATCCTTAATATATTAAAATCCACTTTCAACCAATTTAAAACTTTTATAAACTCTGTCAGAGTATAGCTGAAGTGTGTGACCTATGTGACAGTAATATATGAATGTACAAATTACAGTAAAATGTCGCTGTAACGAACGCCAGTATAACGAAATGTTCAGAATTGCGAAATTATTTTGAGGCCCCTTCCCTTTTCCCTATTTGATGTGTGTTAAAACATTTCATTTTAACGAGTTTAGAACTTTCAGTATAACGAATTAAAATTTCGCCTTTTTGCCTATATTTAACTTTATTTTTTCAAAATATAATTGCAGTTCATAATACTATATGATTCAAAATGTGTTTTAATCACTGGAATTAATAATGAATGTCACAGCTACTGATCATAATCTTCTTTCAAGTAGAGTACTGTTTATTAGTCGCTAGAACATTTATTGTACCCAACATGTTCTAAACCAGCTGGTTTCTTCTCATGGGTTCCATATTTGAACAAAGAGTTTAACAGCATATGGATCATATATGATAACTGACATAATGTGAATGACTTTAGGCATAAAAAAAATATGTGTAACATTAAGATAATTAAAATCATCAGTTAAGTCAGTTTTCACTGTTGTTTGATGAAGTGTCTGTAACATATGCATAGAAGTTTGATTTTCATTTTACAACTCTCTCCCACTATCTGGTATTGTTAATTTTCTAACAATTTAAATCAATGTATTTGTTCTTATCAGACTTCAAAACAAAGTTTGTTACCCAGTGGACAGTTTTTATATAACCCTGTAACTAAGAGTAATGCATTTCAAAATTATTACATTGCAGCCTTACTGACCTTGGCAACACTTATTGTTTGCTGCTCCATTGCTTCATGGATACTTGTACGATCCTGTTCTCGGATTGAGTTGAATTCATCTATACAACAAATGCCACCATCAGATAAAACTAAGGCACCAGCTTCTAACTGCCATTCTCCATTTTCCTGCAATCAAGAAAGCATGAATCAACAGCAACAGTATAATTTCAGTGTGCAAAAGTTTTTAATGGCCTCTCAGCAGTACCATGAGCTACAAATGAAATTCATACATTTGAAACACTGAATTTTTGTGCACCAATTAACCATTGTAGTTCTTCACAGCTAGAATCTTCATTTGTAGCTGAACAGGTAATTCCGAGTTCAGTGACAACCTCTAAACCAAAGTTTCATACACCATTCAGCATGTATCAATAAAATACCTGAAAATGTTCATTTTAATTAATAGGTCTAATTAATAATTTGAACAGAACACAAATGTGGACACATATATAGTAAAAACCCCAATTTTATGTTCCTGTGTTTTGTGTTTTCCACGATGTTATTCACTTTTGTATGGTCCCAGCCAAATGCCCATAAGAACAAGGTTTCCTGGATTTTACACATCACCCGATTTTACACCGTTTTAGGTGATCCCCCCCCCAAAAAAAAATCAGTATTTAGCTGTTATAGCCTGTAATGACAGCAACAAAAATTACCTTAACAGCAGGGTAGAAGAATAAATGTCTATTATTATTCTACAGTTTAAAAACTGTTACTGTCATCTCACTGTTACTGTCATCTGTTTTCCATAATTCTAAGGAATAACATACATGTATACAACCTGGTCATAATGCCAAATCTTGTATGATTGTGGGTGAAGACGATAGAGGCCTCAGAAAAATATTTGAGACACAAACAATATAGAAAATAGAAAACTACACATAATGAGTAATTCCAGG
>Ga0209737_10004094_pt1 | contig 10251 bp, 5 predicted proteins | sample TergutCu122P3_FD_187284 | JGI IMG/M metagenome (GOLD analysis project Ga0209737, IMG submission 187284) | Cubitermes ugandensis P3 segment gut microbial communities from Kakamega Forest, Kenya - Cu122 P3 (SPAdes) (version 2) | ecosystem: Host-associated > Arthropoda: Insects > Digestive system >...
CCACCATCTACACTCACACACACACACACACACACACACACATTCGTCTATAACTCAAAGCGGTCAATGAATAGCAAAGCGTGAACTCAGTCTTACAAACCCTGACTCTCTATCTTAGTGGTGTGAGCACATTAGTGATTTAGCGAGTTGGATAGACTTTTCACTTTTAAATAGTAAAGAGTTTCAGCATTTTTTACCTGCAAAATTAATAAGTCCAAATTAGACCTGGAACGACACTGGAGTTATCGAATTAGGGATTCCTGACCCCTCAGACCCGTACGTAAATATTCCAAGACTACATGAAATTTAAAACCTTTTTGACCTCAGAGAGTATTATGGTAAAACAAAGTCAGAGAGAGAAAAATGGCTGCAGGAAAAACATTTCAGTAATGTCCCAAATCATAATTTAAAGAGGTGAAGCGAGTAAAAATATATTCAAACAACACAAAATACAACAAACCATCCAAAAAAATGTAACACATTTCCCAATAATTACTGCCACTGAATGCAGCCCTTCTCAAGAAGCTGATGGTCAGTCGCCTGGTCAAGAAATCCATCGCTTTCCTGTGATTCTAGGATTCAGTCCTGGGTTCAACATATGGCGTCAGTAATCTTATCCTTTGCCATTTGGATCTAGTCCATATCATCACATCCTACTTAACATCCGTTAAAATATTACGTTCCCACACACACACACACACACACACACACACACACACAACTGACCTGTCCTAACTGTTAGTCTTCCTTAAGATTTACCGACTACAGTTTGGTATGCAGTTCTTCCCACTCAAAACAGAACTCATGCCCCACCATTCCCTTCATCCCTGAGGAGAGCACCCCAGTGCCGAAACACGTAGGACTTTAGTATCTGTTAGGAATTGTATTTTATTAAGTGTATTTGCTGATCGATATATTGATTGTCAGAATATTCACAGTATGAATAATACAAAATGCAACACCATGTCGCCATACGTCCTCAAAATATGCCCTTCCTTTAATGTGAAAGACGAAATTTTCTCATCTACCAAGCGTAAAACGAGCCCCATCCATCTCACTTTTCTCAATTTTATCGCCTCAATAATAATTGGCGAAAATACAAATACTGAAGTTTGCGTGATTTCAGGCTTCCGCCTCGAAGAAAATGAGGTCTGCGTCCTTCTGGAATATTACGCAGCCTATCCTTACCGACATTTCGGGCCAACTTATCAGTCCCATCTTGAAGGTTCAAGAAATCCAAGAAGAAAGCCTTCTTGCTGGATATCGTGACCCTTGAACAGGGACCGCTGGGATATACCGAAACTTCAGTAAGGAATTACAAATAGACACCGCGTAATATCCCATAAGAATGCAGATCTCGACTACTGAAGCCCCTGATTTTGTGATTACATTCATCCTCATATTACTTACAGTCTGTGACCCTTGTAGTTCTGTTCGAACACTCACGTCAGTACCGTATTATCAAAACTCCCCATTCCACGTTCTTAATTTAATGTGAAATACAAAGTCGTATACTTATAAGAAAGATAGAGATTCTAGCGGCTAAAACAAGGAGTTCGAAATCGAAAATTCTAAGCGTAATGAGCACAATTATTTTTAGAAGAGAACTGGTAAAAAGTAATAGGCGTATAGTAATTTATGTGTGTATATCATTTCAACATTTAAGTTGTTAATGCGTATTTCAGCCTGTTTATTAAACATTTCTTCAGGATTTATTTATTTACACCAAAATAAGACAACATAATTAAAATTAAGAGTAAAGTTGTTTCCGTAACTTCTAATTGTATCAAATTCAAAGGGCATTGGTCATTTATGAAGATACATCCGTAGGTATTTCTTAGCAGAGATTGCACACCCAAGCCTCAGATATCACACACTTCGTTTCTTAACGGATCGAACCCGAAGAATGTTGTGAACAGGAAAAATGTGTAACCTCAAACTCGTTTCTTCAATGCGCTAAATTTCAAAGGTGGGAGGACAAAAAGAGAGATAGAATGAGGTTGGTGACGTCAAGAGACACGGTGCCTCCCTTATCGTCACCAATGACTCCACTATCATCCTTACTTGTTGCAATCAATATGTTTAATGTCTGTTGAAACACGACTGGATGCATGTTGAACAATGCACTCCATGGCAGCCAGTGATAACTAATAATATTCATCTTCAGACGCGTGATTGTATGTGCCCGACACAGTAATTTTAACTTCCCTTTGTGACAGAATCGGGAGAGCCTTCCTACAGTAATGTTTAATGACCGTGAAGAGGAAATGGTGTTTGCCAAAATGTGGTGCACGAGCTGGCGTCAGTTCGTGTTCTTGTTGTTCCAAAACAAAAAATTCGTGCTTCACTAATACATTTCCTATGGTAGGTTAGAATGAAGAAACAAACATGCAGTTTCTATGTATGCACTCGATATTTCCTTAAATTTGGAGTGATGATGATTAAAACATAACTACACTATCAACAAATTTATACCTCTTAATGTCAGGTAATGCAGAATAAAGAATCCTAAAAAATTAGGCAACTCCTTGGGAAAGGCCTTCCCTGAACATGTGATAATCATTTAACTGACAGGAATAACCTTCATTGCAGAACATGTGGAATTACAGATATACAGCTCATCAGCGAAGAAGACACATTCCTATGGCTAAAAGCAGAAACTGAAAGCGAAGAAAAACACCACAAGATCATGCATTACAAACAAAATATCACGCAACAAAATATTACGGACAGAAACAGATAGCAAATGAAGACTACAAAAAAATTTGTATGAGAAAATACACCACATTATATACGCATGCCCAGTACTGGCAAAAGAACAATACATAAACAGGCGTGATGGAGTGTGTGCTCAACTAAACTTTAACATTACCAGGGAAAATGTGGGATAAATTGGAAAATGAACGCTGGTATGAGCATGTACCAAAATTAGCATAAACAAGTCACGAAGGTACGGTAACCATATTATGGAACCAACTAGTGCAAACCGACAGAATCATCCCTAACAATAAACTAGACATCACAATCCATTATAATGAAAAAGAAACATGTATATTAATAGATGTTGCAATTTCAGAAGACAGAAATGTGTTAAGGAAATAAGCTGAGAAGATTATAAAATATAAATACCTTACAATATAAATAGAGCACATATGGAATTTACAAGAATAAGTGATACCAGTAACAACAGGTGCAACTGGAACCACTTCAAATTCATTCAGAGAATGCCTGAGGGACGTATTAAGAAAGCACAAAATCAAGGAACTGCAGACAACAGCCATACTGGGCACTGCACATATACTTAGGAGTGTATGTGTGCAGAAGTACAAAACATTTAGCGTGAGACGTAATATTACATGTACAACAATTTGTAACTAGAGAGTACCTGCAACACTATAACCATAAAAGCAGGTTTTGTGTCAGTTATGTAATTGTAATACCCTACATAAAGATAATTAATAATAACAATAAGAATAATAATAACAACACTATTACTACCACTATTAGTAGCAGTAGTAGTAGTAGTAGTAGTAGTAGTAGTAGTGGTGGTGGTGGTGGTGGTAGTGGTAGTATATTGTCCTAAATTTTATCAACCTTCAGCGTCGTTAAGTAACACTATTAAAACACATACAATAATGGCGGTCGCAGTGTCATTTTATATAAAAGCATACAGTCTAAACAATGGTTTTCAATCAATTTACATGTCAATGGACACAGCTATGCCTTCTATCTGTTTTCTTCATAAACAAATAAATGGTTCATTAAAAAATTAAATGCAAACAGAGGAAGCATAGACTTAACATACATCGTCACCATCAATTTAAAAGTCGTCTCACCAAAAAGGAATTTACTGCCTAAGGTTTTAATTAGTTTGGCACTTCTGTAATTTTATTCCCTATTATTACTGCACGTGTTTCATAAAGAAAACCCCTGTAAGTGAAGAACTTTCAATCACATCATTAACCAACATTACCGTGATCCCAGTAGGATTAGGCCCTATTGGCGTGGAACGTTCCCCATCTTGTAGACGAGTCTAAAAATTCTTTCTCTGGAATGACGTTTTTAGAATGTTTCCTGAAACCCCATGAGAGTCTATCCTTTCAACGTAATTTAACCAATTTATTACATCAGCTTGTGGGCTTATAATTTCCATTTTATCGGAACTCTGTAATTCTGAAATTCCGACACTTTTTTTGTCATGGTTTCCCGTGTTAGGGAACGAATTTCACCTGAAGCCAGTCATATTTAGTCGGTTACCTTACCTAACGCTCAGCTGCAATATGACAATCAAATAAGATTTTCAAGCCCTTTATGCATTATAATCCTCGTATAATTTAAAATTATCGAAACTTTATTTATTGTAACCAGAAATTTTAAATAATACATAGCTTCTGCACTGAGGTTTTAATCCTTCATGAATTAATTCACACTAGAGATAAAACTGTTAACGTGTTCCACTATTTAAATTATATAGAAGTTAATACAAGGGCAGGGGAAATAGTGGGCCACAACTATCTGCTGTAACCCAACATAACATTAAAATACTATTAATACTATAACATTAAAATACTATTAGGGACAAAAAATATCCATTCACACAACGTACTTTAGTGTCTTAGTAAATAAAATTATAAACATAGAAATAAAACCGATATACCTATCAGAATTCCTTTTACCTCCTATTTTAAGTTAATATCCATGTAACTATAATCCGTAATGTTTTTCGGAATTGATACTGAGGCTATTACAACTTCCAGGCCTGCAAATATAGCATTGTGTTTTCTGAGATTTTTACATGCATTGTAATTGAGTTCTTCTTTTTTCACTATTGCTACCTCTCATTCAGCTTTTTCGCCCCAGACACATGAAAGTGTTCTTTACTCACAATAAGTCATATCGGCGTGATCGACCTGCTTTTGTTGTAATACTCAGAAAAAATTGATCGATAATTCGAGATGAAATAACGAGAAACGACTTTGGCATGATTTATTCGAAACAGGATAGTGGAATCCTATTAAGATTAAAGACATTATAATCCTTATAACGGGTATTTTACATGCATTTTTAATAAAATGTACTCTTAGCTGTTACATAAAAGTGGTTTTAAATTATGTACAGCAACTCATACCAAACTCTTCTAAATTTCACGCGCTCAGTAACCAGATAAATGAAAAATAAAAATACTTCATTTTGTAGCTTGTGTAATATTCCCCCAGTTACTTCCTGGAAAGATGTTTGGAGAAGACCTTATGACAGCCAATTTAACTCACGAGTTTTTAATCTTATTTGGGAGGCAAAATCAACTTTTAAACTTGAATACTTACATAAATTTGAGATATTATTTTATTTACTTCTAAATTTGGAGATTTGAGGTTCTCGCAAAGGCGCTTCTGAAAATTTAAGTCTTCTGAGAAGTTACACTTTGTTGACTGGTCACCGACTTTTCTAAGAATCGTAACACCTGTATCTTCGAGGCCAACGATAAAGGAATTACGATCCTAGGAAACTCCGAGAAGCATTTATGGTCTACATCGCGTAATGTGCAGAACACTTGAATATTCTGTGTAAATTATGATAATACTGAATTTTAAATATTTAGTAAAAATGGATCAGCAACCTTATGTCAAAGAAACAAAATGCAGAATATATGTTGTTAGCATGTAGGTCTTCACACTTCCAAAAGGATTTTTATTTAAAATTCTTCAGCTACACAGCTGTGAGAACCTGAAATCTTCCAAACACTTATTTTATAGGAATTTTTTATTGTTTAAAGTTTTGCCACCATGCAATGTTGCAAGGCGCATTACAGAATTGTGCTGCAATTTTAGACAGTCTGGAAACCCGTACGACCCAGTTGTTAGTAATGTTAATAACTGAGTACCAAACACACAGTTTAGCCGACCTTCACTGGTGGGAGGTTCATGTCGACTTTCATACAAATAGATAAAATATTTAATTTCATGCCTCCGGTTCGAGAAAAATTTAACGGTCCCATTTGTACTTCTTGTGTTCTCTGATTTTATTTTTCATTACAGAATACTACGACGAAAACTTCTTATATCGATACTGGAAGAAACGATAACAAGCAGATTAAAAACGAAGAAGTAAGTAGAACACTACCAATTTAAAAACTCCTATACACTCAATGATTTTTACGTTGAACTAATGACAGGAAGCACACGGAGCTCAAGAAGACAGATCACAGAATTATATACGTCTGCTCCAAGGAGGAAAACGAAGAAGCAGGAATGGCAGGAAAGAAAATTTTGCCTTCTGCACCCTAAAATGGACTTCAAACACCCAGTCTATTATTACGAAACATGACTTTACCACTTGTAAAATACACAGTCTTATTCATTCCTTAGATATCCCTAAAATTCAAAATTTGTGTAGATATTCGGGCCTAAGAGGGGCAAGGTAACAGGAGAGTTGGGAAGAAAGCATCATGAGGAGCTTAGGAGCTTTATGGTCTGTACTCCTCGCCATATATTATTCTGTTGATCAAATCAAGAATAATGAGATGGGAGGGGCATGTAGCAAGTATGGAAAAAAGAGAGTTGTATGCAGGGTTTAGATGGCCAAACCTGAGGGAAAGATACCACTTTGAAGATCTAGGCACAGGTGGGAGGATAATATTGAAGCGAATCTTCAAGCAGTACAATGTGAGATCATGGACTAATTCTCCGGGTTCCATAAAATGCGTGGAATTTCTTACCTAGCTGAGGACCTGTTAGCTCCTCAGACGGACTGTGTTCCTAGGAGTTCGTTACTGGCTTGTCGAAGAGGAGAATAGATATAAATTATTACTGCCATGACACGAATAAGAAATTACACAGTGACTGAAAATTTTCGTCGCTGTGAATTGAGCTTTGAGCGATTTACTACATTCTTCCTGTTCTCCGACTTCATTCATAAGAAAGCATTGTATCAATTTAGTTTATTTACTTTCTTCGTGTTTCAAACGAAAAATCTGTCATATTAAAATTGCCACTCGTCTGTACCGTGTTCATCAAGCACCAATGGAATTAAAGTAAGTTGAGTGGAACGCAAGCCCCGAAAATAAGAACTTCCATTATTGATTGATATCAAACTAAAATTTACTTAAGTGAAAAAATGCGCTTCTTGGAATTGAAAGTTTTGTTTTTAATATATTTAAATATATATTAATATACATTTAAGTTTTATAACTTAAATACTGCGTGCCAGCAGGCCCTTCTATCTTACAGAAAAAAGAAAGACATGAAGAACTAGTGCTGTAGAGCCCTCTTAGGTGCACTCAAGACGCCACTGATGCACTGCTCTTCTCTCTTTCCTTTAAGGCTCCTCCTATATTTTCATGTACTTGATAGCCGCAAAACGCGTCACAGGAAGGAACAAGTATGACGTCACAGAACGGAATTTCCTTTTCAACCTCCTTCTTCATAACTTTGCAAATGGGGGTTGGTTTGTCTGGCTATAAACATCCATCTATTGACCTGAGAGTCCACCACCAACGCAAATATAATTCACGGAATTTTCCGTGAAAAAGGAGGCTTCTTTACAGCAAAAGAATTATGAAAGGGTAAAGTTTTATGGAAAGAAGGGAAAGAGATGTCGTAGAAATACACCCCTTTCACCTTGAATATGGAGGTTTCTTTGAAATGCCAGTAAATTGCTACCAGAATACAAAGTGTCACACCAAAGACAGCCGTATGGTTTATGAGACAATTTTTTCGTAAAAGTCCAAGGTGCTATCAGTTAAGGAACCATGACAAGGCGCAACAGTCATTTTTAGCTTTTCTGGCCTAAAATGTTTCAAATTCTGCAAGTCGCCTTGCCATAGTGTCAAAACAGTTAACCCAGTAACCGGGAGTCAGCTTCAGTTCGTCAGTCGCATTACAACAAAACTGAGCGCCATAAGTTCAGACAAGGACATATCGGGCTTAATTTGTGTGTGTGAAATTACAGCTTTGTGATTTGGTAGGTTTCAACCTTTCATAGGCCACGAAGGCCCTTAGGGAGAGTAAAGGTATAGCTCTACTCTATTTTTGACCTCGGCACTAGAAGTGGGTGAGGGGTCAGCGTCACGACCCGGCCGCAACTTTTGCCCCCGGGAAAGACCCCGTACCCATTTTACAGGAGGCTGGGTGGGCCTCACGGCCGGTCTGGACAGGTGCGGAAAATCTCACCCCCACCGGGATTTGAACCCCGGACCGTCCATCCCGTAGGCAGTCGCTATACGGATTACGCTACCCGGCCCACAGCTTTGTGATTTGATGCTCTTTAAATGGCAATTACGCCCTTCACATGAGAAAAGATCAGAGCAAGTGGACCCGATGTGCACTGATGTTTAAAACTTACTTAAACCGATCTTCGAATTCCAAACACATGTGCTTGTTTTAACCAGCTATGCTCTAACAACTTATTGAGCGAGATGTCAGATGTTACGTACTCGTAATAACTACAACCCCAGCGTTAGCCTGCTGTTCAAGAAACCCACTGTTATTATGACAATCCAGCAGGACCTGAAATGCGCTTATAATGTAACATTTTGGATCATTCGGATCCCAGCATCCTGGAATCTTCTCAGAAAATCAAGATATTTCACTGGAATTAAACTTTCTGTCGATGTCCACATTCTATACACTTACAAAATGCTATTACTGTATCTGACATATTCTGTTATATTTCTGTTAAACGTGAGGTACAAATTCTGTAAAGTAGTCGTTGTTTAAATTCATGGGCCGTAAGTTACCTCTAAGGTGTACTCTGATTATCTCTACAACATCTATCTGGGAATTTCTCTCCTCATTTCGGGAGGAATTGGAGACATAACATAAAAGTGTTTGGGTCTTTACGTATAACGCCTGATATTTGCCCGACTTTTTCCAAACTTGAAATTTCCCGACAGATTTTAATGCAATATAGGAAACGTATATCACACGGTGGCGCGTTCGAGTAGCCATTTCGCAGTGGAAACACAACAATGCATTCTGTGTGTGATGATGTTGAGTTACATGTCACAATATTGAGTGCTGCAGAAAAATGCGTTCTGTCGTAAATTTATGCCACCGGCAACAACGCAAACTAAATGTACCACTTTGTGAAAAAAAGTTATAACTAATTTTCACTGTTTTCCCACTTTACATATAAATGCTGCATTGAAACGAAAGAAAGTTCTTTTGCCTATGGCCTTTTTTTATACGTACGTTTTGGCTAACATATCTTAATGACACATAAGTCGTTGCCTAGTTTCCCAGTCTTTGTAAGTTTTGCTGTAAAACATTTCACGGGATCAGACAGAATGAATCAATTATGAAGCAATACGTATTAAATAATATGAGTGTGTGTCTTTATCCTTGCCTTAGCTATCCGACAAACAAAGCACACCTTTTCTACGGAGTATTACATTGCCGTGTGTGGCCTGTCTGTCTCTACCATATTTTTCCACATTACCTAATAAACGGTAAGATTTTCAGAAGAAAAATGAATTAACACAAAATATATGTTTAAATTTTCTCTACGACTTTCGTCTGAAACATTTTTTATCCTCAGAAAAATTCAGATTCTTATTATCATAAATATACATAGCTCTTCATGTAAAGTAGCCGTTACTCGTCTCAGATTTTAATAAAATTTCGATTTTGTCGACAAATTTTGGGTAAATCCTCAGGAAAAAATTTCATGAAAATCAGTCCACTGGGAGCCGAGTTGTTCCATGCGGTCAGATATTACGAAGCTAACAGTCGCCTTTCGCAATTTTGCCAATGCGCCTAAAAGAGTGCCCAGTATAAAACATGACGATAATCCGTCAAATGCGAGACAATTTGTTCCAAAGAGACGGGCAGGTGGACATAAACAGACAAACAGAAGCGACAGGCGGACATGAGAAAGCTAGCAGTCGCTTTTCCCAACTGTGAAAGCACCGAGCGATTCGCATAAAATTTTAAGTTCTCTTTAAGCCTGTGGGAAAGTGCCGATGTGAAGTCTGGTAGGTTGGTACTAACTCGCGGGAAAACCTACTGTCTATGCGTTCGTAGTAGAAGAGAAGACTTCTACCTTGAGGTTCGACACAAAGAATTCCTCCGTATGGTTGGTATATATATACAGGGTGTCCCAGGAGGAATGGACAAAACTTCGGGAGAGTGTTTCTTATGTTGAACTATACCGATATAACCCAAAACACCTATATCCAAAGTTGAACTGTTACGGAGATAATGGCCAGAGAAGTTTGAAACTTTGACAGCTGTTACACACTTATTGATTACCAAA
>Ga0209737_10004095_pt1 | contig 10247 bp, 15 predicted proteins | sample TergutCu122P3_FD_187284 | JGI IMG/M metagenome (GOLD analysis project Ga0209737, IMG submission 187284) | Cubitermes ugandensis P3 segment gut microbial communities from Kakamega Forest, Kenya - Cu122 P3 (SPAdes) (version 2) | ecosystem: Host-associated > Arthropoda: Insects > Digestive system...
ATATTTTCATCACATTGCAACTATGGTTTTCAGTCAAAAATAAATCCATACTTCATCCAATTTGCCACATTTTCTATGATATATTCGATTTTGGTATCAAAATAGTTACACTTTTCGGGAGTTGAGGACAGTATGGTTTTCCCATCAATCTCTGCTTCTTCCAATGCAAGAAAGATCGTGGGCGCAAATCGATATGAATTATTCAGCGAACTTACGAAGTCCTTTTTCATATTAGATACGGTTTTCGGATTCACGCCGCTGACCGTGCCATCGTCCTCAACTCCAAGCAGAATATATCCTCCGTAACGGTTAGAAAACGCCGATACCGTTTCATAGACACTGCTTGAGAGTTCACTCTCACAGCGTTTGAACTCGGTGGCCAGCCCTTCACCGTCGCTTATGAGTTGATTAAGTTTTGCGAGCATATTTCTCCTACTACGGCACTTCCGCAGCGTTCCCGTATTTTTGAGACTACAAAGTCACACTTCAGGATGCACAATTAATCTTATTTGATATTTCCACGATTTAAATTACTGATCCGTTTAGATCGCTGCAATCAGACATTATACTCCTTTTTTCTCTCCTGAGATACAGATATGTACATATGTTACGGCGAATTACCGTAAATGAGTGGATAGACCACCAATCAGCATCACTTGAATCAGTTCATGACTCTGTTTCACAGATCATCAAAGACGTCTCTTCTCGTGGTGACGAGGCTCTGCTTGAACTATCCAGACGATATGATAGTGTTGCCCTAGAGACAGTACAGGTGCCTGAAGAAGCGATCTGGAATGCACATAAACAGGTCGATGAAGAAATTCTTCAAGCACTCATTGATGCATACGAACGTATCGTAATGTTTCACAAATTACAGAGACAAAAAGAACTCTGGCTACAGGAGACAGACCCAGGTATTCTGCTTGGTGTGAAAGTAACACCTCTTGAGCGGATTGGAATTTATGTTCCTGGCGGAAGAGCTGCATATCCATCAACTGTTCTGATGTGCGCAGCACCTGCTCGTGTGGCTGGTGTTTCAGAGATCTGTCTGTGTACACCCCCTGGAAGAGATGGACCATCCCCATTAACGCTTGTTGCATGTGCAATTTGTGGAATAACTGAAGTCTACCAGGTTGGAGGTGCACAGGCAATCGCAGCAATGGCACACGGAACTGAGTCAATTGCCCGTGTTGATAAGATTGTAGGACCTGGAAATAGCTATGTCGCAGTCGCAAAACGTATAGTACAGGGAGATGTAGCGATTGATTTTCCAGCTGGACCATCTGAAATCGCCATAATCGCAGATGAATCTGCAAATTCTGCATTTATTGCAGCAGATATCATCGCACAGTCAGAACATGATCCATCTGCTGCATCATTGTTGATTACGCCTTCTGAGGCACTTGCACATCGTGTGGATGAAGAGATCAAGAGGCAGATGGAAGATATACCACGAAAAGAGATCATTTTAGAAGCTTTGATGCAAGGAGGAGTTATTATTTCATCTGATCTGGATGAAGCTGTTGCGATTGCAAATACAATAGCTCCAGAACACCTTTCTTTGCAGGTAGCAGAACCTATCCATAAACTCTCACAAATCCAACATGCAGGCTCTATCTTTGTTGGAGCATATGCACCGGTTGCATGTGGAGATTATGCTTCCGGTACAAATCATGTTCTGCCAACTGCTGGAAATGCGCGCCTGTATTCAGGGCTAAATCTCTCACACTTTACAAAGACATCCACAGTGCAGATCATCAGTAAGGAAGGATTGATGCAGATTCAAGACACAATTGAAAAGATCGCAGATGCAGAAGGACTTCACGCTCATGCCAACTCTGTACGAATTCGCTTGAAATCAGATAAAAACAAATAGACCTCTTGCAAAATTATGAATTTCCTTCAAAATTGCATATACCTGTCGGCAGGAAGGCTATGCATAATTTTGCCTGTAGTCTTCATCGCTCGTGCTTGACCATAGTAGATAGATCCAATAGGTTCATATTTCATACATTTGTCAATATCATTTCAATCAAATAATATATTATATTTTATTTATATCTGAATTCACAAGAAATCTAATGAAATGATAGTATGAAGGAAGCAGGTAAGGAAGCAAAGCAGTTAGCCGTGTTCTACTGATGAGATACTACGCAAAAAATCCATATCTTTTCATTTACCGCCTTCCTCAGCTTTTTGGTTGTGAGTATCTCGTTTCCAATCTGCTATGTGTTTTTTGATCGCCATAAAACTGTCAGTGCTCATAACATGTTCCATCTTGCAGGCGTCATTTACAGCGGTATCTTTGTCTACACCTAAGAAAGTAAGCCAGTCTGAAATCAATATATGTCGTTCATACATCGTCTCTGCTATTTTGCGTCCACTTTCGGTGAGTGTGATATAGCCATTGCTATCCATACTGATATACCCACTTGAGCGCAGATTTTTCATGGCAACGCTTACACTGGGCTTTGTATACCCAAGCTCATTGACAATATCTATAGAGCGAACTGGCTCTCTGCTTTGGCCCAGTATGAAGATCGTTTCCAAATAATTCTCCACCGACTCATGTGTTTTCATTACTCTATAAATGGATGGATTTGTACTGATTTAATTATGTTTATTCCGTTACGCATGGACCATAATTGGAAGCATGAAAATCCTGCTGCATTCAGAAGTGCCATCGCAGTTCTCACAGGCGGAGAAGTGGACGGATGATGTAGCGTCTGATGCAGAGGTTTACGACGTTTGTGATGAACTCCTCTTCAATTACTTTGCTCTCAATACTTCCTTTGGTTCGGGAGAGTAGATGCCTGGCAAATCTATCACGGTCACATCTGTATGATCTTTTAGCGGCCCTCTTTTTTTCAACCGTGACTCCAGGCCAGTTCCCCACATACTGATTCAAGCCCGTGAGGGCGTTAAATAAAGTTGTCTTGCCGCTGTTTGGGTTTCCAGCGAGTGCAATTTTGACTGTCATGAAATGCCTTCTTTAAATTCCAAAAATATACGCCCCCAACTTTTGTCACCCGTACGGTTGTGTCAGGTTTTGTTTCTTTAAGTGTTTGCATTGTGTATCTCCCTTCAACATACCATGATTTGAGTAGCTATCTCACGGCTAATGGCCACGCGGGATTCTTTCATATGTACGATAACATTTCCACCAATTTCGGCAATAAGTGTCACCTGTGATCCGGGAACAAAACCAAGATTCCCAAGATTTTCGCGCAATTCTTTCATCCTTTAAACCTCCGTTTTCTCAGACTCCGTCTCCATAGCCCCTTTTTTCTTGTTTACTTTGCAGTATGAATCTATTCACCTATCTAACCTTATGAGAACTCATTGAACAATCAGTATGGGCGAGAGGTTAGCTTATGTTAACATATATATGGTTAGACAAAGCTAGCTATATAGAACAAATAACATCAAGGAACGTACATGCTAGCAAAAAATGAAACACAGGAAGATTCTGATACTACAAAATGCAATGTTCCTGCACTTTTTTTATCTGAAGGAAAGATCGGAGAGCAGTATCAAATTATCGCGATAAAAGATTGCAACAGACTAGAGCGCCTTACTGATCTCGGCATTATTCCTGGTGCACATCTAACCATTGTACAGCGTCTCGCGAGTGCTTTTGTTGTTACGGTCAAAAACTGTGATATTGCAATTAGCCCTGAAATTACTTCTGCAATACTGGTAGTTCCATGGAAAAGCAACGAATAGGACTTCTCGGAAATCCAAATGTTGGAAAATCCCTCATCTTCACTCATCTGACAGGCATTGGTGTTGAGGTCAGTAACTATCCAGGAACAACAGTTCACCTAAAGCAAGGAACCTGCTGTTGTCTGACACATTCATTTGAGATAATTGATTTTCCTGGATTATATGGCCTGAATGGTTCTACTCCAGAAGAACAGCTTGTTCGAGAGATGATTGTACATCATCAGCTGGACAGTCTTATTGTCATTCTTAATGCCGCGCACCTTGAGCGAAATCTCTATCTCCTGCTTCAGACATGCGAGTATGATATCCCATTGATCATTGTTGTAAATATGCTCGACTATGCAGAGGAACGTGGGCTCAAACTTGATCTTTTGCGAATGCAAGAGATTTTTTCCGTCCCAATCATTGGAACCTCTGCCATTCACGGAACAAATACCAGCAACATTTTGCCAGCTTTATCTGATGCAGCTCGCCCAGTGTGGAAGACAAAGTATGATAATCATATCGAAGCTGCATGTAGGAACCTTCAACACATAGCACATATCTCAAAAGAAGAAGCATTACATGTACTCGAAGGTGCAGAACCATGGTCTGATACAGTATCACCTGAACTGAAAAAAGAACTGCAAGAGACAGCTCAGACCATCATTGCTGAGATGGAACCAGAGCATCAGATGTCCATTCACCAGCTCATTGCTGCAAATCGTCATTATGCGGCATCTAACATTGCAAAGGAGATAGTGACACATACTCCATCAAAGCCGCAATTTAATCTAGATCATCAACTTACAAAGGCTTTTCCAGGAATTCCCATCTTTATATTCCTACTTGGATTCATGCTGTATACTGTATTTACGGTTGGATCTATGCTTGAGGAGAGGATTGTGGAGATATTCACAACATATGTTCTGGATCCTCTAACACTTTTATCTCTGCATCCGCTTGCATATGAAGTCGTATATTCTCTTGCAATAGCTGTAGTAGCAGGGCTTGGAATTGCATTTCCATTTATTTTTACTTTTTACCTGTTGATCTCTACACTTGAAGATTCAGGGTATATGACACGGGCAGCATTTCTTGCAGATCGAGTGATGCATCAGTTTGGATTACATGGACAAGCACTTGTTCCAATGATTTTGGCACTCGGATGTAATGTTCCAGCAATAATGAACATTCGTCAACTGAATACACGCAGAGAGCGATTTATTGCTTCCATTCTGATCACAATGGTTCCCTGTTCAGCACGCACAGTAATTATTGCAGGTATCGTTGCAACCTATCTTGGATTGTGGTGGGCATTCTCTATTTATCTGGTGGTAGGTGTGCTTTTAATTATAACAGGTGTCGTGCTAAGTCGAGTTACTCCTGGAGCACAATATGGAATGGTACTTGAGATGGCTCCGCTTCGATGGCCTGGGCCAAAGCAGGTACTTGTTCGATCCTGGATTCACATCAGAGAATTTTTGTTTATCGCAATGCCTCTTTTGTTTGTGAGCAGCATCGTACTTGGGCTGCTTAGCTATTTTGGTGTGTTGAATTGGTTTCAGGGAGTTATGGAGCCGTTTACGACTGCTGTACTTGGGCTTCCTGATTTTGCATTTACTGCACTTTTATTTGGAATTCTTCGAAAAGAGATGGCACTTGAGACACTGATTATACTGGCAGGCACTCCAGATCTCGGAACAGTGATGACAAGCATTCAGCTGTATACATTTGCAATTATCTCGGTTTTGTTTATCCCATGTGTATCAACCATCGCAGTTCTGGCACGGGAGCTTGGAACACGACATGCAGCACTGGTGAGTGCATATACAGTGATGTTAGGTATTGGAGTAGGGTTCCTTGTACATCTTCTTTTGTAAAGAAATTACATTTTTACAGGAAGCCCTTCATCCTGCGCAATACCAATAAAAGCGTTGCAAACCCACTCAGCCTGTCGATCGCTTAATCCAAAGCTATTCATCTTCCACACCTTCGTAGAGCCAGGTATGATTCCAGTCACACCTCGTTCACGAAGAGCACTTATAAGGAAAAATCCTCGCTTTTTGTGCTTCTGTGCGATTTGATCAAAAGACTTTTCTGTATTTATCCGAGTTAGGGTATGCTTCCTTGGAAATTCACTTGCAACCTCAGTGCCTTCGATTGACAGAAGTGCTTCTACAATCTTATTTGTCCGAGCAACCTCTTTATCAAAATGTTTCACACGCTCTTTCACATGTGGAAACGAAGCCATCATCCCAACAGACGTATTTCCCATCAGCGTGCATCCAAGAAGCTCAACTTCTTTCACCGGAAACTTCCGTCCAGTAAGATCTCCAATTGTTGCAGAAGTTCGAAACAGTCTCTCAGCATATTCCGCTTTCGTTGCAACAAAGCCTGAGGGTGCAGGAGCTGCCATACTCTTGTGCCCAGATCCAACCACAAAGTCAACCCCCAGATCTGCACCAGAGACTTCTTTGATTCCAACGGTATATGCACCATTATAGAGCACTGGAATATCATACTGATGTGCAACAGCTGCTATCTCTTTTACGGGATGCACATTTCCATACTGATAATCCACTTCTTCTACAAATAGGAGCGCAGGAGTAGATTTTGTTTTTGCAATAACTTCCTCAATACGCTCTGCAACCGCATCAGGAGTAGTATAATGATCAGGAGATGCAGGAACTTCATATATGACACCTCCAGCCTGTTCAACAGCGATAAATGTAGTATAATGCGAATACGAGGTTACAAGAACCGGATCACCAGGACGCACATAAGTATGCGCAACTGCCTGAAACCCTCTCCTCGCTCCAGGCATCAGGCGTGCTTGATCCATCTCGACAAATGCAGCAAGATCCTTATGAAATGCAGCAAGAGGGGGATTTGAGATGCAATCAAGACGTGCAGGCTTTTGGCAGTTATCACAGACTGAGTATCCATCTGCATACGCAATCACCGCTTTCATCGCTTCAGCCGTTAACCGTCCTCCCGCCTGAATAGGATCCAGGTTAATATATATCTCCTCAATAGTGCGAGTATCGATGTCTGCTGCACACCGAATGCTCATGCAACCATCTCTTCACGCAGAATTGCAATCTGTTTTTCCAGTTTATCAAGCGTTTTGGCAACCACTTTCTTTTCCTCCTCTGTTAGCACGTGATCCGGAACACTTTTCCGCATCATCATCCTAACATCTGTGAGAAGATACAAACCTTGAAATACAGCGTCAACAGCTCTTGCACTCATTGTGCTTACTATATTACTTACAAAGATAGAACCATTCCGGCCAAAGCATTGCAACAGCACATCTTTCGAGAACGTCACAGATGAAAAAGACACAATAACTATGGTAAGAACACTTTCCAATCATGATATAAAGCTTTTACAGCAGATGGCCCCTGAATTTGCAGGAGAAAACTGCTCAACAATTAACGCACCATATAAATCACTTCTTCCCCCCATTGCAAACCATTACTCAGCCAATGCTGACGATTTTTCAATGCGCATCAAAAAACTGTCTTCAGACGATTTACAGTACCTTTGCGACCTTATCATATCTGGAAAAGAAAGCTTGCACTGCCTGCAGCCAGACTATTTTTCAATGCTTGTTGCACATGTCAGAGGAACAATAGGAGCTCCACTTGCAGCTAAGATTACTGCAGTATATGCAGCAGAGCAATAAAAACTCATAAAAACTATATTAACAAAACAATTACGAACAATATTGTAAAACCTCTGGTACCTATCATGTCAGATCAAATACACGTACTTGCTGTTGATGACGATCCTGCCATCTGTGAATGCCTTGCAGATATAATGAGCCTGAATCCAGCAATATCAATACAGACAGCAAATGGATACAGAGAATGCCTTAAACATTTTCAAGATGGATTTCGCGGAATTCTACTCCTTGATGTCATGATGCCTGAGAAAAACGGATTTGAGACACTTCGTGAGATCATAGCCCAAGATCTCTTGAATGATACTATTGTTCTCATGGTAACCGCTGAAGAGCCTGGTGAAGCAATGACTGGTCTTGAATCGTATATTTTTGACTATATTAGAAAGCCTTTCAACACCTCCGAGCTTTTGATGAAAGTGCAACGATATGCAGAATATCTTTAGGTAAGCAAAATGGAGCAAAAGCGAACGAAACAGGCCTTAGTTGTTATCGGCTCATCTACAGGAGCAATAGATGTGCTAGATGTACTTTTTGCAGATATGAAGGCAGAAAATATCTCGGTGGTCATCGTACAGCACATTATTAAAAATTTCATTCATCGTGTCGCAATGCGAAAAAACAAGATCAGCGGTATGACTATTGCCGTAGCAAGAGACGGTGAGGCGATAAAACCAGGTCACGTTTATTTTTCTCCAGATGATTATCATCTCATTATGGTGGAAAATAAAATATTGCGATATTACGATAGTGATCGTCATAATCGTTTCAAACCATCCATTGACATACTCATGAATTCCATTGTTCCTTCCACTAACAAGCAGATTATTGGAATTATCCTCACAGGGATGGCAACAGACGGTGTACATGGTATGGTACACATCAAAGAAGTAGGAGGATTCACCATCGCGCAGGACCCGGTAACTGCCACGATTGACAGCATGCCAAAACACGCTATTGCTACTGGATGTATTGATCTTGTAGCTACTCCACAAAAAATCAGAGAAGTTCTGCTTACCTTTGATAAAACAGGTTATCTTCCACCTGTGAATGTAAAGCAACCATAGATTATGCCTATCTCCCATTCATTTTGTACGTTTCGTTTAAGTGCTGCCTGGTTGAATTAAACAGACATGTTTGCAAAGCATCTTGATACTATTCCTCCATATTTTTTTGCAAATTCGCACTCGTTCAGCGGAGCGTATTGAAGAGGGAATAGATACGCATGCAGCAAGTAGGCATTGGAGCATGAGATGACAGATAGTGCACATATAAACCGAGATAATGAAGATATGGATGCAATACGAGCAATCTATCCTCTTCCCCTCCCCCTTCATCTTTCAGTACAGGATGGTATCTTGCATATCGGTGGGATCAGGGCAACAGATCTTGCAGCAGAGTATGGAACTCCGCTGTACGTGACTGATGAAAGTCGAATTCAGAGTATTTATCACGAGTACAGAGAAGCCCTTTTAGCTCATTATCCTCATTGTCGAGTATTGTACGCTACAAAAGCAAATGGAAATATTGCGATTTTGCGTACGCTTGCAAACCTCGGTGCTGGTGCAGATGTGTTTTCAACAGGAGAGTTTGTGCTTGCAAGAGATGCAGGGATAAAGCCGGAGCATTTGTTATTTAATGGCAGTTCAAAGACACGAGAAGATCATGAACTTGCAATTATGCATGGTGTGCGTGTTTCTTTAGATTCTGAAGACGAACTCCATCAGATTAGCCGTGTTGCTGAGGAGCTGGGAAAAGTCGTTGAGATCTCATTTCGTGTAAATCCTGCAATACATGTTCCAACTCACCCAAAGATCGCAACAGGACTTGCAACTTCTAAGTTTGGCATTCCAGCAGAGCAGATCCTGGCTGCATATCAGCAGGCTCTTGATGCATCACATGTAATTCCTGTTGGTATTCACTGTCATATTGGTTCACAAATTCTTGAGCTTGAGCCCTTCGCAGAGGAAGCACGTGTTTTGATGGATATTGTGACGAAACTGCATGAGATGGGTGTTAGATTAAAGTTCGTGGATCTTGGTGGTGGCCTTGGAGTTGTGTACCGTCATGGCATTGAACATGCACCGTCGATTGCAGAGTATGTACGGGCTATGATTCCAATATGTGCAGAGACGTTTAAACGCCTTGGGATCTCGCCAGAGATCTGGATCGAGCCTGGCCGTTCGCTGGTATGTGATTCAACAGTGCTTTTAACGAGAGTGAACTCGGTGAAGCATGCGCATAAGCGCTTTATAAACGTGGATGCAGGATTTAACACTCTGGCTCGCCCTGCAATGTATGACTCATATCAGGAGGTAGTAGTCGCAAATCGAATGGATGAAGATCCAAATGCTGGCCATGTTTACTCAGTTACTGGTCCGATCTGTGAGAGTGGAGACATTCTTGCTGCTGATCGCAGACTTGGAATAGTTGAAGCAGGTGATCTCATTGCTGTACTTGATACAGGGGCGTATGGATATGCAATGGCTTCGCAGTATAATGGAAGAGGAAGATGTGCAGAGGTGCTTATCAATGATGGTGATGTTGCCTTGATTCGAAGGCGTGAGAGTATTGAAGATCTGCTGAGCACGATGCGCCGTCCGATGTGGCAGTGAGTTTACGATCACATCATTTATTTGGAAAGATTATCATGTAGGACTTACGCAGTCAGGTAATTCATAAGAAAGAACTAAATACATATATATAAATATATTGCTGTGTCACCTGCTGCTCCTTTGTGTGCGTGCGATTACATCAATTTCCTCGTCGCTGCTCAATGCGATGTTTCGTGCGTCAAAACTGCTGAATGTTTTTCCACTAATGGAGTCGTTATGAGCCACGACTCGTTCAATCG
>Ga0209737_10004097_pt1 | contig 10246 bp, 4 predicted proteins | sample TergutCu122P3_FD_187284 | JGI IMG/M metagenome (GOLD analysis project Ga0209737, IMG submission 187284) | Cubitermes ugandensis P3 segment gut microbial communities from Kakamega Forest, Kenya - Cu122 P3 (SPAdes) (version 2) | ecosystem: Host-associated > Arthropoda: Insects > Digestive system >...
TCTACCTATTGATATGCTCCTTTCTGCCGTGTCTGTCTTGGTTGTTGCGCAGTCGAGTTCGGAAGTTCCGGAGGGACTTATGAATAACCCTGTATTGTTCAGTGGCGCACTATTATTGTAGGGTAACGAAGATTTTGGTTTAAGAATTAGTGGGCTAGCCTGACATTAGCTTCTTTAAATTTAATGTGTGTTCAGTTAGTCTTTCAATCCCTCACCATTTAAGAAAGCTCGAAATTCACAAAAATGTTGACTACTGTTCTTCATCTGAGCCAGGTGAATCCACTCTTGCTGCATCGCACATGCGCAGCAGCTCAGTGTGGACTACGTTTAAGGATTCTGTTATCAGTTTTTTGTCTATAGCTTTACAAGCCCATTTGTCTCCAGGAAATTACTGCGAACTGCAGTAGACTGACAACATTCTGAGTTGATCTCCGTTCCATCTCAAAAGAAACGAATGGAGCTAAACGTAATTTCGCGCTGGCATACGTGTTTTATAGAAAAAAGCGTAATGCAAACATGACGTCAAATTGACTTTGTCGGTAAATGTTTTACAGCGGTGGAGACCATGAAACAAATGAAGCAAAAGCTCCAGAATTATTAAGCTAAGCGTACATTCTAAGTTCTTTCAAGTATTTTTGCATTTTGAAACACTACATTAAGAGCTGTTAAATTACACAAGTACATAGTTGCAAGTAAATGTAATATCTGTGAAAAAGAGACTTTTTAATATTGAATAATTTTGAATGGTATGGGGAGGGGGGGGGAGGTTTACACTCTCCATATTTTGATTTTCCCTTCCAATAGCCACTTCTTTGCGTCGCAGACAAGCGGTATACCACTTCCTGCACTATAGAGTGGGGTTCACGTTCAACGCTGTGTTCTATATGCATATTATGTGTAAAGCTACGTAAAATCTAACAGAAAGGAAATCTCGTGTGAAGAGATTGACTGCTATGTGACAGCTCATATCTACTGTGTCAAGTCAATCGATGTGTTCGTACGTGCCTCATACTATATCGTCCAATGCCTAATCTTCACAAGGCAACTGCAGTCTATCCTTAGACTCACAAATGTTATGAAACATGATGCATACATGTTGCCGGAAATGAATATTGTGATTATATGGTCTATGTAGGTTCATAGATTACCAATTTTTCGGCACAAATTGTTGATTTCATCTTCAGGGTCTAAAGAAATAACTGTTGCGATTCACGTGTTACAGGTTTCCTTCCTTCCTTCCCTCCTACCGTCTTTCCTTCCTTCTTTGAGGTGGAAGCTAATTTTTTACAGCATGAAATGGACACTCATTTTTAGGCGCTTTCGAAAAATTACGAAAAGCGACTCTTTTAACTTCATTACGCCTGTCTGTCCGTCCGTATATATGGAAGAACTCAGTTCCCACTGTAAGGGTTTTCATCAAACTTGATATTTGAGTATTTTTCGCAAATCTTTCAAGAAAATTCAAGATTCATTAAAATCTGACAAGAATGACTGGTACTTTACATGAAGACCTATTGACATTTATGACAATATCTCGCTCAGTTCTTAGAGTAAGAACCTTTTCAGACAATAGTTGCAGAAAATTATAGGAAAGCAAATTTTATCTTGAGTAATTTTTTTCCGTAAGTTGTGCCATTGAAGAGATAATGTGGAAAAATAAGTCAGACAGGCCACAGACTGAAAAAATGGCTCATGCGCATTGCATGCTGGGTAACTAAGGATACAGACAAACAATGTGATTATTGTTGCGCTTCCATGGCAAAAATTGTTACTCGTAGACGCCTGATTGTTACGTTTATACACACATTGCCTGTCTTGTTAGATAATGTCTAATTCCTGACTGACACTCCATCCTACCACTTAACAGGCCTTCATAGTGTTAAAGGTGAACTGTCAAAACGAACAAGCAACATCGTTGAGCAGTAAGAGCAGCCTTAGTGGATGTTAATAATTATGTGTGATTCTTTTGTAGTTTGAAACACAGTGGTCTTGGGTCGTGCATGCGTTAATAATGGAATTATGCAACATATTATATGCTGAAGACCAGTTTCGTCGCCAGAAAGGTTACAAAATTTGTCAGTAATAATGGAGAGTGACCATAATAAACTCGTAAGGTATTTGTAATTTTAAGACGAAGATTCTTATTGTAGTCTTCCGGGATAGGACTTCGATAGTCTGGTGCGTGTCTGCCAAGCACTCGGGAAGCATACTCTCTCCACTTCCGTTCTGAGATGGATTTAAGAAACTTTACTAATAATTGACCAGTCTACACGATGTCACAACTCAGATCACTGTAAACCACGCAGGATTTAAACTCCCGATTCTAGTATAGCAAGATATATTCTCGAATAAATCATAACTGCTTTGCGTTGAAGAGACGTCAGCGTTAGCTGTGTGCTTCTATGTAAAACAAGCTGGAAATCATACTCGTACTGTGTTTGCGTGCATGGTAAGTGCTTTTTCAATCATCTCTTCTTACAATCCATTAAGGTCTACTAACTTACTTATGAATTATGACAACACTGTATATGCATATTGTCTGAAAGTGGCTCCGTGAAACTCTCTAAGAAGCTAGTGTTTGCTGAACTTGACAAAGAGTACTTTATCTTACGACATCTTCAAACTCATACTGAGTCCGAAACAGCCGATCCTGGACCCATTCCTTAGCCTGATGGATCCAGTCGGCACACGTGTGTGTTTTGAAGATTTATGTTAACGTTTTCCTTAAAACTACATGCACCACTCCCAAATTAGCTCTTCAGTTGATGCCCGATAGGCAGAATTTTGTGTGCTTTTTTTTGGCTTCCCCGTACCCTCCCTCTATGATTACTGACACGAATGACACGTACGGGAAACCAATTGCCCTACCTCGCCATGGAGTCTGACTGCTGTAGACTGAGATTTTGTTTCGTAGTGTTGCGTACCTGCCGATCGCTGTGGCCGCGCGGTGTAAGGCGTCAGTCTGCGGCCTCTCTCTTGATGGGATTGCAGGTTCGAATCCCGCTGGGGGCATTGGTGTCTGATCTTGTTAGTGTTGTGTATTGTCAGGTAGAGGCTTTTCGTCGGGCTGATCACGCATCCAAAGAGTCCTAATGAGAGTGGTGTGTCTTAACTGAGTGTGATCGTGCAGCCTTGATAATGAGGGAGCCCCGGAACACTAGGAGCTGTTGCACCATAATAACAATGTTGCTTAGGTGCAAAGTGTAACCTGCCATTTGTATCGAGTTACCAGAGATTTAAGACAGGTGAAGGAGAATGAAGTAGAGGCAAAAAGAACAGAAACACTCAGACGAACAAAAAAGATCGTTTGTGAAAGAGGATAATATGTTAATAGTATTAATAGTATTCTAGGGGACGTAGAAAAGAATAAAACACAAAGGATTGCAAGAATTTAGCCACGTCGTCTGGAAAACATGTCGCTACGGAAATACGGGGATGACAGTATTTACTAGAGAGAAACAACATTATTGAATCCCGTGAAAACAATGTGGCCCACTTAACAGTGAGATAGAATTTAGTCTTTCGGGGTGTCACCATGTGTGGTTTGCTATTTAGTCTCATTGGTGGCATATTCCAGTAAATGTCGCCTTTCGAACAGCACATCTCACATTAAGTGTCCAAATGTGACAAGAAAGTGACTAAGCTTGATGAGACAATGGTGTTGCTACAGGCCGTTCTAGAAGATAGCAAGACTAGAGGACACAACTCAGGCACAATTCAGACTACTGACCATTATACATGTTTCACTGCATAAAATGTTAACTGTAAAGAGCAGACAGACCTAAGAATGATGCCCATGAATTAGTGAATCTGGTCTGAAGGAGTCTTGACATCTGTTAACCAGTTAAAGCATTAGTGGTCATTGTATGTACCATTTGTTTTAACGTTAAAATGACTGTACTGATTCTCTGCATCCTTTGCTTAAATATGTATTGTGTTTGATACTCAATAACACAGAATTTTTCACTAAAAGTCATAAGCCGATTTGTGTTTGAAATGGAGATGCGGTGTGTAATCTGTGTGGAAAAAGCTGACCATTTGATTGTGATTTGGTTGTATTTTAGGCTTGAAATGCATCAAATAGTTAAGAACATTGAATTCAAGCTTAATGCATGTAATTTTCTATATGAACTGTTAGGCAGATTAAAAGTTACAAAGTACGTCGCGTTTCATTTTAAATACTGTACCACGTAACAGCCCAGATTTTCTCGTTTATAGGCAAATCTAAATTCAATTTACTTTTCAGTTTTTTAAAACCTTCAGACAGTCCTGTGGGAGCTTTATTTGCATGATGGAAGTCGGATTTTACTTCGGCCTGCTGGGACGAACACAAGACAAAAATTCTACGCTCCAGTCTGATTGCACGTATATTTGTTGTTGGAGGAAAGAGTAAAGCGTATTTTGTCATGCGTGTGGCACTTGAGTTACGTAATTTGTCTTGTGTCTCCTGTTACATATTTTTTCCTGCGTAAGGAACTTCCTGTACGTATTTTGTCTTGGGTGTGGCACATCCTTTGCATACTGTGTCTTTCGTATGGCACTTCCCTTACATATTTTTTGTTATATACTCGTATGTATTTCTTAAATCAATGATATTAATAAATTTTTTAATTCCCCTATTCAAATTAGTTAGCGGGATTTTCCTTACATGCACAAATAATTAACCATGAGAAGTTATAGGATTATAGTTCAAATTTATAACTTGCTTTCTCTACAGCCTCATTTTAGCTCTGAAAGAGGGATCTTTCGAAGGAAAAATTTTGATTGCATTCTGTTCTGTTCAGAACCCTCAAAGACGTAATTTCGTGTTCTCATATTGTGGGTCCCGGCCTTTAAATACTCACCTCGTAAAATCCCTTACCGACAGTTTAGGGCCTTCGGTTGCCATTGACAAGTACGGACCTCGGTTCCTTCTAAGTCATCCCTGGCTCAAAATAGATATTCTGTTTTGTGAAATGGCTAACAACATTTGAGAGAAAATGGCGCGAGAGATACAATTTGTCGAAGGGTAAGAGGAAATAAAGATTTCAGAGGATGTGCAAAGTGGAAAGATTGTATTGTACAGTACTTGGCTGTGACAGGGGCGTTGAAGCACCAGACAAATAGTCTCTGTTAGTTTATTTTGGCCCCGTTCTGTGTTCTCCCTTCAGCGTAGGCCTATCTATACAAACATCTTACTCGCACGGTTTAAAAATTCTCCTTTGAAAATGGAGGGGCAAATTCTTCCGAAACGTTGGTACGTAGCAACATTCTTGCACGGTTGCATAATCTGGAACACGGTTATTTGAACAATCGCTGCTGCGAAGACTTCAAATCTCACAAAACAAATCCGTTTTCTTAACCCTTAGGCTACCAGATTAAATTTCAGTTGCCATTTAATAACATTAAATGGCTGAGCGAATATAGTCGTCGTTGGCAGATTAAGGGTTAAATTCGTGTGGAAGACATGAACGAGTTCATATTTTAACTTCATGACGCTAACCTTTAGGGCTCCTTACTCTATCGAACATTGTTTCAACATGGGCAGTAACATAAAACTTAGCAAAGTGTATCCGTCTCCTTTTTGAGGTGTACAGGAAGAGATGCAGCTGCAATGTTGGGCCTATTAGAAAGAGTTATTCTCAGTCACTGGACCTAACACGAGTCCTGTGCCAAGTTTGCCTTCACTGTAGGACGCCACCAGAGAAATTATTGAAAACGCCGTTACGCTTGTGCCTTTTGGAACAGCAGAATGACAAAGTCTAGAAGCAGCACAATAGCCCTCAATATTTTCTGCCTTTGTGCAGAATATTGGTTCTTTGCAACCATTGCACGGAATGCAGAATATGCGATTTACATATCTACTGTGGGCTGGTATAGCAACTAGCAGCAGGCTGGACGGTCCTGGTATCACATTCCGGTGGGTGTGAGATTTGTTGCGCTTATTCAGACCAAGCCACATGTACCATGGGTACCGGACCTCTTTCCCAGGCATAAAGCCGGACATACGTGACGTTGACTACCCACGCCATCTAGCGCCGAGTTCGAAGAAATAGTAGAGCTGTACCGCTACCCCAATCCCCCTCTGTGCCTCCGTTTTACGTTATAGGATGAAACTTACCGTTTACAATTTGCTTATTATGAAATTTGAGGCCTTACGCATGTGACTTTACGCAATGCGGCAGACATACACCGACATATCAGAGGAACTTTCTGTCTCCTTCAGGGTAGATGAATTGGTTGAATATCCATTAAGACAAACATTTATATAAAAGACAAAATTGTAAGTTATATATTCAGAAATTTGGAATTCTCGTGGAGGTAACTATGAATATTATTGTGTCCCATGAATTACACCCATGTGGTCTGGCAGGCATACGAATGTTTCAGAGGAAACTGCAGGCCCCTGATAAAAATTGATGATTGAGGTTATTGTAGGTGGAGAATAACTCAGTGCAGCAGATCCTTTTGTGACGTGGTGTCGCAGTTGGTTGACGCACCGCGTTACAAGTAGGAAGGTTGCGGTTTTGATTCTCCAAGGGGTGATTTGGTAATTTTCATTGACTTGATCCTTCAGGCTGTACTATGGCCATGGGTTTGACCCAGCTTCTAACTTAAATTAGTGGTAGAGGATATCTCCTGGGGGTAAAGGCGGCCGGTGCGTAGCGCTAAAAACCTTGCCACTTTCACGTGCCGATTGTCCAGAACTTCTGGGAGTCCAAAACCTCTACAGCCCTTAGGGCCTGGCCAGGCCTCTATAAGGAGAGTTTACCTTTAATATTTCATCAAGAAATTTCGAGGATTTTGTGGAACCAAATGTCACAAGAACCCAAAACTGGCCCCTGAGCATAACGTATTCAGTCCACACCCTCCGAATCTCCTTTATTTAAAATTATCTTTTCATATATATTTCTAAGACTTTGAAAAAGTATTATTTTCTATTTATTTGTATTAACTTTTCTTTCTGCCCTTGGGTGCCATGTGCTTTGCTAATCTTATCCTCTCGATGTGAGATTACCTTAATGTCTAGCGAGGAGCGCAAGTCGTGAAGTTTCTCACTCTGCACAAATAAAGACATGTGAGAAGCAGAAAGAGCAATGTGCGGGATAAAGGAAGGAGTCGCATTCTGTGATGTTTGGTGTGGTGCAGCTGCACCGAGGTTTCAGAGAGGAAATGGCCTTCCAATCTTAATGAACCCTTCGCGTGATGCCGCCTGTGTAAGTATTTGCACTGTCGAAGGACGGCATTAATACTGGAAGCAAGCAAGCAAACTGAACAGTTTTTAGTGAAGTAATTGCGTGTGGGGGAGTGCGTGTTATGCGGAAGGATCTGCGGTGGGCTAGACGGTGAGGGAGAACGTGAGGAGACTCGTAAACAGGACTTCCCACACCCTATAGTGGCACTCTATACGTGATGTTACGGATGGGAGTAAAGGAAGGGAACAAGTTAGGAAATATGCGCATAGCTTGAAAATGTTGACGTTTTCGCATCACACTCTGTCTCCAAATTCTGTACTCGAGTGAGTGCAGAGACTGACGCAGTTTGTCATGTGAAGTATCTGGTAATTTTGTCGGCTTTTATTTAAAATTTAACAGAATAAAAAGCGTGTAATAACCTCTCCAAAATCAAGCTTTCTAAAATCTTAACTCATTAACTTATGAACTTACAATTATTAAAATTCCACTTGTCGGCCTTCGCATTTTTTCATTTCTGCCGAAATAAAAGTTGATGGAAGTAGGATGGTTTGGCAGTGGAAATGTAAATGAATACTTAGAAAATTAAATTCTCTATTTTTGTGCAAAATCTTCTTGACGAACCTTTCAGGGGAATTTAAAAATTTTGTATTACCTGTGAAATTTAAGGATTTCATGGCCTGTAGGCAGGATCCTATAAAACGTTAATTTTTATCTGCTAAACCACTGACCTTTAATCGACGAAGCCTGTAACCTGGTTACACTTTAGATAGAAACAACAACGACAATCATTTCTTTAAGAATTCCGCAAATATGACATCTCTATAATGCCGGGAAGCAAACAACTTTCTCTCAGAAGTAATTATATCTTAAGGAAAGTAAGCAGTGGTGTTAAACTTAAACTGGTAAATCCCAGTTTACATTTTATTTTAATTATTTTCCTTTACTACTTTAATATTTTTTATTTTACTATTTAATTTTAATATTTTACGTGTTAGGATAAAATTGCCTTAGCATGTTAGTACGAAATACTTCCGTAAAGACCTCTCATATCTCAGCCAGAAATGAGAATCTGTTATGTGAAGGGAAAGAGGGAGCTAAACTGTGGATGTAAAAATGACGCTCCATGGATCGTAATCGTCCACACCATTCTCAAGTTGTTACGCTTCCCCTGTAGCGTACTTCCCTATGTTTCTCTCTAAAATTCTATTTTCTTTGTTCCAAAGAATTCTCTCAGTAAAAACCATGCGAAAACCTTCGCTGTGAACATGTCCTTCAGGATGGTTGATATAGGCCAATGGTGGCAGAAGGTGAGGACATTTTAAGCATAATGGACCCAAGGCCCACCCAACCCTCCTGCACAATGGGTACCAAGTTACTTTCCCCGGGAGCAAATCGGCCGCGGCGTAGAGACAAAAATCTACCTTATCTGTGTGCCTGCTTAGCACGTAACGGGACCGTTCTACTTTTATGGAAAGTTTCTAAGGCCGATCCTCAACAGGAATGGGACTTTTTCCGTGGTGTTGATGTAGACCTTTAGTGATGTTACTGCACCAAAATGGTTGTGGATAACATAGGAAGAGGGACAATGTCAGCGACTTCCGATTTATTTAAACACGTCAACATGCAATCGTAATATGAGGTATCAATTTAGGTTAGTACGTGGATAGGGAAAATGGATATTAGTCAAACTCAAGTGTCTATTAATAAAACAAATTATTTTGTTCCTTAAACATAACTACGTGTTTCGGCATTTTGTAAAGCCAACTATCGTGTTGCAGTAAAAACATTTAGGAGTTTGTATGATAACTTTTAATTATGTTAAAAACGGTGTTAAAGCCTGTAACTTGCATCGGTATTGTAAAGAAAATTCATTCTTTAAAGAACCCTAAATATATACTAATTTTATTGTTGTTAAACATAAAAATTCCTTATTGTGTACGATATTTTGGTATGTTTATATAAGACTTGGGGATTTATACAGTTGTATGTCTTATTATAAAATTAAAAATTCTTAGTAAAATCCATGTTATTTACTAGAACTCCTTGCTGATAAAAGTGGGTGACGATATTATGGCAATTCCTGATACAGAACCCGAATAAAGCAACTTGTTCATAGAAATCTGGATGACTTGAAAACATGGTGTATGTAACATATTAAGTGGGTTTTCATAGACGACTCTATGTTAATTTCGCTTTGAATGCTTGGGTCGGGTTTTTTTCTTATTTACAGCACAAAGCTCGACTGACTCTTAGTCACGTATATTGCAGCGCAAGGGCTGCTCAAAGAATCGATTTTATAAGCAATGTCAATGTAAATTTTGAATCTCAGCATCCTTTTTAACAGGTTTTAGTTTCATCACACATATATTTATCTATACGCTTTTTATTGTAGTTTCATAATGGCCTAAAAACAGAAATTTTACATTTATAAAAAGCAACAAATTGTTTTATTAATATATAGTTATTTGGATACTCTTCATTGTTTATATCCATATAAACTATTGTAAGTAACAGGATAATTTAATGAGATGGAGATATAACATTGCGTCATTTAACTAGGTCAGTAATTTAAAAAATAGTTAAATTTATGGAGCACCTGGACATCTTCGTGTTCTGTGCGGAATACCAGAAAAAAGAAACTTAATATTTACGGCATATTTCGAACCAGAAACAGTATCACTAACAGAAAGTACAATGTCATGCCTTGCAGTAATTGTGTAGTAAAAACACCCAGAAATTTCAACGGGAAAATATGACAGACGCCAATTGTACTGGTAATTTTCTCACAAAAGCCTTCCGTTAATACAATTTTTTGCACTATAACCCTTGAGGAAAATTGTGAATTCAAATTTCTATAATTACGCGTACAGGGTGCTTCTAAATTTCTTTAAATACAGCTTGATTCGATAAATGGAGCGATTACCTAGAGCAGCGTTTCTCAAACTTTTTTCAAGTGGGGACCACTTTCATTAATCAGAATGTTCTATGGACCACCCTACTCTTGGGATTATCAAACTCATTAGGCCTGCCCTAAACAGTGTTCGAAACATGTTTTTGCAACAGAAAATCCC